>ENA-OWNT01002953-OWNT01002953.1-seawater-metagenome-genome-assembly--contig:-NODE-2953-length-16773-cov-4.184356_pt1 | contig 16773 bp, 13 predicted proteins | sample MGYA00238136_ERZ651165 | MGnify/ENA primary metagenome ERZ651165 (study PRJEB26861, sample SAMN08777766) | seawater metagenome | isolation source: coastal seawater | place: USA: Florida | collected...
CGTATTGGAACGGTGGCCAGTGGCCGGGCTTGGAGGAGGCTGTGGCTTAGGTATGATACGCGAAGCAAGTGGCACGGAGGAAGAGGGTGATCCTGCACTCCCAGCGGCAAGTCCCACAGCGGTGGAAAAGAAAAGTACGCGATGCGCACTTGAAGCTGCGTTGTCCTTTCCATGGCTCCTCGTCAAAATTCAAAGAAGCTTGTTTGTGTGGGGGGTTTGCTCGTGCTCTTTTGTTTGCTTGCTGTGCTTCGCGTGCTTGGCGTTGCTGGGCGTGTTCGCCGTCACGTCTCGCGACCCATAGTGGCCTCACAATCGATGGCAAGACGCCGCTCAGCCGCGAGCCACGAATTAATTTAGACGCGTTCTAATTGATCATGGTGGTGTACTGATAATATTGCCGTGTGCGATTCGATCGCGCACCATGTCGGGAAATACCCAGCTGCGAGTGGCGCCGGTGTTGCACCCGACATCGGAGGAATTTCGCAACCCAATGAAGTACTTTGAATCGGTTCGGGCAATTGGCAACGAGTACGGCATCGTGGTCGTGCAACCTCCGGCGTCATTTCGTCCTGGCTTCTCTTTAGACCCCAAGAAATTGAAATTTTACACGAGACAACAGAACCTCCACATGGTTGGCGCAGAGTCTCGTGCTGAAACCGAATTTATGCTGCAAGTGCGAATGTTTATGTTTCGCAACGGCACTCCTCTACCAACCGTGGCATATGTATTGAAAGAGCAGCCAGTTCCATTCAGAGATCTCTACCATGCCGTCGGCGATTTTGGGGGCTTCGAAGAGGTGGAAAAGCAGCCGTCTGTTTGGAGACTGATATTTGGTGCGGTTTTCCCGAAACTTTCATGCTTCGCCAAGTCTGCGGCAAAACCTGAACTGGACGAGGCCATCAACTCCTTAAGAGTCATATACCGCCAGGTACTGTACCCGTTCGAATGCCGCCACCGTTCAAAACCACCGTCGAGTGCGCATCGCCCCAGCGAGCAGGCACAACTCAATGCCAGTGGAGGGTCAACATTTGAGTTAGTTTACGTGAACTCGGACAATCCTGCGAGCCTGACGTCAAAGGTCGAAACAACCAGCGTTGAAAACAAATCTGTCGCCACTGCACTGACACTGAAACTCCGCAACACAATGGCTGAAGCACAGCAGGATGCCAGTGCACCTTCGGCTGGACGTGACGCTGACGTCGCAGGTGACAGTGCAGATGAGCATGTTGGAGCTCATGGCTGGCGTTACGTCCCACAACTCAAAGCTTCACTGTGGGGTCGTATTGTGAAGCGTCACCCAGAGTACGGCTATCAACTTGTGTTTGATCTGAGCCACTCTCGCAATCGTGCGACGGCTGTCAAATTAATGCAGCAAAGCAAGCAGGCTCGAAAAATTCTGTTCGATGGCTACTCGATGTATCTTCAAAAAGCACGATCAAGCCGCGCCAGTGCCAGTGCTGATCCTCCCCCCTTTTTTGCTGACTGGGTTCCACACAGTGATATTGCAATCATTCGTGCCACAGGACGCAGCGCAGCTGAAGCCGCAGAAGCTTTCAAAAGTGGCGTGTGTCAAATTTGTTTGCGGGCCAACCGCGAGGATGCCATGCTGATGTGCGACTACTGCGACATGACCTACCACATGGATTGCCTGAACCCACCGATTGCATCCGTTCCAGCGGGTGACTGGTTTTGTGAAACGTGCGTGCAAGAAATTTCAAGTAAGACGAGCCAGCGTCGTTTCGGCTTCCACCAAGAGCCGTTTCCGGTGAGCCTTGCAGAGTTTCGGGACTGCTCGCGCAAAATTGTGAGCGAATTCCTCGGCAGTGGAAATGATCCTGTCCTGACGAGTCCCGACGATCTCGCAGCCTTGTCCTCCCTCCCATCGTTCCAAAAGCGTGAAGGGGTGGAGGGCGAATCAACAATTTTTGACGCAGTTGCGGAGCATGATTGGAGCAGCGCTCATTCAATCACTGTGATAGCAAAACTTGAGGAGGCGTTTTGGCGTGCCGTCAACACCCCAGCTGCTAGAGCACCACACAAATGGGATGAAAATTCACATAAATTCGTGCCTGTCGCAATGCCTCACTACGGGGCCGATATCGACACTGCGGCGTCCGGTAGTGGGTTCCCAGCTCGTGCGGGATGTGGCCAGACAGCGACAGATCCACAAACTGACTATGCACCTCGACAGACCCCGTCTGCCATGAAACGTCACCGGCGAAAACGTCGCGGAGCCCTTACCGACGTCGATAGTTCGAATCGATGGAACCTGAACAGCCTGCCGTACGCTCGGGGATCCTTGCTTAAGCACGTGCCTGAGGACATCACTGGAATCACGGTACCTTGGATGTATTTTGGCATGGCATGTTCCACATTTTGCTGGCACACTGAAGACCACTACTTTGCGTCGATCAATTATATTCACTGGGGTGCTCCGAAAGTATGGTATGGTTTGCCGAGTAGCGCCGCAGCAGGCTTCGACTCACTCATGCGTGAAAGATACGCTGATCTCATTGAGCAGTCCCCTGACGGCAATCTATTCAAAGACATTGTGACCATGGTGGACCCGGCAACGTTGATCGCGGCGGGACTGCCTGTTTGCCGAGCCATTCATCAACCAGGGCAGTTTGTCGTCACTTTCCCAAAATCGTACCATGCTGGATTCAATGCTGGCATCAACTGTGCTGAGGCTGTCAATTTTGCAACGCCATCATGGTTACGCTTCTTCGACCGCGCGGGGGACCCAAGAGTACCCGTGGTTGACACTTGCGATCTTGTGTTTCGAGCCACGAAAGCGTTTTTGGAATCAACTACGCTTCAAGCTGAGTATGTCTCTCAACTTCCAACACACCAACCTGCGGAGCTTTCGCTGATCAACAGCGCATCGCAATCGAAACACAAGAGCGGGGCAGTTGCATTATCATCTTCTGTAGGCAAACGCGCTGTTTCACTCGTTGATATCGCTAAATATTTGCAAAAAGCACTGCAATTTGCCTACAATGAAGGCACTTTGCGTCAAGACGGCTGCAAACAACTGCTCAGTGACAATCAAGTTGAGCGAGTACCGCAACCACTCGGCAGTGAATCTGTTGGCCTTCAGTGCACACAATGCCAACAGTATGCAGTTTTTAGCTGCCTTCAATGCACGAGTTGTAAAGCAGTTTGCTGCGGGTTGGCCTCGTGTGCAGCGGCTTCATCCTCTGCTTGTGGGACCCAAACTGCAGGCACACAAGCGGAAATGGAACAAGAACCCGCTGAGCACAATTGGGAGCTTGTTTCTGTGCGCCAACCCAAGCAGTTCCAAAGTGCTTTGCACGGTTTGAGGTGAGTTATGTTTGTACGGCGCGTGTTGCGTGCATGACCTCACAATGTTTGCGATCACTTCCTTGCGTAGCACATTTTTTGCACAAGCAGATCAGCTTGCAACAGACATCATCGCTTTGTTTCAACGCCAAACATCTCGAATGCAGGAACTCACGACTGGAGCGGCCGTCCCAGCTGTTTTGAGCCTGGCTGCCGCACAGGTCAAGTTGAAAGATGCGCAACTATTTGGGCTTCCATCAACATTGGAGCTGAATGCGATCCAAGCCGCGGCGGCAGAGTCGACGGCTTTGCGAGATCGAACTATCGCTGCTCTAAAGAAGAGTGCTGCCACTATCAACCACTTTAAACACTCGTTTCGCACCTCAAGTCGGGACACGAGCAATTCAGCTGTGGTGTACGGCCGGGCAAGTGACAAACGCCAATTCCAAAAGACGCAGGTCACTTTGCAAGAAGCCGTGGAGACACTGTCAACTTTGCGGCAACAACCATACATTCCAACTCCTTTGGCAGAAGCGTTGAGTGCCGACATCCAAGAATTACGTGAGTGGCACCACGAGACCGCTTCTTTATTTGTTGAACGCTACTCTCAAATGACACTTGATTGTGCGGAAGACTTTTTCCAAAATTCATCCGCCAAGGACATGATTGATCAGTGCCGTGGGCAATACAACGCACTGATGGCTAAATCACAGTCCAGCGGCATTTGCGCAGACTTTGACATCATGGTCATGCTGGCAAACATTGTTGAGTTCTTGTCTGCAAGTGTGACGGTGGTTGGCCTCGTGTCTGCTTGGCAATGCGAAGACCACGGAAAGAAGTCGTCAAGTCCGCAAAATGACCTTTTGCGTCAGTTCGACAACGCCTGTAGTATCATGGCTGCCTTCTCGCGCGTGCCGCTGCGTCCGGAGGTGGTTGAACGTGCTATTGGTCATTTGCTTGATGAGGCCGGCAAAGTTGAAGCTGGGCTTATGAAGTCAAGCAGTGTGCAAGAAGTGTCCACCAACATGACTGCGGCACTGTGCCGCTGGCCAAAGGCTCAAGCCGCCCGCCTTCAGAGCGAGCTTGACATCTACCGCGACTGGATGAAGCGGGCAACAATCATCGACCAATCTTCATTCGACCCGAACGATTTGTGGCGCACCGTCAGTGCCGGACAGACTCTTTTGTTGGTCTCCACACAGCAACGAAAGTTGTTGGGCGTTTTGGAGTGCAAAGCACGCAAGGTTGAAGAGTGGATCACGAAATGCGCTTCTTTTAATCTCGCAGATCATTCTTTGGACGAGCCGCAGGAGCCTCTGCAATCTCGGACCCCATGCTTGAATGATGTTCTGGAGCTCTACCATGATGGGGTGCAGTCCTTGGGCGTTTCTAAACTGCAAATTCCCACGCTTCACAAACTGTCCGCGGCCGCAGAAGCGTGGTTGCTAAGTGCAAAGCAGTTGTTTGGAAGCAAACACTCAGTATCATCAGCCACGAAACCACACAACGATTTGACGACCTTGATTGACGCCATCGAACGGAGGCACGAAGTTCTCGACGAGTGCGGAAGAGAACTTCGCAATGAGTTTTTGCGGCTGGAAGAAGAGTCCGGGAAATCGCACTCCAATGAAGTTAGCACAATTGTTCGCAAAGACCTGCAGCCGGTGTTTTGTGTTTGCCGGCGTCGCGAAGGTGACGAACTGGACTTCTTTCATTGCGGAATGATGTTGTGCTGCGATCGCTGTGAACAATGGTACCATCCAGAGTGCATCGGAATCCCCAAAAGCGCACTTGACAGTGCATTTCAGCAAGAGAACTGGATTTGTGGCTTCTGCTCGACATGTGCAACCGATGCTGCTGCAAGCGCTGGCGAATACGGCACCAGCGGTGCCCCAGAACGGGAGCTGTACTGCCTGTGCCAACAACCACACCACGAAAATGCGGTACTTATGGGCTGCGACACTTGCTCGAGGTGGTTCCATCCTGATTGTGTGTGGCACAGCGCAGCCGACAATCCTCAATACCAAATGTCATTTGACAGTTTTATGTGCCCATATTGCTGTGCTGGAAACAAATTGCTGTTCTATCCGCGGCAACGACGAGTTCATTTTCAACATCAAAAAGAGCGTGGGGTGTCAATGGACAACGTGAGCGATGGCGCACAGCCAACAATTGCGAATGTGACAGCGCTACTCCGGCAAGCAAAAATTAAGTTCGGGGACAACGTGGAAATCCCTGAACTGCCGCGGATTGAGTCGTTGGTCAACTCGGTGTGCGCTTGGTACTCGGATCTTGAACACTTGCTGTTGCAAACTTGTGAAGAATTCAAGGGCCAAACGCCTGTTGACGTCGTCGCTGTGCAAATTAGGTTGCTGCAGTTACCGTTGGTTGCCATGCGGATCCCGAAGGCACACCTCCAATTGTTGGAACACACAGTAGAGTTAACTGTGGAGACAGCCCGCACCTGGGCATACCTATTGGTACTACGCAAACATGTCTCCATTGACGATGTCGAAACTATCACCCGCAGTGCCGACGACGCTGAAAAGCCAGAAGTCGTTGATGGCTACGTTGCCCAGGCATACACAATGTCAAAACACTATGAGACAGTTTTGAAACGCAGCAAGCAAACTCGGGGTGCAAAGACTGCTGCTGTTCCGATTGATGTGAGTCGGTGTACCACTGCAATACTTTGCGAAAGTCGGAACTTGCTCGATATTGCAGACAAAATTAGACGAGCGTGGCAAATCGAGGACCCCGCACAGCGGGTGAAGGCTAGTGCCGCAAAAGAGAGTGCCGAAGTTAAACCCGTGCCCGGAAGTACGCCGCAATCAGGTCCGAGTTCAAACGTGGTTCAGGTGGTCCCCGACCTCAGTGTGGGCGCTCCATGTGCACCTCGCAATCCACAACCAAAAAGTGACGGGGCTGCACCGGAAAAGACGGGCCACGTGTTCGATGTAGAATACGGAGCAGTGCAAACAATTTCAAATTTCATCACAGTTGCCGAGCAGCATTTTGGATTGGGTGACATCAGCAAATGCCGTGATGCACTCCAAACTCTGCGCGAAAATCTCGACCGACAGTCTGGTCGAAGCGTGGACGGTGTTCTCCCAGTGCAGAATTCGTTGCGCAAAGTGGTGACCAAGAAAAACACTCCAAAGGCCACAAAGATGCACAAGCGGAAGCTTGCAGTCACAGAAACAGTTCCATTGGTATCGGCGAGTTTGTCGCCCGCTACTGGCAGTGTTCAGGTCCACTCGACATTGACGCGCGATGCGCAGCCACAACAACCGAACACCGGGCGCGCCAGTGATCTGGCGCCACAAAGAAAACGGAAGCCAAAGGTATTGGTTTCTATGTAAGCAAACAAAAGGGAAGTTGTGTACTCAGTTGTCGCCTTGTGCGAGTGAGGCCAGTGGTTGCCGCAACTGACGATGTTTGAACCGGCCTCGGTCGATCTGCCAGCTAACTTTCTTGTAACACTAAATATGACTATGTCGTCAAGTCGTCCCACGCCCACGTTCTGCTCGTTACATTGCTTTACAGCGTGCATGCCCTCATGCGTGGTCATTGTCGGCCGTGGCGGCGTTGTGCATTAATTTACTGCCATGCTAGGTGTTCGGACAGTGATGACGTCGGGAATGCACTGCATGCTCTGGCTTGAAATGCTTTGATCTGCTGACTGATCGTCGACCAAAACCTGAGTTGAGTGAGCATCTTTGCTCAGCTCACAGCATGCACCAGGCGGCAAGATGCATAACCCCCTGAAAACTGTCGAGCGCTCCTTTGGTGACTGTTCGGCGGTAACCCACTCACTGCTGCTCTGTGCTGTTGTTGCATTCTTGGATTCTGTGTCCAGCAGCTAGCGAAGCTGTCCATCTATCATACACGTGCCACACTGTTGTTGCTGTGTTCGTTTGCACGGTTTGCCTACGCCGTCTGGGTTCGTCTGTGACGACGGCCGGCTTGAAAGCTATTCTTTGTTGACGACATTGCTGACTTCTCGAATGATGTGCCAATCAAAGTGGTGGGGCTGTTTGTTGCGTTGTCGGTAATGTGGCGTGAAGACGCGCGGAAGTGAGAGCTGAATGATAGTGGTCGCGATCTTATGATCCGTACCATACGTGAGCTATGAAACGGTGACCTTCTATATGGCACTTCGCGTTGCTACAAAAGCTAATGAACTTTGTTGGTGACACGTGGAAAAAGTCGAGTCGAATCTTGAGGGATCGCAGATCTAGATCGATGATCGAATGGTGTGGCGCCTAAGTTGCGACAGTTGAGGTGTTTGTACAATGCGATCTTCCAGAGCGCGAGGCTTACCGTTGCTGCTGACGGCGTCATTGTTGAGCATTTTCCCCGAGACCGTGTGGACCGATGACATTGATGTGTTCAAAAATTATGATGTGTGCACCACAAAGCTCGCAGCTGGCGGAGCTGATCCGTTCGGAACACATGGGATCAGCAGCTCCCTTGCCAGCGTGTTCAACAGTTCTTACAACTTCAACGTCGACGTTGGTGACCAGGCACCCGACTTTCAGGTCATGAGTGTGGAGACCGGGAACTTCACGACGATGCAGTCCCTTCTGAACGAAACCGTTGTGGTCATTGTGTATGGCATGCTAAGTGATCCCTACGCGAGATACAGCACAGACGGCGGCTTTTTTGCAGAGTAAGTGCGACAATATAGGTCCTTGTTCGCGCTGCCGTGACAGAAGCTTGACACGATCACTGCTGCAAATTATGAAGGTTTGAGTTTGCGGAGGAATTCGGCTTTGTCGACGATTTAGTATCTGTCATTCATGTTTTGACCTTTGAGCCATACCCATCATATCCAATGACAAGTTTCGAAACTGGTACGAGGCGTTGGCGGTGAATGGGTGCTGTGTTGCAATAATGTATTGATGCGCTTCCGACATGTGCGCAGGTGTGGTGACCGAGACATCGCTCAGCATACCTCAGTGTTCTACGTTCGAATCTTGCCAAGCGATGGCTACCGACATGGCAATGCAAGGACTTTTATTTCCGTACTCCTACGTTGCGCTGGACAATATGATGGGAATCTATGATGATGCGTTGGTCAGCAGATATCGTTACATGTCCACTGCACAATTCTCAACACCGACAATGGACACTTCTGCTGATTGCTTGTGTATGTAGCCCGAGGGAGTGAGTGCCGCGCAACCATCTATTTTTTGCGCTTACGGTGAGATGCTATGTGCAAGAATTGCTGGCTCTGTGTTGCTGCCGGTTCACATTCTGTGCCATCCGTTTTTCAGGACAAGGAGCTCGCTTAGGTTTCGTCGTTGACATGGACGGCATGATTGCGAGCCGGTCTCCAACATTCAGCTTCGCGGAAATGGAGGCCGTTCTGCTGGCAAGTTGATAAGTTGAGAATCGGTCGTGTTGATCAATGTGCCAAAGCATGAAGTAACCTGTGCATCTACTGCTCATAGACTCTTACGCAGCCCTATTTACTTTATGCCAAGGTCTTGGTGTACTGTAGTATTCCGTTGTTATTTTTGGGTCAGTATTCCGTTGTGGGATTGAGTCACAATGAATGTTTCGTGCTTGTTTGACACAATGTTTTGTTCCCCTGTGTCAGTTGTTATTATTCCCATGATGGCGCTGCTATACACTCGACGAAGTCAACGCAACAAGCGAATTTTAGATGGCGACATGTACGTGTCTCCGTTTACATGTCTTATTTTGTGCTTCTGCGTGAGGAAACGGAATCGCCGCATTCGTGAATTCTTGAATTAAATTGACTATGAACCAGGACTTACAACCGGGTACCACTTCAAGAAACGTTAGATGTTTTGGTCAACAAGATACGCACCAAGGCCACGACATCGGTGGAAGCGATCAAACAAACTGCTGGCAAATTGCGACGACCTCGTCCACCGAAGCCATCAACTTCTTCTGCGGAGGGAAAGCAGAACACGTTTGTTTTCGTTGTCGAGTGTTCACAGAATCAACAACTTGAATTGATTTGATCCGACTGTGCTTTTTGCTGTTTGCCTGATGTTATTGAAGCGGCAAGGCAACTTTTGAATTTGAGCTCGGGTTCGTGCTGTTGCAACCGTCCACGGTTTTCGGACCTCGGTTCGCTGACTCTGTTGCCTGTGCTATCAGGGAAACGAGGACCGCTCCAGATGTCGAGGTCGATGAACCTGCCTCGGACGACATTAACGAGGTCGTGACTGAACTTCCCGACACTCTCTTATAACATACTAGTTCCATCATTTTGAATGCGTATCGTGACGCGGGTATTCTCGACGCCGCGCGCCCCGTCGGGATCTGCGCTGCGCCCATAACAAGATGTTGTACCACAGCATCAAAGAAATCTCACCTTCACTACCAATCCGGTCCGCCCATGGCATATCATTCCTTTCTACTGATTGACTCTGATGGTACGAGTACTCTACAACAGGGTACCGCCATCGTTGTTCTGGTCACGGTTCAAGGTACCTACTGCCACGCAGTTCCGTCCTTCAATCGACACATCACATGTTACACACATTCTCTGACATCACAAGTGAAAACGTACCACACGGGTTCGTCGACGGTGGCTGTCATCTTCCCAGCTTACAGCTGGCCGTACTTTTTCGTGTTTTGGGTCGGCGGTTGGCAGGTCGATGTCGATGCACCACTGAGAGAGCTGTAGCACATTTGCGTGCATCGAACAGCATCGTCCATCTCGCAGGCAGTCGTCGTGTGTCGTGCCGCCCAGCCGCCCACTGCGTCACACTCACTCACAGCCACTCACTCACAGTCACTCACTCACAGTCACTCACTCACAGGTCACACGCTCGCTGCTCTGTTTGGACGGCGTGTTGTTGTCGTCGTCGCTTGCCGTTCGTCATTGTTGTTGCAGCGTGTCGAGCGTGTCGAGCGTGTCGAGCGTGTCGAGCGTGTCGAGCGTACCCCGTTCTACAACACTACCTGTCGTGTGTCGCCTCGCCATTGCATAATTGATGTCTCTCGCGTGTGGGCAGCCGCGTTTTGTCTCTAGTTCGCGTGTGGGCCAGCCATGCGATGCCCTTCGCGTGTGGCCATGCACATTATGTCACTTGTGGGAACGGCGTGTATGCTTTCTTTGTCTGAGTGTGCAACCTGGCGACGCGATATGCGTACACAAACTGAGCGGAGGTTTGTAACAGTAATTTCTGCCGTGAGGGCATCGACATGAAGCAAGCAAGGACGGAGTCAAGACAGTGTCAAAACAAAAATACGCATACACAATTTCGAACCTCAAATGCAATCATGACACGCCACAGCGGTGGTCCGTGCGCCACTTGATGCCTCACGTTGTGCCATTTTTAAGTAGCACTCGACCAGAAGGTTAAGATGCCAGCGAGGGCGTGCTGAGTGAGTATGGAAGTACTCACGCTCGCGGAAACTGTGAAGCAGCTTCCAGATTTGCTGCTGGATGCCGATGAGCAAGTGGAAGTTGTGTCTGCTGTCCTCACAAAGATGTTGGCCAAGGTCGGGTCATATTCGATCCGCGACGTCAAGTCGAGTGTGGATGTGTTGAAAAGGGCGTGTCACAAACGGCATCACCAACTCACAAAACTTGCTTTGAATGTGATTCATACGTTTGTTTCTTGTTCTGCGCACGAAATGGCGTTGGCGGTCCTGGGCTACTTACCGTACTTGGTCTCTGCTGATCCGTCACACGTCGTCACCAAAGGTGGCCGGACGGAATTGCCCTCCGTCTCCACTGCTTCCAATGCAACCGATGGCAATGCGGAAATGAAGCTAGTTTTCACGTCTCTTACATCGCTTATCAGTTCGAGTCGCACGTATCTTGTGCCAGTTCTTTCAACCTTGTACAACCTGGAGCTGGACAATAATCTCAGCTCGCAAGTCTTTGCCCTGGCACTCGATGCGCTGCCCATAGTGGATTCCGGCGACATTCCGGCTGTTATCCGCACTCTCTTGAAGAGTGCGCTCGACAGCAGTTCGGGTTTGCGTGGCAACAGTGGGGATCTCGAGCGTGTCATTCTTGCGGTGCGACAGTGTCCGCTGTCGCTAACAGTGTCGGAACAGGTATGCTTGCATGCGATAGATGTGCACGAGAGAGCCACCCTGACTTTTCGTTGTTCACACAGGCTCCTTTGTTGGAAGCAATAGCAGACGTGGTCCTGGTGAAGCCGTCAATTGCGTCGACATTTCTTTTTTCTTTTTGCTCAGTGCAGCAGTCAGGCCACAGCACAGTGACAGGGCAAGCAACAGGGGATCGATTCATGGCGATGACAACCTTTGACGTGTTCGTTTTGTTGATTATTTGCGCGGCAAGTGCTCGGGGACGTACCACAACATCCTCTCGTCAACAACGCACGCTGCAGTGCTCCCTCATTGCAATTGTGTCCGCTCCAAGCTTTGATCACTCCATACTACTCAGTGCCGCGGATCGTTTGTTGCAAGGTCACCCATGGGCAGGTCAGGCGGCAGATTTTTCTGGGTTCATTCTTTTTCTACAACAATGGGGATGCTCAATTCTAGCCGCGTCCAATGGCCAAGCTGGCAAGCGGCGAAACAGTTCATCGGGCGCAATGTCCAATGCACAAACACATGAGGTGGGCCTCGCCATTCGACTGTTGTCTACGGTTGCAGATGTTGAAATGAAGCTACTGACCACGCAGTCACGATCTGCGATATCGACCCGCGTCAGAGACATGCTGCTCACAGCACTTCTCAATGGTTGCTTGCCGCAGCCAGTTGGGACGGAGGTCGCAGGACAAGTGCGGCCAGTCATATCCGAGTCTTGTCAGTCCCACTTTTTATTTGGCAGTGCCAGCAGTGTGGGGGTCAAGCACTTGGAATTGGTTTGCTCCGATATCCTTGTCCGCCTCGCGGAAGAGTGCCCACACGTGTTCATCGACCTGTCGCTTAGAGTGGAAGATGTTGTAACTCGTCTCCTGACACACAGCTCCAACAGCATCGGGCAGTCCGACCTGGGTATTGCAAACCCGATTCTTCAGCGTTTGCTACGAGTCGCATCTTCAATTGCAGTCGCGGACAAGAACAGCACCCGGCGGAACTCGAATCTCATATTTGTCCAGAAACGGCTAAGTTCGTTCAGTTCGATGCACCAACCAGTCCTCAGAGCTGCCATCTTCATGGGGACTCACATTATTTACCAAGAGTTGTGCTCGGGAACGGATACCTTAGTAGAGGCCGGCAATCAATCAGCAGCCATCGAAGTCGCTGAGTTAATTCTCAGGGTTACCACGTTGCTGACCGACCCATCTACTCAAGTCGCAGCATACAACGCCGTTGCTTTGTGTGCATCTGTCTTGCCGCTGCCTTTTGCAATGCGGCTGTTGCGAAGCTGTGCTTGGCCAGCGTGCCGCCAAAGACAGCTATTTTCGCACTCAGTGTCGTCTTCTTCCGGTGGAGACAGTTCACTGCATCACCAGTCACGCGAGCGAAGGGTAAGTGTGCTTGAATTTGGATGTTCAACTGCAAAGGCTGACTCTCTGCGTTGCCATCGCGCATCTGACTTACTAGGCAACTCGTAGTGGCCGTCAAAGATTCGTTGAATCTTTTAAACCAACAACAAAGCTTGAACGCCTCATTCACGACCTAAGACATGGAGTTAACCGCCACGTCGTTCGCGTTGCTCCCATGCTTTCGTCGCTGAAGCAGATGAGTTCGACATCGACCGGGCAACAAGAGTTTGCGGTCGGCGGCGGCACTTCCAAGGTGACTGCATACGTGAACAATCTTGCCGTCACTGTGGCTCTGTGGAGGATGATGCTGGCACTCTTTCGTCGTCAAGATGAGCTAGACGATGGGTCATCCAACAGGACTACAGACATCCTGCCCGGTGAGAACACCAGCGGTGGTGATCAGGTAGCTCACGCTGAGTGCAGCTTCGACACAACCTCAGCACTTTGTTCGAAGGTAGGGTTGAAGCTGCCTGAGTGGTTGGATATCGCCGATCCCTCTGACGAAGCAATCGCGGCGGTTTGTTTTTGACAGTGCTGTTCGACATCGCGTTGCTTGCGCATCTCATTTTGTTTTTTTGAAATGGCTGCAGGTGGTTTCAACAAGATCTGCTATTGACGTGCTCAGTTGTGCGTGGATTCTGGTTCATGGAATAGCAATTGGTATTTGCAGCTTTGTAGAACTCATTGATCAATTTCACAGTTGTACGGTGGATTCAAAGAGACCAGTCCTCTCAGAGATGATTTTGCAGCGGTTATCACAACTCGTGCTACACCGAGAGGTCGTGTTGTGCTTGCTCCAAGAGCGAGTACGACAAAAACGTAGGGGCCGTGGCAGTAGTGCACTGCGTTCAAAAGTTCAAGCTGAAGCGTTCGGAATTTACTCGTCGATTCGAACTTTATGGCAATGGCTTCGATATGAAGCACGACATCACAGTGGAGTACTCCGCTTTTTGATGGATGTGTACATTGACATCAAGGACACCGAGGACTCCATCGGTGCCAAGTCCGCTGTAACGTCGATCATGTGTCTAGCTCTCGGTGTCGAAGAGGATCGAGAATATTTGGAGCCGTTCCGGCGCCGACATTTGACGAATTGTCGTCGAACACTCAATGCATGGCCCCTCACCGATTCGTTGCGAGATAGCGTCCGACACATCGATCTTTATTCTACTGTTTCTGGACTGCCAGCTTTCACTGACAAGTCATTTTTAGGGTTGTTGGCGCAATCGAGTTTTTGGAGCGGCGTCATGCGTGACTTTCAAGCCCAACCGAGCGGGCGGTCATCTGCATCGGTGACTGTGAGCGATCGCCGTGCGCTATTGGCAGTGTTACTGCATCAGCTTTACAAGTGCCTGCATGCCTCTACTTCCGCATCCAAGCAGAAAACCTGCGGCATTCTTTACACCAATTCCACGTTCGAGCTGTTTTTAGTGAATTACTCAATGCAAGATGATTCCAATTTGGCAATGCTGAGTCTCGATGTCCTCGATTGGATCGTGCATGCGAACCGAGACCGAGTGTCCTCGAGCAGCGACGACGCAAATGCACAGTCTTTCGAGAAGATGAGTGTGAACTTGGTTCGGGCTAGTTTTACGATGGCTATTCTTGGTGTGATTCCACGACAATCCATAATCACGCGACGATATGCAACAAATGTGCACTCTCCAGTGCCGACATTTGCGGCTGCTATCGCGGCCGCCGCTCGTGTTCCATCTTCAACTGCTTCTAGTCGGGCTAAACCTTTACTCAAGCTTCTGAAAGCAACCGGATGTGACACAGGTGCGCGGTGGCGGACAAAAGGGTTTCGAGGAGATGGGCGCAATGCCTATGTTCACCACGCTCTGGCCAGCATTCATACGAAGCTACGACCTGAGCGCTTTATGGAATTTGCCCATTTGTTTTTCTGTGACGCGTTTTTATTCGTCCATCAATTTGTGGACTCTGTAAGCAGCAAAACATCACCAACAAGAAGGACAGCTCCTTTGAGAAAAGATGTTCATCCGACACTGAGGATGCTCTCCATGAACACGGCGACCTTCCAAATGGGCCACATTTTCGATCTCCTGTTAACCACAATTGTGTCACCAAGGTGCCCATGTGCTTCCTTAGACCCACCAAAATCCCTCATCATGTTCAACAATTCGACACCAGACGTGAATGACAGTCCCTATTCGTGGCTTCTGCGGTGGATTGCCACTGTGCACTCCTTTGTCGGCGAATGCCTCTTGCACATAACAAATTCCACCGCTCGACATAGTCGCAGCAATGCTCGGCAAGGAGGCCGCCGAAAACGGCACAAGCGCGACACAACTGGGCCGAAGAGTAGCGCGCGTACGAAGCGTAGTGCACACAATCAGGGGCATGAAAGTAGCCAGCCATTCGACGACCTTAGTGGCGCAGACTCACAGTCTGAATCGGAAACCAACGTCAGTTCTGATTCGTCGAATGACGACAGTTCGGACGACAGCACAGGATTCGAGCGGGACGGTGGGGCTTCTGATTCTGAGGAAAGCGACGACGAGCCTCAGTCGCCCCGCAATGGCCGCACCCGAGGCCAATCGAAAGCTCGGACATCCAGACCCCGTGCGCAGACTGGAATGGTGCAAGTGACCAACGTTGTTGTGTCGTGCATTGAACACATTCTTAGTCGCATCACTGCATTGTTTCCAGCGTTGGAAGTACGCTTGGATGACTGCATTGTGTGGCGAGCCACGTGTCGACCAACAGAAAGTGTGGCTTCACATCATTCACAGGGACAGAAGTTGGAGCTTGAGCCGCTTGGTCATCTGTTGCGTGTCTGCAATAATCTTCGGCAAAGTATGACATCTTTATGCCAAGAGGTTAAGTCCAAAGTTCGAGTTCAGGTTTCGACCCAACATTTGCAGAAAGTGCCTGTGTGCAACAGCACCCTTGAAACATTCGGCTTAACTCTGCGAGCCATCGCCTCCGAAAATCACATTGATGTCGATTGGGACCACTCACAAGATCACCCTCCAACATTTTCGCGGGATATCAAGGAAAGGGACTTTGTGCACCGATGGTTGCCAACACTTTTCGAATTGGAACCATTTGACGTCGTAAACGGGCGCGGCGAGTCCGACCTCGAAGACGAATCGGACGACTCCTCGACAGACGACGAGGAAAGTTCGAGTGACGAAGAATCCGGAGGCAACTTCTGATCCTTCGTCCCGTGTGCGCTTCATACGCCCGGTGGAGTATCTGCACTCATCCGCCGCGGCTACGGAGTAACAACATTTGTTCGTCTTTTAAATTTATGCGATCATCGTATCACTTGCAGTTCCTCGTTAGTTCCATTCTAGGGTGGCAGTAGATCTATGAATGTGCCCTTTGTTCGGCATGGTACTCAACAGAGTAGCGTGCAAGTGCATACACGAACGAATCGTGCGGTAAACCTCATGCCCCAGTGACCATTTGCCATACATGTACCATCTTCGACTGTGTACATGACGTCGATGTGTGATGTGTGATGGTCCGCCAAAGATCCAAAGCCACGATGTTGTTGTCAATGTCCCTTGCGTCGCAGCCGCAATTAGGTATGGTAGATGGTCTATGAGCTGCAGCATCGATCGTATCCATACAGTTGAAGCTTTTGACTGTGGGCTGTGGGGGGTGAGGTGACTGTGAGTGAGTGACCGTGAGTGAGTGACTGTGGGTGAGTGAGTGACTGTGAGTGAGTGACTGTGGGTGAGTGACTGTGGGTGAGTGACTGTGGGTGAGTGCAACTGCTGGCTCAACGACGTTGCATAAGTCGTCACAACGCCAAACAAACCGCGAGCGCTAAACGCCAAACGCCATAAACGCCAAGCGGCACACACAAAACGTTGAACGCTACCGACACTCCAACGCTTCACCGCTCCAACTAACTCTAACTAACTAACTACGAACTACGAACTACTAACTAACTAACTAACTAACTAACCAACTAACTAACTAACTAAACACCCCCGTTCTACTACCTGCCTGCCTACCTATCTAACTAACAACAAACGAG
>ENA-OWNT01002954-OWNT01002954.1-seawater-metagenome-genome-assembly--contig:-NODE-2954-length-16769-cov-4.232267_pt1 | contig 16769 bp, 10 predicted proteins | sample MGYA00238136_ERZ651165 | MGnify/ENA primary metagenome ERZ651165 (study PRJEB26861, sample SAMN08777766) | seawater metagenome | isolation source: coastal seawater | place: USA: Florida | collected...
CGTCGTCGTCGTCGCCGTCGTCGTCGTCGTCGTCGTCGTCGTCGTCGTCGTCGTCGTCATCGTCGTTGTCGTCGTCGTCGTCGTCCGTCATCATCATCGTCGTCGTCGTTGTCATCATCACCCTCTTCGTCACCGCCATCCGCTTCTTTTCGTTGTTGTCGTCGTCGTCGTCGTCATCATCACCCTCTTCGTCACCGCGATCCTCATCTTTTCGTCATTGTTGTTGTCGTCGTCGTCGTCGGTATTGTAGCCATGGTGATCTTGGACTTGGTCGTCGTCGTTGTTTTGTCTGTTCGCTCTGGTTGAGGATCAGTCAAACGATCACGGTCTCAGTCGACCTCACACGGATTGATACACATCGGGAAGAACGATTGCCCGCAAGAACGTGGTGCTTTCAGGATTTGACAAACTACACCGCAAGCAACTTTTCGCGCATTATTTGGGGGCGGGACGGAGTCAGCGACGAAAGACAAAAACGCCCGAAGATGGTTTTGTTGTAGACCTCGCAGTCAAGAAGTCAATTATACCCAGTTGCGCAAGCATGGATAACGCGTTTCACAGCGGTCCTACTCGGACAATCAATAAGAGTAGTCGACGTCGAATTCAGGCAATCGCACAGCATTTGCTGAGGCCTCAGCGGTGCGGTGCAACCCAAAGCTCCAGCGATCCCTACAATTGGCCAGAGCAGCAAAAGCTAATCCCCAAGCTTCCCATTCCAGCATTAACTGACACATGCGCACGATATTTAGAGTCCACGGAGGCTTTGCTGGATGATGCTGAACGACTTGTGACGAAACAGCTTGTGACGGTACAACTGATGACCCTATACTGTGTGGCTGGTGGTCCGCCTCTGTTACGTGCTTGTGCCTTTAACCTGCCGTGTCCTTTTTAACCCATCGTGCACGCAGGACTTTCTGAATGATCCGGAACAGGGCCCAAGTTTGCAGTCCGAACTGTTGCGACGCGACCGCTTTTTCGAGCACAATTCATACGTTCAGAAGTTTTGGGACAAAATGTACTTGGGAGGACGCTACCCGTCGCCGGTGAACTCGAACCCTGCGTTTTTGTTCGAGAAGGATCCGCTCCACCGCACGCAAGTGTCCCGTGCCGCCGCTACGGCGTACGGGCTGTCGTGTTGGGTGGCTGCGATGCGCAACGGAGGTGTGGAGGCTGACCTTGGTGGCAAGCAACGTGATATTCCCCTGTGCATGAATGAGTACGTTACGTGGCAGTGCTTGAGCAATCCATTGATCAACGAATACATGTCTCACAGTCTCGGTGTTTATGTGTGCCAGGTACGCTAAACTGTTCGCATGCACTCGAATTCCGTTTTCTGGGGAGGACTGCCATCTGGTTTCGCCGAAGTCAACCCACATCGTTGTGATGCGAGGGTCACACCTCTACGAAATGAAGGTGTTACTCCCGAACGGAAGTGTTCTTCCCGAATCCAAATTCCGCGACGCGTTTGCTGGCATCATCTCTGGAAAATTCCGGGACAGTGAGTCGGCAGAAGGCACATTTTTGGAAAACGGCAACGTTCCACTTGGCTGTTTTACTGCAGCCGGACGACCTCAATGGTGTGAATGGCGCTCGAGGTTGGAGGACGTGTCCGCGCGAAACAGAGTCAGCTTGCAGTCCATTGAAACAGCGCTCTTTACGCTATCCCTGGATACCGTGCAACCAGCTGACCGCTCGCACGAAATGGAGGTTTTATTGCATGGCTGCCACATTTCAGACACCGACGTAGTGACATCGGTGGAACCAAGATGGCACGACAAGTCGATTCACATCGCCATTTTCCCGAATGGTGATGGCGGGTTGAACTTCGAACACTCACCGTTTGATGGAGCGACTGTCGTGCGCATGGCTGACGAAGTATATCTGCGCGCCGTTCGCCGACCGACTGGGCGAGGAGAGCTTCGAAACTTTCGTGACGCTTCCACAAAACAGCTCAAGAGCATAGCGTGGAGTCCGCGTCCTCTTCACTTCGACGAAACGCCGCAAGTCGTCGCGGCCCTGAGTACAGCGTGCAGGGACCTGCACGTGCTTGCAACATCAAATTCCACACGGTTACTGCACTTTGAGAAGTTCGGAAAGGACTCTCTCAAGCAGTTGAAATGTAGCCCGGATGGCGTAATTCAAGCAGCCATTCAGCTGGCTTACCATAGAATTCACAGCAACGTGCACACGGGACAGTGGCAGTATGCCAGTGCTTACGAATCGTGCTCGACTAAGCGCTATCTCTGGGGACGGACTGAAGCGATTCGACCAGTGACATCGAAGTCAACGGTGAGTCGCCCTGTTGTGCTTTGATTGCCGCCCTGTTGTGCTTTGATTGCTGCCGTCGACACACGGCACGCCGGAAATGACCACTGCGGTGCGTTTCCGAAACACTTGAACTGCAGGAGTTTGTCCAGGGAATGCTGCGCCATTTTTACGGTCGGTCGAAATCTGACCGCATCGGGGCAACAGAAGCTGCTCTGTTGCGCTCGCTCCTGTCCAAGTCTACCCAAAACCACTCAAGACTATCGCGATTGGCCGCAATGGGCCAGGGCGTTGATAGACACTTGTTCTCTTTGTACAACATTGCGAAGGAACGCCAGGGCACCGACAGCACTTTTCAAATGCCACAAATCTTCTTGGACAAGGCGTGGGTGCGGTTGAACTCGACGGCATTGTCGACGTCAAATGTGAATGCAGAATGCTTGTTTAGCATCGGGTTCGGTGCCGTGTTCCCGACTGGATATGGCGTGGCATACTGCGTGCGCCCCAATAGAATTGTCGCCAGCATCAGCTGCTTCAAGACGCCGCCTTCACAAGAGGGCGGAGGCTTTGGTGGCGTTTCGGCTGATATTCAAGATCAATCTCGAGGACACACGGTTGCCACAGATGCTGCGTTGTACAGTCGCGTGCTGGCAGAAACCTTGAGCGATATCGTGTCCTTGTGGCAAGTCGGGGGCGAGGGCCCATGACACAATAAGTAATTTCAGAATGCCGATGATACAGTCTTCGCTATGGTTCACTCCACGTCGATACTCCCCCACGAAGCTCGACCTTCTTTGCTGTTGTTGTCGTTGTTGTTGTTCGTTTCATGCGCGGATTCGACATCCTCCCGAGCAGCTGCTGCAATGAATTTGGCAACATGCATGCATGCGTGACGATCCCCGCAACGAACAACACGCGCGCATGACTCCAACCATGATGCGATGTAGATATCCTCTCTTGCAGCGACAACGTCTCCTCAGCACGACGTCGCGGCAAGCCAGAGTGGATCGTTCGAAACTGCATAAATCAGTACTGTATATACACTAAAACTTTAGTACACCAAGCGAACAAATGCGTAGAAAATAGCATAGTTGTGTGGGTGGTGGAGTAAAAATAGAATACGCCATTCGTCGTTCGTCGTTCGTCGTTCGTCGTTCGTCGTTCGTCGTTCGTGGTTCGTTCGTCGCCGTTGCCGGTGGGACGTTCGTTTGTTCAATGACGACAATGACGGCGGCGGCGGCGACGGCGACGACGACTGCGACGGACGACGGACGACGGACGAAGAACGAGGAGCAGCCAGCAACGGTGACAGCAACAACGACCTACTGAGACGATGCATGACTTGCTTACTTCTTGTTGTGAGTTTGTTTTGCTTCGAGCGTGCAGGGCGGTGGTGGCGAAGCATGCAACGGTGTCAAGGGCGAATCCATTGCTCGCCTCTTGGCGGAGACGAGGCGCATTGTTGGTTTGCAAGTCAGTATGGACACGCTGAGTTGCTGATCCATAACTGGTGGCAGTGGCCCGTGGCGAAGTAACAACAGCACGCAGTGCAATGACAGTCTTGCGGGACGTGCGGTTTGTTTTGACGCGACAATAGCTCCGCAACCTGCAAACCTGGCTTGCGACGCGGTTGCCTGACTGGAATACTTGACAAAAAAAGCAGCAAGTTTACATTTGGACGTTTACATTTCAATCCTTGCACCTTGTACTGTCATACCCCCGCCTAGCTCTACCATGGCGAGCAAGGCAAAGGTGGTGATTCCACCGAAACACAAGTACAAATCCAAGAAGCCGGTGCCCCTCGAGATTGAAGAACCTGAACCGGCCGGCCCGCCCGCGGTAGACCCGACACGGCATCCCGATGGAGACGGTGGTGTGGTACGTGCACGCTTGTTGCCACCCATGGTCTGCTGCTGTGTAAATTGCTGGGTTGATTGATACGCCGTGGTGTGACGGTGTCTGATGACTTGACTCTCTGTGTTGCTGTGGCTGTTGGGTTGACATGTTTGACGAAAAATTCCAGTGCGTTGCCACTGCCATTTTTGCAGTCGGCTTCTTTATATTCCCAGTGTGGTACGGCGGTTGTTGTAACCTGTGCGCCCCTGGAGTAGTGCCTTGCGCGAAGAACACCAACATAGCAAGCATCGTAATGGGCATTTTCATGAGTATATTAGTACCACTCTTAGTCGCATTGCTGGTTGTACCTCTGCGGTGACGCTTCCTGCAACGTGGCGGGCGCAGCGGGATATTTGACACCGCCTACGGAGTGGTTCAGATTGAGATTGAACCAAGATACTGTGGATCCTCGCCGGCACTTAATTTGTTCTATAAAAGTGCGTAAAAGTTCCCCAAATGTTTCTGCGTATATAGACTCTTGGACAAATTGCTGGCATGGGCATTTGGTTGATATTTCTCCGTAGAGTGAATGGACGTGGCTGCGCGAGCCCGAGAGCATTCAAGATGGCTCTTGGGATCGGTGTGACAAGTCCCCCATGCACACCGTCACTTGTGGAAGCGGACGACGCTATGGCGGCTCGGAACACTTTAGACCGCCATCGTGATCATCCAAGCCATAGTCCAGAATATAGTACAGTGCGGTTACAATGCACAGCGGCATTAGCAACAACATCCCACGAGGCGCCAATCACCATTCCCCATGCCACCCTCACTGCCCGGCTTCAGAGTTCTATTCGAGTATTCGACAGCAAAGGCTGCGTCCGAGCTGCGATTTCACAGAGTGCACCTTTTCTCAAAGTACAGCGTGGCAAAATCCCACAAAAGCTAGTCCAATAGGTACAATGACCTGATACCAAGTACACCTTCCGGAACGCATTGATTGACGCATTCATTCTGCAGCATCAGTGACGAGTGAGTGAGTGACAGACTGACAACAGGCGGGGGCACGCACGCACGCACGCACGCATCACTGGCTTCTACCTACCTGCGTCCTGCGTGCATCGAGACAATCGAGACCCACAGTGTGTGACACGACCTGCAAACTTCCCCCACACCGCACCTCAACACGCAACACCACCACCACTGCGAACACACCACACCACCACCACACCACCACCACACCACCACAACGCTCGCTCCAGGCGTCCACACGCCTTGAGAGATTCAGCGTTCGTAGGGCCCCGCAGCCCGGACACTGTCGTGACTTCGGGACGCTTTCGCCGCGACCCTGCTGCTGTGCTGTGCGGCGCTCGCTGTGCGCCCACGAACGAACGAACGAAGCCCTACGTTTTCCTACGGTATTCCCGTGTCCGGAAACGTAGTGTACCTGCAAGAGAACGGTGGGATGTATCCATATATAGGAATAGTGATGAAGCGGCGCTGCTGCCGAACCCTCCCCTCCATTCGGCGGCGTGGCCGCGTTGAAAATATTGCCGATTCCGAAACAAGCGGTGAAAGTCGGCTTTTAGCGTGTATTCCCGAAAGCGGGTACATCACAAAAACATGCAATAACCTGCATTTGAATCAACTCTATAACCGGGAATACACGCGAATTTGGCCGATGCGGCATCTTCAGATGTCCAGCATGGACTTTAAGTGCTCCGATGTGGGTGCGACAGTGACGTAGAAAGGTAAAAGAGTAAACGTACTGTGAAAGTGATGAAAGAGACCAAACTGCAACTGGCAAGGGTTGGGAAAACGTTGGGAAAACGGCGAGAAAAAAGGAACTTTGAGCGATGAAATGGCAAAAAAGCGACGGAGTGTGAAAATTGGAGCCCGAAATGGCAAAAAATGGCAAAATGGACGTTTTGTGGCTTCGTCATCAAAAATAGAGGTTGGCGGTCTTACGCATGCACTACCTCGTTAGTGCGGTTCCAGTGCACCCGAGAACGCCCTCCCACGCCCACTGATGTCAAGTTCATGATGCGCAGTGTACTGGGTATGTAGGTCGGTCGGTCGGTCGGTCGGTCACCGCGTTCATGACATCATAGTGGGACTGTGAGTGAGTGTGAGTGAGTGAGCTGTGAGTGAGTGAGCTGTGAGTGAGAGCGACGCTGTGGCGCGTGGCGCTGTGGCTGCTGGCTGATTGGCGCCGAGGTCCGTGCGTCCGTCCGTCCGTCCGTCCACTCACTGGCGCTCAGCCCCACAAATCACTCACTCACTCACTCACTCACTCTCAGGCAGTCGCCGCAGTGAATGAAGTGGCGGACGGCTGACTGTGACACTGTGACTGTTGTTCGGTCGTCGTCGTCGTCGTCGTCGTCGTCATCGTTGTTGTCATCGACGATCGACGATCGACAACACGACGACGAACGACGAACGACAACGAACGACGACGAACGACGACGACCAACGGCGAACGACGACGACCAAGGAGACTGACAGCGACGCACGGGCACGGGTTTGGTGATGTCGGTGCGAGCGAACGTGATATTGAGAAGTGTGAAAGGTTGGTCGGAGTTTTGAAGTAGAGTAGGCAGTGGGATGGTAGGTAGGTAGGTGTAGGTTGTTGGACCCTTGGATGTTCACTCCGCAACAGTAACAGTGGTGGTTGCCCGCGAATGTTGTTGCGGTGGATGGTGGGTGGCCAAGGACTTGCGTTGCTCTCGATGGGAACTGCGTTGGTAGGAGCAAGCGTAAAATGTTGTGTTTGGAACAAAAACGTGCTCGCAAGTTTAAAGAGAAAAGTGCTCTGAGCACAACACCCCCACCGTCGTTCACATTTCTGCGGACGAACGCGAAGGCAACCGAGAAGGCGCGACAAGCAGCACTCATGGACTCTGACGAAGAAGACTTGGCTGCCGCGCAGCGATGCCCAAACTGTTTTTCGGAGCTGCGCAGCGGCGCGTCAAAGTGCCTGTCTTGCGGATTTGAGGTGGCGGCGTCATCTGGCGCTTCTGCCGCTGCGAGTCCTCCTCCGCCAGCAACAATCCGTAGCACCAACAGTACCCCGACGTCGCCGAACCTTGGCGTGTCTCCCATTCCTGTCCGATCGGCCAGTGGGTCAGTTCGCGCGACACCCGATCCTGCGATTCTTCCCACCGTCTCCGCCGTCGAGACGGCACCGGCGATGCCGACGCGGGCGACTGTTGACGATGAAGTCATCGGGGAAGAAGAGCTCGCCAAGATCATGCAGGTGTGCACGGAGATTCAAAACAGCTTGGTGTTTTCCAAGACCGGCAAGGACGCGGTCGATTTCTTCGATCTCACGAAACCGCCGCGCAGGTTCCTGAAGTCTGGCGACCTCACGAAGAAGGGTACACATGCGCTACTGAAGCGCAACACCACGCGCACCATTTTCCTGTTCAAAGATGTCATCGTCGTTACGCACCTCCCTGACATCCGCGGCAAGCGCAAGGTGACGGCCGTCCTCCGCTTGCCGATCTGCGAGCTGCAGGACCTATTCGCCGAGCCCGGAGCGGACGTCTGCAGCTTCCAGATCACGGACCCGAGCTCACGCTCTGTGACGTTTGTGGCCAAGAGCACCAAGGAAAAGAGGCAGTGGCTTTTCGACCTCTCGGAAGCCATCATGGCGCACATGGATCCGTACGAAACTGGTGCACACATCGGCTTCGCGCACACGCTGGTGCGTGGTTCCGTTTTTGAAGCCGCTGTGAAGGGGCTTCGAGACCGCATGGCCCACTTCCTCACGCTCAAGATGTGCGAGCCCAATCAAAAGGACCTGACTGGTCGTTGCCCTATCCATTATGTGGTGGAGCTTGAGCACGCAGCGGTGCTGCGCATCATGCTGCTGGCAGGCAAGTCCGGAAAGAACGTGGACCTCAGTGCGGTGGACGGTGACGGGCGCCGCGCTCTCGACATTGCCATTGACAAGTTATCAGTGGAGCTTCTCGATGAATTCTTCCGTGCCGGAATGGGTGTTGTCATGGGCTCGCTGGAACGCGCCATGAAGGTGTTTGCGGACTGCCCCGAAGTGAGTTCGCCTACCGTCGTCGATCGCTTCTCGCTTCCAGTGAATGAATTTTGTGTGTTCCCTCTTTTATTGTGCGCATTTTGCAGATCACTGACGCCGAGCTGGAGTTCATGAATGTACTGTTCATGCGGGCAGGACGCACGCTTGTAAGGCAAAATGACGCCAAGGAGGGCACCCTCCTGCACAAGGCAGCTGAACTCAAAGGCCCCAGCGTTGGTCGCCTGATCCTCTTTCTTCTGAAGCGTGGCTGTGACCCTAACGCGGCACGCAGCAGTGATGGCGAGCAGCCGCTGCACGTCGCCGGCCTCGCTTGCAATGCCGTGGTAGCTCGCGAACTGCTCAAGGCAGGTGCTCAGCCCAACGCCAAAGACAAGTTGGGCAACGGTGTCCTGCATCTTATGTTCAACGTTAAGGGGACGCCACCGAACAAGTTCCCGCCTCTAGAGTGCCTTCTGGATTCCATGGAGACACAGCGAATGAAGACCGCGTTCGAGGTAGGATTCCGCTTGTTCTGCCTCACTTGTCGCCGCGTGTATCAGGAACTGATGAACGTTCGTGTGCAGATTGTGCGACGAGGGGCTCGCCTCGACGTGCCGAATGCTGCCAACGTCACTCCCCTGGTCGGCCTCGGCGACAAAGTATGCGCGCTCTTGAAGCCGGCTGCTCAGGAGTGGAAGGCGTTGGCGGAGCCAGAGTCCGCTGCGAAGTGGTCTAAGATGTTTCCATGCGAGCCAACCTCCAGTTGGGATGACAGCGAGTCACTCCCGAACTGCCAAATTTGCGAGCGAAAGTTCAACCTCATGCACCCCAAGAAGCGTTGCCAGTTTTGCACACGGCTGGTACGGCGCGCACCACTGCTCGTCGCTGTTTGTGGAATCGTCCATCGTCGTCACTTGACAGAAACCCTCTCGTTGCGGCGACAGGTGTGCGATGCGTGCGCGAAAAAGAAATTTTCTTTGCCGGTGGACAAAAAAATCGAGAAGAAGCGGGTGGACGATGGATGCTTCAACTTCCTCTGCCATCGTAGCATGTAAGCGTCCACCTACCACACGTTGTGCTTGCGCATGTTCGTTCTTCGGACGCACGCTCCTTGCTGTTAGCTAACACGCTCCTTGGTGGACGATTGCAGTACACTTGACGAAGACCCTGAGCTGGTGAAGCGCATGCAAGCGAGGCATGGGGAAGCCGTGAAGGAGGAAGCCAAGCAGGCTCGCAAGGAATTCCTCACGAAATTGGATGCCACAAAGAAATCGTACAGCGCCGCCGGGCTCGGCGAACGCAAATCGAGCAAAGGCAGCTTGTTTCAGCCCAGGACGCACCGCGCCGCTTCTGATGCCACGGGATATTCGCGGAACTCGGCGCCCGCCCGCTCCGGCAGATCCAACACAGTATTCGGTACGTCCGTCGTGCGTTCGTAAAATTGCGTACGCTTGTGTGCTGTGTGCGAAACATCACATCATGCATTTGTTGGTGCTAACAGGGCGATGAACAACACTGCGCGAAGAAGTCGCACGCAGACAATCCTTGATTGACCATACATTTATTAGATAAAACACAAACACTCATTTTTTTTTCTTCCAGATTGTTGTTTGTTATTTATCCACGCGAATGCAAGTTGATTATTGTTTCGGAAAAGTAAGAAGAATTCGCCCACATTCTCTACTTGCCTTCGGATCCAACGACAACGCACTGGGTTGGTCTGGATGGAAATGTTGTCTTTCCACGTCGATAGCGTGCCTGCCTTTCTTGCTCCGTCCGTGTTGCTCCAACCGTTCGACGTCGCCGGAGAGTTGCACGTGACATCAATTCACGCACACGGTGTTCACTACAACAGCGCTGACACTACTTCTTGTGGGTAGCAATTGCAATGTAGTGTCCATTCCACGGGGCATTGTGTATTAGTGCATTGCATAGTCGACGTCAATCGCAGTACTGTACTCGAGTATGATGACCACATTTTGATCGCACGATGCTGGGGGCAGCACGCCACTCGATGTCTGTGTCGTTGGGGCGACAGCTGCAACCCCGGGTCACGCACCAGTGACCAGTCACCGGTCACCGTCTCCTCGACTGACACCGAGCGACGTGCGTTCGAGTCACAGCAAATCAAACGAACGTCGCTGGATCTCGACCAATTCATTCAACGGTGACGTTCACGAATTAATTTGCCAATTGCCGTTGGCATGGATCGCATCGCATCGTCCTCGAGTAGCGTATTGCATCACAAAGCATGACAAACAACGCTTGGCCCTTGGCCGTCATTCCATTCATTGCGTAGATGGATTAGTTTGCATGGCCGAAATAAATCATTCACCGGCCGGCCGGTGTGTCGCGTCTGTTCCCGCGATGTGGAGTGGCAATGTCGGGGGTGTCAGACACAATCCCATCGCAAGTTACATGCGTTGGGAACTGAACTGTAGCGTCGTCCAGAAAGCAGCAACAACAAAGACACAAAACAGACGACAACACACTCACTCACTCACTCACTCACTCACTCAAAGTAAACGATTGATTGCAAAAACTCAGTGTACCACTCAAAATTACAGATTTGTGAAAGTAAACATACAGTACTGACAATGTGGTGAATGTTTAGTTTACTATTTACAATATGTGGGCGTAACTGCTTGAAAATACATTTAGGGAATATTGAAATCCCTCAGTACAGTATGCAAAATCAGTTTGTCTATTTCGTAAAAGTGGGCGTGATATTTCGTTGACATAGATTTGGATTCTGAATTCTGATTGGATTCTTGGATTTTGGATTCTGAATTCTGAATTCTGAATGAACGAATGAAAGTGAGTGAAAGTGAGTGAGTGAGAGTGAGTGAGTGAGTGAGCGCAAGCGTGAAATATTTGGACGGAAGGGAAGGGAGGCCATCCATGACATCATCACTCAAATCAATCTCACTGCGTGTGTGTGTGTCGCAGCTTTGAATGAATCTGTGGGAAGCTCGGGCGTCCCCACATTCCACCCACATTTCCCCATTTCACTCGCTCGCTCTCCCTCCCTCCCTCCCTCCCACACTCACTCACTCACTCACTCACAGCTGCTGCGGCTGACGCTGGCTGACGCTCACTGACGACGAACGACGACGTTGGCATCGCAGCCGCACTTCAACGCCACCCGCACACGCACGCACACACGCACACACGCAACTCATGACCTACAACATACACCGACCTTACTTACACCTTACACCTAACTTAACTTGGTTGGTTGGTTGGTTGGTTGGTTGCAGTGTTTGGTTGGTTGGTTGACAGGTTGGTTGGTTGCTTGATTGACAGGTTAGTTGCTCATAACGACGCGACTCCGTGACCCCTCTCCCGTCCAAGCATTCGTGATGTACGTGGAGTACGTTATGTATGTGTACTGTTTGCACGATGTCGTGTGCGGGTACGTTTGGTTGGAAGTTGGTCGGGGTGAGTGTGAGGGTTGGGCAATAACAGCAGAACTAGCACGAGGGACATTGCCTCCGCCGTTTGTTGCCAAATGAAGTTGTGCCAGTGTCAACTGCATGGTCGTCCGATGAGTCACAGTCGCTGGATTAGTATCCAGCGAAATTGACGTTCGCTCGCGCCATGCACCCGGGATGGTGACTGTGCATGGTGACCGTGCATGCTGGAGCCATGCCTACTGGCCGAACCCCATTCATCGTAATAACACGTATACAGCCCCGAACCGTAAGCACACCAATCAATGACCAAGCTACGGAAACGACCACCACCGCCACCACCACCACACAACAAACAAGTACAAACCAACCAAGCGAGCGCAACCAAACCACCCATCAGCTCAAATTATTTTTTAATATATACACCAAGCAAACAAACACAAACAGCCGAAGCACACACGGCAGAAAAGAATCGAACACGCAAGGAGAGTACTCGTGCTCCCGTTGCACGTTGCACGTGTGCCAGTCACAGTCTTGTTTTGATGCGCCAACGCGCCCCCCGGCCTTTGCCATCATTGGCGAAACTGACGCCCGCACAACGCGTAAACGTCCTGGCGCAGGTGCTCCATGACGTGGTTCTGCCAATTCTGAGACAGCCACTGATGACGGCGTTGTGGCGCTCTCGGTACGGCACGCGCTGGGAGAACGGCCCCGAGTGCGGCTTCCAAGTCCTCTTTGGTCCGTGCGGTTTCACCCAGTCAGTGGGTAATGCCAAAATCAGTGGACACACTGGCCGAGTCACGATTAATAACGTCGATGCTCGCTTCAACTCTGAAGAAGTGGACGCCACTCGCGGCGGCGGCAGTGGCGGAGGTGGCAAGTCGGCAGGTACCACTGCTGCTCCGGGCACAACTAGACTCAGGAATTCAGGCTGTGGGGGGACTGATGCTGATGACGACAGTAAGAGTGTATGTGACGACGGGCACGCCGCGGCGATCGTGCGAATCCCACTGGTTTGGCGCTATGGCCAAGTACAAATCGATGGGACGATGCACTGGGTGGACAGTGAGCACAAGGTCAAGTTCAACGGTAAACGTACCCAGTTTTACATTGTGAAAACCGACCGCCTCGACGCAGTGAAACGTGATCGGGGTCGCCTAGCCAATGTCCGTCTTTTCTGTCGCCCGCGCAACTTCTACGATCTTCAGATGACGGCTGAATGCGCTGTGAAAGGTCCCGATACGCAAAAGAAGCTCGCCAATGGGAATACCGATGAGTGGGACCTTACTATGACTTTTTGGCTGCTTCTAAACTCTGCGCACGATGGCAAGGATTATACGCGCAGTGCCAACTGTGGCGCACGTTCGCGTGGTGCTGCCTTTGTGAATGAGAACGTTCCGCAAAGCACCGAAAATACTGCGTCGACCAGTGCTGCAACAACCCGCGGTGGCAGCTGTGCAAACGGTGGCGACAACAGCGGCACTGCTGCGGGTAACACCAATGCTGACCTGCAAGGGCTTATCGGCGCACACAGTGACGCCCACCAGCGACTGCGTCGGGCGTGCATGCAGCTGCGTGCTCTGCGAAATGACCTCTTTGCTCATCGCGCGAATTGGAGCGCCAGCGTAAAGCAAGTGGCGGACGCATGGCAGGCATGCGACAACATGATGGCAGCGGCCAGCGCGTTGGCATTTGAGCTGAAATGGGAGGAGGAGGGAGAGGGTTGGGGCGACTTCGTCGCCCGTTTCCGTGAGCGTGTATATGCCACTGTGCACGACTTCAACCCCGACTTGCAAGCGGCTGCCGAGGCCCAGTGGCGCGAGCTTGGTTTCGCAGAACTTCAACAGCGACAACGCCAACACCGACAACACCGACAGCGATATTGTCCTGCCCATATTCTTTGTCGAAGTGATGTTCTTAGTTCGCTTACTGTGATTTTGGTCGTTGTACTTTTTCTTTCTATTGGTTTGGTTAGTTGGAACGGTTTCGACCAACTCACCCTACCCACAACTCCCCCACCTATGCTGCCTTTCACGAAGAATCCGCGTTTCACCGGCCGAGACTCAGCACTGACGCAGGTGGCCAAGGCGCTAACAGGTGCACCCATCACGCCGCCTCAGGCGGTTGCCCTCGCGAGCGACGACTACAATGGCCATGTCGCAGTTCGGACGACCATGGACACGCTTGTGGCGTTGGCCGAAAACCCATGGTGGCCGTGGCCACACGCGCCAGCCTCGCAGCCTGTCTGTATATGTGGCATGGGGGGCATTGGCAAGACATCTCTGGCTGTTGAGTATGCTTGGCAAGCTCACCGTGCTGGCGCGTACCCAGGTGGTATTTTCACCGTTTATGCCGAGTCCTTGGATGACGTCGTCCGCAGCATGCACGAAATAAAGGCAGCGATCACGCCACATTCTGCGCCAGAGGGTCCCGCCTCTGTCAGCAACAGTTGGCATCGGCGGCGCCAGCAGCGTGGACAACGTGTTAACAATCTCCGTGCCGCTGATCTGCAGGACGAAGTCAACTCGATATGGGCGCAAGTGCGGCAGTATCTAGCGTTGCGCTGCAAGCTGGGCGAGCCATGGTTGCTTCTTATAGACAACATCGAGGATGAACGCGTGCTGTCGACACAGTTTTGGATCGACCTTGCCGCCACCGCACCGGCAACACCTTTTGCAGACGATGGTCACCAACAGCAGGACGTTGGCTGCGGTCACGTGCTCACCACATCGCGCCGTACGCGTCTGTGGCATGAACGGGACGTAAAATTGGTTGACTTAGACACCGTGGACACCGCAACTGCCCGCCGCATGCTCCTGCTTTATAGTCGACAGCGGGAGCATGGCGGTGACCACGAACGGGGTGACGTTGGCAACGGAGATAGCCTTCCACAGAGCGAGAACTCAGCTCTGGACGACATTGTGCACCAACTACAGGGCCTACCACTCGCACTACACTTGGCTGGCAGCAACATTCGTGAGACCAAATGCAACTTTTCGACCTATGCGCGGCAGTTTCACGCTGAGCCGTACCACGCGCTTCGCCACGTCGACGACTACGATGACCTCTCAATGTTGCTGGACCGTGCTGGCTTCGACGTCCTTCAGCAAGCACAGTACCAAACGATGTTCCTGCAGAACACATCATTCAGGTCAATGTTTGATGTGCTGAAGGTGAGCCCCAGCACCGTTTTGGCTGTACAGCTTCGCGATGCTGGCATGACAGACGCTGATCACGTGCAACGGTTTGTTGAGGCTTTGTCCAGCTATATACAACGGCGAAAGTCAATCGCCACCGCATGGCACGTTAGCGTGCAGCACCTCTCCAAGCGCGCCAGGGTGGTGCTCGATGCGTGGAGCCTCATGACCTCGGACGCCCTGCCTGCCGGCGTGTTCCTTCAGGACATTGTTGATTCCGTACTCGCGCACGAGAAGCAACACGCTGCTGCAGTACACCCACGTATGTATCACCGCAACATTCACGGTACCATCTCCGCAACCAGCGTCGCGGACATTGCGTGGGCCACTGCCGATCTCCGAGCGCTGTCGCTTGCGTCGCGGGAGCCCTGCGCAGACAGTGCGAAGCTGAGTGGGCAACAACCAGGTGGCGCAAGTAGCATTGTTGCAGCGACCAATTGCGAGATGGCGCATCGCGTTCACCGCTTAGTCCAGCTCTACAGACGGGAGACCATGTCGGATGAGTCATGGGTTCACACGATAATTGCTGTGGCTGGCGTCCTTCAAAAGCATCTCGCACCCTACATTACGCCAGGCAAGTTAGTTGTTGCCGACATAAAGTCTATGACCTTGGTGCGGCACTCGCTGGGCGCAATCCATCGATTCACTGACTTTTATGTCGCCAAACTAGCACAGGATCACTCCACCACCACAGCAGTCGACACTCATATACTTGCCGAAGCTGTTGCAAGTACTTGCGCGCTGAGTAGTGTGGTTGCCACAATGTTGGGGAAGGTGATGCACCGTGGTGCCGAAGCTGTTGAGCTCCTTGAATACACAGCTCGTGAGCTGTGGATGAAAGCGAGGGCCTCAATGTTTACATCTGTGCGGCAAGCGCCCATAAACAACGTCAGTGACTGCACGCAACTCCCTCACAAGGAGGCCAACGTGGCAGCAAACTTCAGTGCCGAAGGGGCGCAGGTCTTGGTACTCCTATGTGAGATGCACTATCACCGCGGGCGGCAACGCAGCGCCAATAACACCTGCAGTGAGGCCTTTGACGTGCTGAGCACAGTTTCATCCCAGCGTAGTCGCACTCTCCTGGCGGAGTGCCAACGCCTCCGATCGTACCTCGCCATGGACATGCTCGATTGCGACACGGCCGAGCAGCTGATGTGGCAATCACTGAACATGTCAGCAGCGGCGGCTGCGAATGTTCCAGGCGAGATGGATGCCATGCACTGGAAGAATGCGTCACGAATTAAAATACAAGCCGACTTCGATGTTGCGTGCGGCACCCTAAGAAACGCTCGGCACAAAAAAGAGCAAGAGTACGGTCTGCTGCAAAGCGCTGCTGAGACAGACCCCACCCGCCACGTAGAGGTTATCGACGCTATTAGCCGCAATGGGTCAATGTACTACAACGCCGGAGACGTTTCTGCAGCAGTGGAGAACTTCCGGCGGGCTCTGCGTGAGGCATACACAGTGCCGCACCGAAGCGCTGATGCCTCCACTAACCAACCGTACGTGCTTGCAAAGGAGCTTGATCTGATCTGGGCGCTGCTCAACATACGGGGACAGAACGGCAACTCAAATTCGGAGGATGAACTCAAGAGCGAGTTTTCTAATCTGCTGCAGAATGCAACCGATCGAGTAAACACTCTAACAGCACAGGGACATCGTCACCGTCTAGGACCCCATCCCACCGTTGCCAGATTTTTCGAGACAATGTGTATTGTTGAAATGCACACCTCCACATATCGCTTTGGGGTTGGACATCGGGCAACTCAGGATTTTCGCGCTGCACGCCAGAATTGCAAGGAGGCGTTGATTAACTTCCAAGCGCTGCACGGCAAACGCTGCGGAGTCGACAACGCAAAGCGCGGCACAATGCCAAGATGGGTGCTTGACAGCGAAGACGATGGTGGCTCGGCGGACGCATGTGGTGACGCCGCGCACCCGGACATAGCTCGAGTGCTAGTTCACCTTGGCCGCGATCACGAACCCGATTGGCGAGAAGCAGAAGCCTTCTTGCACGATGCCGTA
>ENA-OWNT01002956-OWNT01002956.1-seawater-metagenome-genome-assembly--contig:-NODE-2956-length-16760-cov-3.888689_pt1 | contig 16760 bp, 21 predicted proteins | sample MGYA00238136_ERZ651165 | MGnify/ENA primary metagenome ERZ651165 (study PRJEB26861, sample SAMN08777766) | seawater metagenome | isolation source: coastal seawater | place: USA: Florida | collected...
ACCTTTTCTATGATGCCTCAGGCTTCCCGACAGTGATGTTATCCACCAGTATGGGTGGTGCCAGATAAATCGGACGGTGGATGTCGAGGATGTTCGTCCTTGCGGACCCGGCAACATCCAGTCATGCGGAAACTCAGCCACACCACCACTACTGAATTCTCCACCAACAAACATCAATCACCACAAGCAAGACTGTGTGTAGCAAAGGCGACGTCTTTGATGAAGAGACAGACACAGCAAAGGAAAGGAAAGAAGGAGACACAGAGAGCAAAGCCCCACTACAACGACAACGACGTGCAGGCGACGGCGAACGGACTATTGTTTCTCTACGACGAACTACGACGAACTAACTACGACGAACTACGACGAGCTACGAGAACGACAACAGAATGGACGGACGAACGAACGAATGAACGAACGAACGAACGAACGAACGAACAACAGAACAGAACGGCACGCCGAATGAACGAACGAACGAACGAACGCAGCAGCGAGCAAGTGAGTGGTTGACTGAGTGATTGAGTGGGTGAGTGAGTGAGTGAGTGACGAACTGGGCCAGCGAGTGCCAAAGTAAGTGACTGACTGACTGACTGACTGACTGACTGACCGAGTGACTGACTGACTGACTGGCTGGCTGAGTGAGGCTGTGACTGTGAGTGAGTGAATGCGGACGGAGACCAAAGGTGGCCTTGGCCGGGTGCACTACCTCACCCACCCCCTGAACTACCCACATGCACTACCACTCACAGCCACAGCCACAGCCACAGCCACAGAGTCACAGCTCGCTCACTCACTCACTCACTGTGAGTGAGTGGGAGTGGGAGTGGGAAGGACTGCGGCCATTCGTTCGTTCAGTCGTTCCTTCCTTCGTTCACTCAATTCTCAATTCAGTGCTCAATTAGATTCACTCATTTTCTCATTTTCAATGTGTGTCTGGACGCTGCTGTAAGTACCAATATTCATACAGTACACAATGTGATACACGCACGCAACAGCCAGCCGTCGCAATGCAGTGAATGAGTGGCCGTCGCTCACTCACTCACCCACTCACTCCCTCATTCACTCACTCACTTGGTCTGCCTGACCAACCAACCCACCACGCACTCACACCCACAAACATTCACTCACTCACTCACTGACCGCCGCCGCACAGTGCCAACGACAGTGACTGTGGCTGACCGTCAGTCAGTCAGTCACTGTGACTGTGTGACTGTGACTGTGACTGTGACTGTGAGTGACTGTGAGCCGTCGGGGTCTCAGACAGTCATGCAGTGGATATTGTTGGGTTTACGCGGTGAACACTGTGAATTTAAGTGGCGGTGAGTGCAATTGTGACCCGCAGAGGTGTACAGTGTATACCTCTTAGTTGTTGTCTTCAGTGTGGGTGGCAGTGGAGACGTGGTGGGTGAGCGAGCGGTGGCAGTGACTGAAGGGACGGGATGGGGCCAGGGTATAGTACAGTGAATGGCGGCAAGTTGTTTCATCTGGCGTGTCGGAGGTCGGACGGAAGAATACTAAAATGTCAGCTGACCACTTTTGATTGATTGAGATTTTGAGATGAGTGAGATTTTGTTGATTTTGCAGTTAGGTGAGTATTGATTGAGCTGCGATCCATCGACGAATACGTGATGGATTTTTGTTTGTCGTTGGAACGTTGGACGTTTGTGACGTTGCTTGCCTACTTCTTCGCCACACAGCTTTCTTGACAACGACAACGACGACGCACAACGATGCGACGACCGGCGACCGGCGACGGTTTGGTGTTGTGGGATCTTTGATGTTTTTTGCTTCGTCGTTCCTCTACACCTACACCGACAGCCACACCCACAGCGACGCCAACAACGCAAGACTAACGACGCAAGACCAACGACCAACACAGTTGAGCAAGATGGCATGTGTACTTCGATGCCTTGGCTACCTGTTGTATTGTTAACGTTGGGAGCAAGTGCTGCATCTGCAGTGTGTGTAAAACCTGACTGTCTGTGGTAGGTAACGTTGACAGCAACTGCATGTGCTTGCAGTGCGTGTGAAGTTGCTTTCGAAGATATGGAGCAACGTGGCAAGTTGTATTGGACGTTGGGCCTTAACAAATTTTGCACATTTCAACGCTCAAAAAACAATCAGCAAGGCCGCACTCAGGACTTTTGTCGGAGTGGGCCGTGCCGACGGAATTTTGATACGATTCCCGAATGTCTTAGGCGTATTATTCGGTTGCTTCAGCAGCCGTTTTGTGGTTGCACCTTTGTGTTTTTGTGATAATGTCCAGCGTGGGGGAAGATGATTCGGACAGGATTCGAGTTTTCTGCCGCATAAAGCCTTCGACGTTACAAAACACGACCAGTGGAAACGGTGTAACTCGTTGCGTCAGAACTGCTGGATCTGGTCCATTCATTTTGCCGTCAACCATTGGCTCTGAGATATCGTTTCAAGAATATCCACCGGTGGCATCCAATGTTGTGGAAATTGCAAAACGGAACGTGGTAAATCCACAGAGGTTTTTCTTCGATGGAGTGCTCGGCGAAGACTGCTCGCAAAAAGATTGCTTCGACATGGTCGCACAGCCACTGGTCCGAAGTTTAGTGGCAGGTTATAACGCCGCAATCATTGCGTATGGTCAAACCGGTTCCGGCAAAACCTATACCATCCTCGGACCCCCTGAACAGCACCAACAGCCCCACACTCGCCCCATGACGAACCCCGGTGACTCCGACGACAGCTTGGACGGCATCGAAACCCACGACAACTCCCGGCTTATTTACCAAGGATTGCTTCCGCGAGTACTTGAGAGGATAATCGATCTTGACCACATTCATGAAAGTTACGGAGATGACGGATTTGGGCAAGTGCTTCCTGCTGAATGGAGGTGCTCTTGCTTTGAGATATACCGCAATAGGATTTTTGATCTCCTGTGCTACGGGCCAGACGAGTTACACTCTCGGCATCGTGAAGATCGCCACTTGTTTGACCATGATACCAATCGCAAACGTCAACTTGGGCTCCATATTCGGGAGGATCCAACGATTGGGCCCTATGTTGAAGGTTTGCGTGAGATTTCGGTAACTACTGCGCAGGAAGCTCTGGAACTAGTGAGACTCAGCATGAAAGCCCGCGCGACAAGTGAAACTCATCTCAATCATCGCAGTAGCCGATCACACCTCATATTTCAGCTTCGGCGAACTCAGCGAAGAATAGAGGCAATGCGGGTCCGCTCCCCACAACGTTCTCAACAGGTCCCAGTTGACGTGAGCTTAGTCGATTCAACAGTGCACCGAAGTCCGCTCTCCGAACCCCTCGGGTCCGACGGCACATACCAAGCCACAAAAGTACATAGCAACAACAGCGTGTTTTCCTTTGTTGATCTAGCTGGTTCAGAACGGTTAAAAGACAGCGGAAGCGCAGGTGCTCGCAAGGTACGTGATGGTGGCACGAATCGATCCTTCCGGCTCCGTCTTACTTCACTTTTTTTTCTTGTCAGAAAGAGGTAGATGCAATTCACAGGTCGTTGTCGGCCCTCGGCAACGTTATCGATGCCCTCACTTCTCCAGTACCATCACACGGACCTTCATTTGTACAAAGCGGCTCCACAAAGTTCTGGGTGAGTCCCAATTCGAGTCCTTCAAAACCGCGGCGGAGGCATATTCCCTACCGAGATTCAAAGCTCACTTTTGTTCTCAGCAATTGTATTGGGGGAAACGCCAAAACGCACATTGTCACCACAGTGGATCCCCGCGTGGAGGCGTTCGAGTGCACGCTTGCCACGCTGCGGTTTTCACAACGTGCGAAGCAAGTGAAAAATCATCCGGTTGCAGTCGAATCTAGTTCATATCTCAAAGCTTCGTCAGGAGAACTTCGACAACTCGTCGACCGTTTGGCGCAACGAACACAGTTTGACGAAGTCCGACGGAAATATCAAAGCACGTTGGTGTCAACGTCCGCCCAAACTGGTGACTACAACATCATCGAGAACCTAAAGAAAGAAAATTCACATTTGGTTGGACGTGTGCAGCAACTCGAGGACCAAGTTCGTGACCTCAAGTATGCCGTTGCGATGGCCCGGCAAGAAGTTATTCATGCCACAGCGGCCCGTGATGCAGCGGGTAAAGAGGCACAGAAGACTCAGCTTTTGCGGCTGGCCGAGGAATCGGCCCAAGAGACTGCAACTCTACAATTGCAGGACGCTGTTGCTACGGCGGTTCGGGAAAAAGAGCGCTATCGAGCACGACGGGATGCGGAAGGACAGCAACTCCAAAAGCAAGTTGCCGCTGCGTCAGTTGCCCTTGTAATGTTGGAGGAGCAGTCCGCCAAGCAAGTGGAGGACGCGCAAGCTGCGCTGGCCAGGGCCACGTCGGAGCTCACAGATGAGAAGAAGCAACGGGTTGAAATGGAATCGCGCGCTCACGAAAATATTCTCCGCGTCGAAAGTGAAATGGAGTCGCAAATCCAGGATGCCATGCAGGTGGGTGAAGCACATCTACCGTCAAAATGCGGTGTTTGTATCCGAAACACTAAGTGCCTGTTTGTGGATGATTTTTGCACCGCTGCGTTGCTTTTTGCAGGAATCGAGACACCAGCAAGCACAAGCAGAGAAGTCACTGCAAGAAGCTCTTGAAAGATATGATGTTGCACACAGCAATTTTGTCAAAGAGCAACAGCGTCGAAACAATGCCGAGGAAGCTTTGCATGCGTACGCCAAAGAAGCAGATTCAAGGGTTGCCACTGCGCGCGACGAAGCTGCTGCACTTTTGGATGTGGTTGATGCCGCGAAACAAGATGCCAAGGCAGCTCGAACTGCGTTAGGTGCTGCCCTTGCTCATGCAAGAGCGGAAGCAAGTGAAGCAGCGACAAAAGCTGAGCTGGAGACACAAGCAGCTGTGGAGAAAGCAAAGCGAGATAGTCATTTTGCAATGGAGGTCTTGCTGCAGCAGCAGCAGGCAAAAGCAGAAAGCACAGAGGCAATTCTTGAAGCGAATGCACATGCCTCGGAGAGTTTGGTAGCGCAGTTGCAACAGAATCTTCAGGTCAGTAATCGCGATCGCGCAGCCGAAAACAAATTGAAAGATGAGCTGAGGCTGGAGGTACGAGAGTTTGTCTTGCGGCGGCCTTCCATTTTAGCATTCACAAGTGCCCTGGTTTGTTTGACTGTCACTCACTGCCTAGTTGGCAGAAGCTCGAGCAGCCATCGCCAAGCTTGAAAGTCAAGCAGAGCGAGCTATGAACGAAGTTGAAGCTGTTCAGCTTGAAAAACAAACTTCAAAGAGTGCATTTGTGCAACGAGAGCAAAATTTGGAACGGGCTGCGCAGTTGCAAATCGAGGAAGCAAATGCTCGAGCGGAAGAACAGGCTCATAGACACCGCCGACTGCTTCAAGCATCTGAAGCTGCAGCAGAAATGGCTGCAACCGCCGCCGCGACAACGGCCTCGGGGATCGAAGCACAGCTTTGCAGCGAAATTGCAGCGGAAAAGGCGGCGCACAAGGCGGATCTCGAGCGCGTGCAGCAGCGACTCCAGCAAGTTGAAGCAGCAATGAAAAGGAGAGAAGACGGTATTAGGGACGAGGCGGCGCGTGAGTTGCGTCATCAAGCGGCAATCTACGAGGCCACAGAGAAAGCAAACGAAGCTTCCGCGGCAGCTGCACGACAAGTGGCGGCGACTGCCGAAACTGACCTCCGAAATAAACTGGCAGGGGAGAAAGAAGCTCGGATTCGCGTTCTCCAGGTGAGGCCGTGCAAACTTTTGGAACATCACTGCTGCGAAGACATTTTGATTGACTGAGTTCTCGTTTCAACGTGGATACAGGCATTGCGGGATGCTCAGAACGCACACAAGCAGGAGACCGCTCGCTTAGAAAATGTGCATCGCGCAGCCCTTGCTGATTTGCAACGTGCCCTGGCATCGGACCATCAATCTGCTATTATCGCTCTTGAAACATCAATGGCGGGACAACATGAAGCTGCGGTGGAAGCCGTCACACAATCAGCTGACGCGAAGACTCGCGCCGCAATAGAAGGAGCAACCACGTAAGTTTTCCAAAATGCTGAAGACAGCCAAGCAACATACAATGATCGCGTTGCTTTCTGTTTTGGGACTAATCATGATCGTGGCTTACGATGCGACGTTAGGGCGGCTGAATCTGCTGCGGATCGGCGTGAAGCGATGTTTCAGGAAGAATTGAGGAGAGCACGAGAAGCCCACGATGCCGAATTGTCCGCAATGAAAGCTAAGGCCCGTGCTGCGGAAGAATCGAGAGTCGCCGCCGAACGCGCTCTCACAGAAACAGCACTGAAAAGCAAGCAAGAAATCGATCAAGTTCACATCTCGATGGCTGAGGCGGTCCAAAAACAGGACGCAGTAGTTGATGAGCTGAGAAGCGAGATGGTTCGTTGGAGGGAGATTGCAGTAGCTGTGCGTGACGCGTGGCTCACTGTTTCTTTCTTTATAGGCCACTCAAGGACGCGAGTTGGAGCACCAACTCCAAGCCCAAATTGCTGCGGAGCACGAAGCCGAACTGGAAGCAAAATTGTGTCAGGTTTGAACTTTTGCTGACATGGTGAAACATACCATTTCTCACTCAACGAGGCGATTGCAGGCTCGTTTGAACATGCAAGTGGAGACATTAGAAAAAGAGCGTACCGCACAGGCCACACGCATTAAGACTCTGCAGACACTGTTTGACGACGTCGATTCCAATCTCATCCGTGAAAGGCACAAAACTAGTGTACTACAGGAGGAAATTGAGAGCCAGGTGAGGTGCCACCGAAGTTCGTGAATCCCACTGCTGACACAACCCGTCGAACTTAGTCTACTGTTCCGTTGACGCGATTGCTATTGCAGAAAGAAGTGCAGCGGCGAGAAGACGCTGTCCGCGAGCAAGTTCAGCACCACCTGCAACTAACTGGTGCTTCCCAGACCAGGTCGCCTGGGTCACCACACCACGAATTTGATGGGCAGGATTCATTCCGCTCGTTTGTGAGTCCTGAAAGAAATTTGTCGCAGTTTGAGACGGGCATGAGTCTTGTGCGATCTCCTCAGAACGAATTTCGCTCAAGCGTTGGACTACAAAGTACACGAGGACGCCATGCTGCCACCGTTGCTGCAGCAAAGGCGTCAATGTCAGCTTTGAAGTCGATGTCCACAGCAGATCTCAGCGCACAAACTCCTGACAAGCAGTTATTTCGGGACGACAGTCGGAGACAAACATTTCACACATCTCCATCCAATATAGTCGTGCATACTCCGTCGCAAGTCGGGCGTGGGCAACGACAAGGGAGAGACTTGGCTGTAGCCCTGCGAACAGTTGACGATTTACGCAGTCTCTCCAACAGTTTAAGTGACATGCTCGCTGCAGAACGATCTGATGCGGAGCGAATTCGTGCTGAAAATGAAGCACGCGCTGCTCGGGAGGCTCAACTTGAAGATGAAATCGACGCCTTGTCTGCAGACGTATTTTGTTTGCGGGCTGAAAATAACGCCTCTGTGTCCAAGCTCCAAAGAGTGCGCGAGCAGGCATTCAGACATGCAAGTTCATCACAGCAATTGAAAAGATAGCCAGTGCATGGCACGATTCGTGTGTAAAAAGAAAGTCAGTAATTTTTATTTGTTACCGCAGCAGCTGATGAACTATGACAGTTATGCCAAATCAACAAAGTCATTATCGGAGGGCAGCGGCGCGACGTTGATGACACCGCGCAGCACCCTCGTCATCCACTTTGAGGATGTGGACAGTTGGCTACAACTCTGCGACGAGACAACGTGAATGTACATCTAAAGGGCACTCTTGGGTGCAGGCTGGGCGACAAACTCTGCAATTTGGGCCTCAAGATTGGTGGCGGTGTGAACCTTGCCTGCGCGGTCGATTAAGTACTTGCCCTTGAAATTCCACGTCGGACTGGAAGTTTTCGTGGCTTGGTACAAATACTTCCACAACGGCCGCGCTTCCTCGCCCTTGATTAAACCTACGTCCATTCACAAAATGAGTATATGCAGGCATGCAAGGACGTAAACGCGAACAATGCGTTGTCTGGGTTCACAATACTCGAGTGTACCGATGGAAAATAATTCGCCGTACTCTCCGTTCTTGAAGCCCTTGTTGGTCTAACACAACAGAAAGCAAGGGACCAAGCTGTTGATCGCAGGTACGTGGACACCATTATTGTGCAGAAAATGCCGTACCGCAAATGCAAGCACTTTGTCGTTTGACTTGAACTCTTGACCGCCGAATTCGCGGGACGGGAAAAGAAGCTGGCGAAGACCTTTGTCCGCATATTGTTCTCCTAACTTTTTGATGCGGGCGTACTCTCGGTTGGTCGCGCCTCATTGACTTGCGACATTTGTGATGTACAGCACGTTTCCGAGAAACTTGCCCATCTTGACGGGTGTGCCGTCAGACAAGGTGTCGGGGATATCGGCTAGCGGCATGTCGACCGAGTATTCGGCGTTGTCGGGAAACAGCAGGTTCGACAGGTAAGAGGACTGCCGGGCTGCCACACTAGCTCCGGCCAACGCTGCTGCGGACAAGCACACTGGGGCCACGAGTCGTCGAAGTAACATGTATGAATTGTGTCGACGAAGATTTTCATGAAAAAAGCAGCAAACGTCTAAACCGTGTGAATCGTGTGTTGTCGTCACCTGCGGTCTACGGTGGCTGTCTTCCAGGAGAGTGCTTGCCTTTGTGTGTACCGGCATGCCGCCAATGCACGACCCTCGTATCCTCTCGCAGCACGTCCGGACGCACATATCTGATCCCGCCACCACGGACGCCATAACGCACGGCGCCCCATCGTTGTCATGGAATCAAGTCGGTGGCCGCACAAAAGTGATTGGTGGGTGATGGCAAGCAGCTGCAAGCACGCCGCTGTTTGTCACTCACGAACCGCGAACGCCGCGGACAAACAAACCAACAACCAACGAACGAACGACGAACGAACGAACAACGAACGAACGGAACGAAACACTGCGAAACAGTACAACAACTCAACGTCACACACTGTCATCTCCACGCCGACTCCCACGAGCACTGCCACTGCCGCACTCAACCACCCAAATGACGACCGTCCCACGTCGATCGACGAACACATCACGAGGACGACGACTCAACGAACACAACGACAGATAGATCGACTGACTGTTCCACATTTCGAAGTTCGAACGACGACACAGATGAAATGAAATGAAGTTGGTGGACGAAAGTCGGTGGACGAAAGTCGGTGGACGAAAGTCGGTGGACGAAAGTCGGTGGAGGAAGTCGGTGGACGAAGTCGGTGGATGTAGTCGGTGGACGAAGTTGGTGGACGAAGTTGGTGGACGAACAGAGGTGGTAATCTATGATCGAGTCGTGGCGTTGTCGAGTTGTTGCATCGCCGATCGTTGCGTTGTCAAGTCGTCGCGAGTTGTCGCGTCGTCGCGAGTTGTCGCGTCGTCGCGAGTTGTCGCGTCGTCGCGAGTTGTCGCGTCGTCGCGAGTTGTCGCGTTGTCGCGAGTCGTACCTCGGTGACGAACGCGCATACAACGAAAATTAGTTGCGCAGTTAGTTTGCAAATTTTAACGCTACCAACGCGTGTCTCATCGCCGGCAGCGCGTAGCCGGACGCAGCCTCAAGAACTCACTGGCGGCAGCCCTCGCACGTTTGGTTTGGGATTGCTCGTGGCGTTTTGAAAACAACTGTCGTGCGCCCGGGCGTGCAATAAAATGTCAATCCGCGATGATGCGATGGATAGAAGCCGTGACGAGACGAGTGAAATGCCGTCATTGATCCTCCCTTATTTGTTCTTGGGTGGAAAAGTCGTCGCACGGTCTCGTGAAAGTTTAGACAAGCTTAACATTCGATCGATCATTAATTGCACCCCGTCTCGCAACACAGATCCTCGAGCTGGTGTCCCCAACTTTTTCCAAGCCGACAAAGACCGATTTACGTATCTGCGAGTTCCAGTATTTGATAGCAAAGGATCGAACTTGGCCCCGTACTTTGAGCGTTGTGCCAACTTTATCGACCAATCAAAACACCACGGAGCAGTCCTCGTGCACTGTGTCCAAGGAGTAAGCCGGTCTACTTCCATTGTGCTTGCATATTTAATGAAGAAAAAGGGCGTACCGCTACAAAAAGCACTCAACTTTGTGAAGAAGCGCCGGCCGATTGTACGTCCAAATAGATCCTTTATGGAGCAGCTTCAAAATTTTGAGAATCGGTGCCAAGCAGAGAAAAGGCGGAAAGAGGCAGGGACACGAATGATTGCTGGCCCAGCTCGACCAACTCAAAAAGCCAGCACTGCAGCACCGCCCACACAGCGCACCCATGACACGAACATCGGCACCAAGCAAGCCGGCACATCAACTGTCCCAACTGTTGCACCACCCCCGCAAAAATTGAATTCGAGCAGTGGGCAGGTGGAGAACGGCACGCCTGGCAATAGCGATAGACCACGAAAGCGACCGGCGCCGGAGAATCCAATGTCGGTTGATGGCGCCGACAAACCAACGAACCCAAGCGAGGTTGACAATATCCCGACCGCGAAAGTGGCAAAAAAAGATGTCGTTGCAAGAGAGTAACACGAGATCTTGGTACATTGAATGGTAACGTTTAGCCTGGCGGTATCCTCCATACGACACACACCCACAATGCACGTCAGCGTTTTCTACCGTGTGGAGTCCACAACGAAGAGTGTGCTTCCGACGTTCGCCACTCCTCGGAGGTCGTGGACCCAAAATGACATCGAACACTTCACAAATCATCTTCGTTGAATCCCAGAGGACTGGTACTTCGCTCGTTCGCCTCACTGATGTCGCCGAAACGGTGATTCGTGGACGCAGTCGTCGTGGCCTTGGTTGGCTGATGTCTGCAGAACATTCACGACGAACACGCATCACGTAAAGCCCTACCCACACACATACATTTCATATCACCACATCCACCACAAACCCGAGCACAAGACGACGGCTGCTGGTTGCCTTTAGACTAATGTCTCGCGTCCGATTTTTGGGAGATCCATCGAACGTTTGTCCCCCGGGACCTGAAACACGTGTCACAGGTTAAAAGCGGGGCGCAGTCCGACACACACCAATGAAAGCATACCTCCTCCAGGCCCGGAACCTGTCCCACTGCCTCCTTGCGCAGGTTTGGACAACTTATCACCCATTGCAAGTAAGATGATGAAGATGACAAGGAAAATGATGACTGGTGGTACGTAGCCGACAATCCACCTGTTCGCAGACGCACCAACACAAGCAAACAACATCGCGACCTACATCACCCCCAGCAATTCGCAACGTGACAGAGACTATCGGAACGGCGACGTACCCGTCCGTGGAGACCTTGTACTCCGCGCCTGCCAGCGTCATTCCTTGAGCAAAAGTAGCCCACTGCGGACCGGCCACCTTGCCTAAATCAAGACTGACTTTGAACAACGGCATCATCGTCGACAGAGACGAGCGCGGGATCACGTTTTTGAAAATGGGAACAGCTGCCGCCTGCAATTTACATGGCGTCCAGACGACAAGAGTGAGACACAATACAACGCATGTGTGCGCACAACAGTCACAAGTACTCACGGAAATCATCGTGGTAAAACCGAAGAAGAATATTGCGCCGGTGATAAACAACGCTTGATCGTTGTATTTCTCATTCGCCAGTGCCTCGGGTACCATGGACCGGTGTGCTGAGCCGAAGAACCTAATCGAGGTCAACAAAAGGGAGAAGAATGAAAATGAGAGACAGCCGAACGCAGATACAGAATGCGGCGTATCAACCATAGTCACATACATGAATAACAGGCAAATGATTGACATGAACGACGCCGTCCGCACGCTGTTGAGAAGTGTCGACCGAGCGATATTACGCCGCTTGAAGTAGAAACTCAACGGCCTTTTCTCTTTCGTGCGGTGCTCAAGCTGGTCCTCATTGTGTCCGGCATAAACCGATTTGTACTCATCCGAATCATCCGAGTCCGAGTTGCCAGCATACGACGCATAGTCTAATCTCTCAACCTCGATTCTGTCTTGCGTGTCGAATGCTGCCGCACCATCATTTGGGCGCCCACAACAGCGATTCTTGGCGCTCACGGCCATTTCGCATGGTTTGTTGCAGCAGAATTGGTTCCAGCGTACGCATCCAGCTGCTGTCACAGCAAACGACCAAACGAAGCTTGAAATGTAACAGCCAAGGAGCACGATGTCCGAAAGTGCTGAAGACATGAAGGATGAAAGGCCAGTCGTGTCATATGCATACGTTGGTACAAATGCGTTGCCAATGTTTGTGCAGAATCCACGGAAAAAGTTGAGACAAATCCAGAAAATTGCCGCAAATGACTTGTCGAACGACTTCATGCCCTTTGTTGGCGGCTTTTTTGTGTTAATGGCAAATCCACCCGCCCAAGCGCAAACGAATAATCCGGCGCTGATCAAAGTGCACAAGTTACCGGGATTCAAGCACGGGGCAGTCTCCGAAACTGCCTGAGCCAAACTCATGGAAATAGCGCAGCCAATGGCTGTACCCACACTCACAAACGTCCGGTAGTTGACAAGAGCTTCCGCCTTTTTCGCCATGGGGGCGTACAGGGGAAGGTAAGACATTCCAAGTGCAATTGATCCATCACCGAATCCGTTGATGAACTTCCCAACAAAGGCGAGACTGCTGTGGCCAACAAAAGCTGGGTCGGCCAGGGAGTACATGATATTGCCGATGGCACTGAGAGCAACGAACAAAAGGTAACAATTGCGATTGTTTAGCTTGGGCGGCATGAAAATGGAGGCAAGGCATCCAATAAATTGCCCCAGCGACCAAATCGTAAGCGTGAGGTTGTAGTCGTCCGTGCCTTGTGATACATAAGTACTGTTTTCGCCGTAGAAACTAGCGAGCGAACAGTTCACCGAAGTTTCATTAAGTTTGTGAGCAGCTATTCGCGCGAAAAAGTACGGCGCTGACGACAGATAAATCGTATAATCAGATCCTAGCACGATCGCAAGGAAGTAGAACACGTATATCCCGCCTGGAAGCTTGCTACTGGACGCAGCGGATGCATCCTTGCCCTTCGGTGAACTAATCAGCTGTCGATCCAATTTACCGGACATTGTGCAAACGGACCGCCTTCCTTAAGTTGCACGCCCGCACTGCCGCCGCGAGAGTCCGAAGGTGTCGCACTACTTCCGCGGTTCGCGTCTTTAATTTCAAGTTCTCGAACGGAAATTGTGTGGCTGTGACACTAATTGCACGCGGTTTCACTAGACTCGCCCACTTTGTTTCATTCACGTTATCGTTGGATCGTCTGCATGCACCACGCCTTCACCAAGAACAGTTCCGACGGTAGGTATTCAATCTCTCACCGAGTATGTGGCAGTCGCAATGTAAGAGCAAAAAGACGAAGCCGCCTTTCCCTGGGCAGTCAACGTCGCTGCGTTGCAACTGCAACGCAACGCGCCTTGAAACGCCATGACACGTGCCACACTCGGAAACACGGCGTCAGGTTTCGCAAGATATCGCAACGCAGGGCGGGCCGTGGACGTCCATGCATGCGTGGCGTACACAACACTCGCTTGTTCTGTCCTACAGTCACTGTAGGTTCTTCATTGACGTGGTCCGTCCGTCCGTGCGAATGTCAAAGCACAAAAACAAGAGGGAGGGAGGAAGAAGAATCAAGTCCACCCCTTCTCGTGTACCTCCGCGTGCGTGGGTTGCAGTGAGCGGCGTGAGAGAGTTCGCTGGGGATCAGCGGGCGCCAGAAGTCACCCAGGTCGTTTGTTGGTGGCTGGCTGCAGGTGGAGCTAGCTCCTTGTCTGCGTCGAGTCGAGTGAAGGTGGTTGAACCGTTTATTCCTAAATCTTGATATGTGCAGCCCCGCTGACATCGCCTTTACGTATCAATACTCTGCGAGTCTGAGTTATCTGTATATAGGAATTCCTGGAAAATCTGCGTTGGTTCTGCGCTGACGCCGGCAGGCATTTCGTTGGTGGTGAGTGGAGTGAGTGAGTGAGTGAGTGATGAGTGAGTGAGCTGACCCTGACAGTCGGCTGACAGTGGGTGACTTGAGGAGTGCGCAGCGTAATTTAGTCAATATGAGTCGTTGAAGTGTATGTCGTTTCCCTGTGCGAAGATATACGGCAATACCACTTTACATTGACTAGGTTCTGTTCCGCGGACTGTGGACGTGGGACCGCTTTTGAGTGCGTGGCAGTGAGCTGAGATCGATCGCCTCCTCCCCATCGATAAGTATCCATAGTTAACACTTTGCTGTTTTGAACTAAGCTTTAAGTGTGAAACAGTGAAATGTCGAATAAGGATATGTTCCCAACACTGACTCTACGCCCGAAGTTGTTGGTGGGCGGCGTCAGTCAGTCAGTCAATCAGTCATGTCAGTCAGTCAGTCTGTCAGAGCACAGCCGCCAGGCAGTCAGGAAGTGAGTGAGTGGGCGAGTGAGTGAGCGCGCAGTCAGCGGCAGGAAGGCAGGTGACAATTACAGCCTCGCCGCTGTGACAGTGACAGTGAACTCTGACTGACTGACTGTGATACTGTGAGTGAGTGAGTGAGTGAGTGGGAGGGAGAAGTGGCCGGATCGCTGAGTGACTGCTGCGTGAGTGAGTGAGTGAGCGAGTGAGTGAGTGAGTGGGTGAGCGAGTGTGAGTCGTTGTCTGTGTTGTACTAGTGGGCAGTTCAGGGATGTGGCCGCGGGCTTTGTCGACTGCACTATGATAACCCAAACCAACCAACAAACGAACGAACGAACTGACTGACTGACAGTGAATGAACGCACGAACGAAGAATTGAACGGATGGATGGACGAACGAATGAACGAACGGCGGGCGGGAAAGAAAGGGTCAGCGAGTGACGCCGGGAATCACTGAATGACTGCGGGACGAACTGACTGATTGAGGGCAACGAAGCAACGACGACAACGAAGGCGACTAAGCCGAAGTGACGGAGAATTGCAAACTCAAAATAGCACGTTTAGGAATTTAGAGTCTTGACTTGGAATTAATGTACGTTTCTATTTTGAGATTCGTAAATAAGGTAAAAATGTGAATTATTTTTCTTATTTTGAATTGTGTTCTCCGTTGAATTTTCCATGTTTTATTTCAAAACATCATTTCTTCCCGTCACCGACGTCGCAGTCGTCGACACCAAAGCGCTCCCTCCGTCATCACTCAACCGCGTCCCCAGCCAGTCACTGCGCCACGTGGTCACTCACCCATTCACTCACACAGTCAGTCAGTCAGTCAGTGGTGGTGCCTCTCAAATGCAATCACTCACTCACTCACTCACTCACTCACCCACCCACTCACTCAGTCGCCACCGTGAGTGAGTCGTGTGGTGCGCGCCGCGACCTCACTCGCTCCCTCTCCGTCGCACAATTCAGACAGTTTTTCGGATGCCATCCACCCGACTCGTTCCTCCAAGGCGACGGCGGTGGTGTGGTGTGCCTTGCTCGCTTCCTCCTCCAGCCAGCGCCCACACGCAGACGCACGCGAGGAAGCAACGAACGGCGAGCACGACCAGACTCGAGTCCGCCGTCCGACCGAGGGCAGCGTTCAATCAGGGGCAGCGGCCCTTGGCGGCGTCTTACGAAAGAGTTCGTTCATCATCTGTGGTCAATATGATATAAAACGTGATGACCACGCTGAAGAGGCGTGACGTCGGAACAGAAACGAACCAACGAGCAACATGCGCCAGGACGGACGATGCAGGTTCGGTGAACGACACGCCACACCGAGCTACGTACGTAACGGAACTACACCAACCGTCGTTGAAGGAACGCCGTCCACAAAACGACGAAAGTGTTTCAAAAGCTCGTATCCGAAGTTTTTTTTTTCTCTCAATCAAGAGGTGTGCAGGACCAAGTCCAGCTCTCCAAAAATGTCCAACGTTCTCGCAACTGCCGGCGGCGCCGCCAAGGACGGGTTCCACACCCCCTACTACTATGCCCAGTGCATGACCGGTGGTGTCCTTGCCTGCGGTCTCACCCACGCTTCCGTCGTCACCCTTGACGTCGCGAAGTGCCGCTCCCAGGCCCACGCCACCAGCGGTGCCTGGCCCTCTGGCCTCGTCCAGTCCATCCAGAAGTCCTTCGAGCTCGAGGGCGTTGCTGGTATCACCAAGGGTGTTGTCCCCACCTTCTTCGGCTATGGTGCCCAAGGTCTTTTCAAGTTCGGTTTCAACGAGTTCTTCAAGGATTTGTACACCACCATTGTCGGCGCTGACACCGTCAACAACAGCCTGATTGCCCGCCTTGCGCTTTGGGGTGCTGCCTCCGGTTCCGCCGAGATCTTCGCCGACGTCGCTCTCTGCCCGTTCGAGATGGCCAAGGTCAAGATGCAGGTCGCTCTTCCCGGCACCGCCGAGGCTGCGGAGCTCCCCTCTGGTATGCTCGGTGTCATGCGCGCCATGAACGCCGACAAGGCCAACTCCCGATTCCCCTTCGGATCTCTCGCTCCTCTGTGGGGTCGCCAAGTCCCGTACACCATGATCAAGTTCGTTGGTTTCTACCAGGTCCAGGATGCCGTCTACGCGCACCTGCTCAAGACCAAGGGCAAGGCCAAGGAAGATTACAGCGAGGGCGAGCAGCTCGCCATCACCTTCGGCTGCGGTTACTTCGCCGGTGTCTTCTGCGCCATCGCCACCCAGCCCATGGACAACCTCGTGTCCATGAAGGGTAACGTCGCCAACAAGGACAAGGGATGGGGACAGATGGCCTCCGAGATGGGTATGGTCAACCTGTTCACCAAGGGTCTTGTCACCCGTATCATCATGATCGGTACCCTCACTGGTCTCCAGTGGTGG
>ENA-OWNT01002957-OWNT01002957.1-seawater-metagenome-genome-assembly--contig:-NODE-2957-length-16758-cov-15.757509_pt1 | contig 16758 bp, 16 predicted proteins | sample MGYA00238136_ERZ651165 | MGnify/ENA primary metagenome ERZ651165 (study PRJEB26861, sample SAMN08777766) | seawater metagenome | isolation source: coastal seawater | place: USA: Florida | collected...
GCTAAAGAGCTCGGTATTACTTCCAAAGATGCAGTAACCAAACTGCAGGAACTGGGCGAATTCGTTCGCTCCGCCTCGTCAACTATCGAGGCTCCCGTTGTGCGGAAACTGCGCAACGCTTACCCCGACGCCCCCGCAGCTTCGAAGTCCGAAGCTCCGGCGTCCGCCCCCCAGGCATCTGCCAGCCCGGCAGCGACCCGTCCGGCGCCCGCGCCCGGCCCCGCTGCGCCTAAGGCTGCAGAACCCAAGGCTGAAGCTCCGGCCCCGGCCGCTGCGGCACCCGCCGCCGCGCCCGCCGCTCCGGCAGCCCCCGCCGCCCAGGCACCGGCAGCCCCCGCTGCCCAGGCCCCGGCTGCTCCCTCGACGGGCGTCAAGCCCGGCGCGCGTCCGGCCCCCAAGGCTGAAACCCCGGCTGCTCCGGCACGCCAGGGCGGATCTGCACCTCGTCCGGGCGGTCCCCGTCCCGGCAACAACCCCTTCGCCACGTCCCAGGGCATGCCCCGCGGCCGCGGCGGCGACAACGACCGTCCCTCGCGTCCGGGCAACAACCCGTTCGCTCCTTCCCAGGGCATGCCGCGTCCGGGCGGAAGCCGTACCGAGGGCGAACGCCCCGGCGGCCCGCGTCCCGCAGCAGGCGCCGGCGGTCCCCGTCCGGGTGGTCCCCGTCCGGCAGCAGGCGCAGGCGGCCCCCGCCCCGGCGCACCGCGTCCGGCCGGCGCTCCCGGCGCTGGTCGTCCGGCAGGTGCCGGCGGTAACCGTCCGACTCCGGGCATGATGCCTAACCGCACCGAACGTCCCGCACCCGCAGGTGCCGGCCGTCCCGGTGGCGGCGGCCGTGGTCCGGGCCGTCCGGGTGGCGCTCCGGGTACCGGTGCTCCCGGTGCCGGTGGCGGCGCTCCGGCCGGTGGTGGCTTTGGTAAGGGCGGTCGCGGTCGCGGCGGCACCCAGGGCGCCTTCGGTAAGGGCGGCGCAGGCCGTGGCAAGCAGCGCAAGTCGAAGCGTGCCAAGCGTCAGGAACTGGAGCAGATGAGTGCTCCGTCGCTGGGCGGCGTGAGCGTGCCCCGCGGCGACGGCAATACCGTAGTCCGGCTTCGCCGTGGCTCGTCCATCACGGACTTTGCCGACAAGATCGAGGCGAACCCCGCAGCACTGGTGACCGTTCTGTTCCACCTCGGCGAAATGGCCACGGCCACGCAGTCGTTGGATGAAGAGACGTTTGCCTTGCTGGGTGAGGAACTTGGCTACAAGCTGCAGGTTGTTTCGCCGGAGGACGAGGAGCGCGAGCTGCTCTCCACCTTCGACATCGACTTCGAAGCCGAGCTCGAAGCCGAAGGCGACGAAGACCTCGAGGCACGTCCTCCGGTCGTCACCGTCATGGGTCACGTTGACCACGGTAAGACCCGACTGCTCGATGCCATCCGCAAGTCCGACGTCATGGCGGGCGAGCACGGCGGCATCACGCAGCACATCGGTGCTTACCAGGTCACGCACAACCACGAAGGCCTCGATCGCAAGATCACCTTCATCGATACTCCGGGCCACGAGGCGTTCACCGCCATGCGTGCCCGTGGTGCGAAGGTCACCGACATCGCCATCCTGGTGGTCGCAGCGGACGACGGCGTTATGCCCCAGACCGTTGAAGCCCTCAACCACGCCCAGGCGGCCAATGTGCCGATCGTCGTGGCCGTGAACAAGATCGACAAGGAAGGCGCCAACCCGGACAAGGTCCGCGGCCAGCTGACCGAGTACGGCCTGGTTCCGGAAGAATACGGTGGCGACACCATGTTCGTTGAGGTCTCGGCACGCCAGAACCTCAACATCGACGAGCTCCTCGGCGCCGTCCTGCTTACCGCAGACGCTGCCCTGGACATGCGCGCCAACCCGAACAAGGACGCCCGCGGTATCGCGATCGAAGCCAACCTGGACAAGGGCCGCGGTTCCGTGGCCACCGTCCTGGTCCAGTCCGGTACCCTGCACGTCGGCGACACCATCGTGGCAGGCACGGCCCACGGCCGCGTCCGTGCGATGTTCGACGACGACGGCAGCGCCCTGACCGAGGCCGGCCCGTCCCGCCCCGTGCAGGTGCTGGGTCTGTCCAACGTCCCGCGCGCCGGTGACACCTTCTTCGTGACCGCTGACGAGCGCACCGCCCGCCAGATCGCCGAGAAGCGTGAAGCCGCTGACCGCAACGCCGCCCTGGCGAAGCGCCGCAAGCGCATCAGCCTGGAAGACTTCGACCAGGCCGTCGCCGAAGGCAAGATCGACACCCTCAACCTCATCCTCAAGGGTGACGTGTCCGGTGCCGTGGAAGCCCTCGAAGACGCGCTGCTCAAGATCGACGTCGGCGAGGGTGTCCAGCTCCGCGTCATCCACCGCGGTGTCGGTGCGATCACGCAGAACGACGTCAACCTGGCAACGGTCGACAGCGCCGTCATCATCGGCTTCAACGTCAAGCCCGCCGAGCGTGTTGCCGAACTGGCAGACCGCGAAGGCGTGGACATGCGCTTCTACTCCGTCATCTACGCAGCAATCGATGACATTGAGGCAGCCCTCAAGGGCATGCTCAAGCCGGAGTACGAAGAAGTCCAGCTTGGCACCGCCGAGGTCCGCGAAGTGTTCCGTTCTTCCAAGTTCGGCAACATTGCAGGCTCGATCGTCCGCTCCGGTGTTATCCGGCGCAACGCCAAGGCCCGCATCAGCCGCGACGGCAAGATCATCGGCGACAACCTCACCGTTGAGACGCTCAAGCGCTTCAAGGACGACGCCACCGAGGTCCGCACGGACTTCGAGTGTGGTATCGGTCTTGGCTCGTTCAACGACATCACCGAGGGCGACATCATCGAGACCTTCGAGATGCGCGAGAAGCCGCGCGTCTAGGTTGGTCCGCCTTTGGGCAAGTCAGCAGTAAGAGGTGCGGGGCCGTTGGAATTTTTCCGGCGGCCCCGCCCCTTCGCCGGGCGGCACTGGATCTGCGATCCAGAGCCGCCCGGCTCCGGTAGGCCCGATGCCACTCCCAGGCCGCCGGAAAAAATTCCAACGGGAGTCCGTCGTTGACTCACCGTCGTGCGTGGCAGAAAACTGAAACGAGCGACCCCGCCTCAACGGCGCCGTCGTACATCCAAATTTTTAGGAGTGGAAATGGCTGATCCCGCACGGGCTGCCAAGTTGGCGCAGCGGATTAAGGTTGTCGTTGCGGAGGCCCTGGGCCGGCGGGTCAAGGATCCCCGGCTTGAGGGCGTCACCGTGACCGACTCGCGGGTGACCAACGACCTGCAGCATGCAACCGTCTATTACACCGTGTTCGGCGACGAGGTAGCGCAGGCCGATGCTGCCAAGGGCCTCGAAAAGGCCAAGGGTGTGCTGCGGCAGGAAGTCGGCCGGAACATCACCGTACGGCTGACTCCGACGCTCGAATTCGTGGCCGACCAGATCCCGGTCAACGCCTCGAACCTTGAAGAACTGCTCCGCGCGGCGAAGAAGCGCGACGCCGAGGTGGCCGCCCTCGCTGCCAGTGCCCAGCACGCCGGGGACGCCGATCCTTACAAGTCCGACACCCCGCAGGACGTGGAGCTGGACGAGGACGACTTCGACGAAGAGGACCTGGACCTCATCGACAACGAGGCAATCGACGAGGACCGCAACAAGTAAGTCCGCCGTCAACAGCAGGGGCCGGACCCGTTCATCAGGGGTCCGGCCCCTGCTGTTTTCGTTGGCGTTACGGTTCCGCGTTTCCGGCGGCGGACACGGTGGCTGCCGTGACCAGGGGCGGCGGCGTCGGGGGACCTTCGACCCTATGCCCTTTCGAGGGCGGGGAGTCCCATGGAACCATGACTGCAGGTATGCGGGGAGGCGCCGGAGCGCCGTGGATTCCAGCCTGATTAAGTGCCCGCACTGCGGGAAAACCAACCGGATTCCTGCCGCCGCGGCCGGGCATCCGCGCTGCGGCAACTGCCGCCAGGACCTGCCCTGGATCGTGGCGGCGGGAGATTCCGACTTCCCGGTGGTAGCGGAGCAGTCGTCCGTTCCGGTGCTCGTCGACTTTTGGGCGGCGTGGTGCGGCCCGTGCCGAATGGTCAGCCCGGTGCTGGACAAACTGGCGCAGGAAAGGGCGGGGAAGTTCAAGCTAGTGAAGGTCGACGTCGACACGTCCCCGGGGCTGTCCCGGCGGTTCGATATCCAAGCCATTCCAACGTTGCTTCTCATCAAGAACGGCGCGGTGGCGGCACGCCAGGCCGGGGCGCCCCCGGCCGCGGCCCTGCGCAGCTGGCTCGATGCCGCGCTGTCCGCAGGCCCGAGGTGACCACCCGGTGCCGGCATCACCGGGACGGCACCATCCCGACTGCATCATCCGGGCCGCACCATCCCGACCGCACAGTACGCTGAAATGGAGGACGCAATGACCGAGATCCTGCGCTATGAAGTCGGGTCGGGGACAGTGCTGGTGGAGGTCGAGGACAACAGCTTCGGCGTGGAGCGGCCCTCCCGCAACGAGCAGGGAATCCTCGACGCCGGGCGGCGCCTTGAGGACGCGCTCGCGGCGGTGCGGCCGGCGGCCAACGCCGCCGCAGAGGTGATGAAGGAGCTCGGCCCGGAACACCTGGAGCTTCAGTTCGGTGTGAAGCTGGCCGGCGAGGCCGGCGCCATCATCGCCAAGAATTCCGCCGAAGGCCACTTCATTATCCGGATGTCCTTCACCAAGGCGCCCGTGGCGGCTGCGGCGCCAGAGGAAGAGATCATGCTCTGAACCCGTCTGGATCCGCGTCCGTGGCTGCGCGGTAGCAGGCCTAGCGTCGCTTGGAGCGCCCGCGGGCTCCCAGTCCGCCGCCCAGCACGGGGGATCCCATTCCTAGAAGGTAACCGAAGTCGTACCAGTTCCCGGCACGGGCGGAGTTGTAGAAGGGGAACTCACTCCAAAACCCGAAGACATGGGCGATCAGGACGATCCATGCCGTCAGCCCGTTCCAGAAACCCCACAGCAGGTCTTGCCACCACACGATGTACTCCCTTGGCTGGAATCCGCGGCGCCCGGACGAACCAGGTCAGCCCGAAACAAAAGATAGCCGGGCCAGCTGGGAGCGCCGTGTGCTTAGGCTATGGCGCCCGCTGTGCCGGCGGTAGGGTCTGTGGACCCGGCGGGGCTTGCTGCCGGCTCACGTGCAGGGAGGCGTCCGAGACCCTCCACAAGATCGGCCTGGCTGCCGCAGAGCGCAATGCGGATCCAGCCCTCGCCGATGGAGCCGAACGCTGTGCCGGGGGCGAAGGCCACTCCGGTGTCCGCCAGGAAGCGGCGCACCCAGGAACGGACGTCCCCGCCACTGGCGTGTGAAACATCAGCCCACAGGTAGAACGCGCCTTGGGCCGTGAGGTAGGGAATGCCGTGGGAGCGCAGCACCGCGGACGCCGCGTCGCGGTTGGCCCGGTAGTGGGCGTGGGCGTGGCTGACGTAATCCTGCGGACCGGTCAGGGCCGCCAAGGCGGCGTACTGCGACGGCGCGGCCACGCAGGACACGATCGCCTCCATGACGTTGTTCATTTTCTGCTCCAGGCCCGGCGGGCAGATCAGTGCGCCGATGCGGAGCCCGGTCAGTCCGTAGGTCTTGGACAGCGTGAGCGAGGTGAAGACCCGGGCTTCTCCCGGAACCTCGCTGTCGAAACGGGCCGGGCTGACGTGCGGGACGTCGTAGGTGAACGCCTCGTAGCATTCGTCGGAGATGATCCACAGATCGTGCCGCTTCGCCAGCTCAACCAGGCGGCGCGTCAGGTCCTCGCCGAGGACAGCGCCGAGCGGGTTGGACGGAGAATTCAGGATCAGCACCTTGGTCCGCGGCGTAATGAGCGCCTCGATGTCCTCGATCCGAGGCTGGAAGTCATGCTCCGGGTAGAGCGGGTAGCGGACCGGGACGGCGTGCAGCAGGCTGCTCGTCATCGCAAAGGTGGGGTAGCCAGGGTTGGGGATGAGGATCTCGTCCCCGGGGGAGAGCAGGAGGCTCATCGCGAAGTGCAGGCCTTGCTGGGCGCCGTCGACCACGTAGACCCGGTCCGCGCCGACCGGTGTCGCGTTATGTTCACGGAACCGGGCGGCGAAGGCCTCGCGCAGTGCGGGGATCCCGGCGTTTGGCGTGTAGTTCGTCTCGTCCCGGTCGAGGCAGGCCATTCCGGCCTCAAGGACGTGGCGGGGCACCGCGAAGCCGGGTTCCCCGATACTCAGCACGATCGCGCCGGGCGTTCCCCAGGCGGCTTCGGTGATCTCGCGGATCTGGTTGATCGGGACATCGCGGACGTGTGCGGCAAGCTCGGGCATGTCTGCCATCCTAACGGCCGGCCCTGGGGGCCACCTCGTGGGCCGTGAGGAACGGCTGGCCCGCATATACTGGGAGGCGTGCTTTCTGGACTGGTGATAGTGGACAAGCCGCAAGGCTGGACCAGCCACGATGTGGTTGGACGGATGCGGCGGATCGCCGGTACCCGAAAGGTCGGCCATGCCGGGACGCTGGATCCCATGGCCACCGGCGTTCTGGTGGTGGGTATCAACAAGGCAACCCGCCTGCTGACCTACATCGTGGGCACGTCAAAGACGTACACCGCCACCATCAGGCTCGGCGAATCCACCGTGACGGACGACGCCGAAGGCGAGGTCACTGCCACCCGTAGCGCCGCCGGGGTCACCGAGGACGCCGTCCGCGCCGGAGTCGCCGCACTGACGGGGGAAATCGAGCAGGTTCCCAGCAGCGTCAGCGCTATCAAAGTCAACGGCGAACGCGCCTACGCCCGGGTCCGGTCCGGGGAAGAGGTCAAACTCGCGGCCCGTCCCGTGACGATCCACCGCTTTGAGGTCCATGAGATCCGTCGCGTGCTCACGGGGGAGGCAGGTGGCGAGGCCCTGGATGTGGACGTCACGGTGGAGTGTTCCTCCGGCACCTATATCCGTGCCCTGGCCCGCGACCTCGGTGAGGCCCTCGGCGTCGGCGGCCACCTGACAGCGCTCCGGAGGACCCAAGTAGGCCCCTACACGCTTGACCAGGCCCACACCCTCGAACAGTTGGCGGAGAAGCTGGACGTCCTGGAGATCTCGGACGCAGCCCGGGCGCTCATGCCGAACCGTGAACTCAGCGAGGCGGAGACCACCGAGATTTCCTTCGGCCGCAGGATCGCCGCAGGGGCCGACGCCGGCACACCGGAAGCGTCGACCGCGGACAAGCCGGCCGCGGCGTTCGCGCCGGACGGTTCGCTGGTGGCCCTCCTGGCCGACGCGGGAAGCTACGCCAAACCGGTACTGGTGTTCGCGCCGGATAACGAGAAACACGGCAACGAGAAGCCAGGCAACGACAAGCCCGGCAACGGCAAGCAGGCCGGCCAGTAGTGGACGCGTATTTCTACATCATTTTGGTAGTTGGCCTGCTGTCCACCATCATCTGTGTCGCCGCAGGCATTATGAAGAAGGCGCCCAACGACACCACCATACTGTCGGTGGCCGCCGTCGAACTTTCCCTCCTGGTCTATCTGGTCGGGTCGGTGGTCCGGGTGGCCAGCGGGGAGCAGATCGCGGGGGAGCCGTGGGAATTCTGGGGTTATCTGGCGACGGCGCTGCTGCTTCCGATCGGTGCCGTGTACTGGGCCATCCTGGAGCGGACCCGCTGGAGCAACTTTGTCCTGGCCGCCGTCGGCGTCACCGCCCTGGTAATGGCGGCCCGCATGAACCAGATCTGGTACTGACATGGAAGAGGCAGAAAACGTGAGCGCAAAATCCTCGCAGGACGGCACGGGCACCCCGGCGGTGTCTTCCCCGATGACCGGGCCAGGGGAGGCTGGGCTGCCGGACGCCCGGTCCACGGAAGCCGGGACGGCGGACACTGCGCCGGCTGACACAGCGGCGGCTGACACAGCGCCGGCTGACGCAGCGGCGGCGCCGGCGAATACCCGTAACACTGGACCCGGCCGGCTGCTGATTGCTGTCTACGCCGTGTTCGCGATTTCCGCAACGGCCCGGGCCGGCTACCAGATCCTGACGAAGTTTTCCGAGGCGCCGCTGGCGTACCTGTTGTCCGCCTTCGCCGCGGTTGTCTACGTGGTGGCCACTGTGTCGCTCGCGAAGCCGGGCCGCACAGCGTTCAAGGTCTCCGTGGTGGCGGTCCTCGTGGAGCTGGTCGGCGTCCTGGTGGTGGGGGCCCTGAGCGTGTTCGACTCGGTGAACTTCCCGCACGAGACTGTGTGGTCCCTGTTCGGCCGCGGCTACGGATTCATCCCGCTCCTGCTGCCCATCCTCGGACTGATCTGGCTGTATCGCCGTCGGCCTGCGCCACTCAAGGCATAGGGCGGGGTGCCCCTTTCGGGGAGTGCCCTTACTCCCCGCTGGTTAGGCGCAAGGCTTCGATTAGCCTGCTTCGCAGCCCGGGCCATGCCGCACCGAAGCCCGGGTGCAGTTCCTTGCTGCCGACGGCATCTATACCCACCCACTGCAGTTCGAGGCTTTCCGGATCACTGATTGCGGCCTCGAAGGGCTGCAGTGCTTCGGCGACGACCGTCGTGTAAGTCCAGTAGCCGACGTCGAACACCGACGTAAACAGGACACGGACGTTTTCCGGCGGCACGGCCGCTTCTTCCTGGGCTTCCCGCAACGCCCCGTGGATGGCCTCTTCCCCTTGGTGCAAGGCGCCGCCGGGAAGCCCCCACGTGCCGCCCTGATCGCTCCATAGGGCGCGGTGCTGGAGCAGGACGCCCTTGGCGGGGTCGTGGACCAGGAGCCCGGCGGAACCGAAGCGTCCCCAGAACCGACCGCGGTCGCCCTCGACCCAGGCGTCACCCGGATCGCGTGGACCCAACGGGCGGCGCGGCTCGCCTGACACGGGTCCCGCGAACGTTGCTTCTCCGGCTTGGGGTGCGGCTGTCCTATCCATGCCTACAGCTTGCCATGCTCCGGTTCGTACGACACCGGGCTGGGTGGGCCGTGTGACGGGCGGTTGCCGGCCACGGGGCATTAGGCCTGAGTAGAAGCAGGTCCACGAATCTTGTCGGACCCCGCCGCTAGTGTTTAGTCATGGAAGCCATTGGCGAGTTCATCCCGGATCAGGCCGACCGGCCAGGGTTCGCGATGCCCGGTCGGCTTCGGCAGGTGGGGGCCGTTCCCGGCGCTGCGGGTGATGCGGTAAACGTCAGCGTGGCCGCAGCACTGGCGTTGCTGCGCACCTCCAGTGGGTCTGCCGCCGAGGAAGCTGCAGGGTTGGACCTTTTTGAGGCGTCGGCGTTCGCCGAAGGGGTCGAGGAACTGTCCCGCTCGGTTGAATATCTGCAGATCATCGCGGCCGCCGCGGTGGACCGCACGCGGCGAGAGGCGGCCGCGGGGGAGAAGGCGTCCTCCGGGTGGGGCTCGGACTCGGCGGCCGGTTCAGCCGGCGGCTGGCTCACGGGGTGGAACCAAGAACCCGGCGACACCGAAATGGCCGTCAAAGCTGGCGGGCGTGCCGTGACTGCGGCGGCTGTATGTGCGGTGGCGGACGACGGCTTCCGGAATACGGCGGAGTTCCTGCGGGCGCGGCTGAGGATCAGTGCGCCGGAGGCCAAACGCCGGCTCACGCTCGCCGCCGAGCTGCTGCCCCGCACCGGCATCGGCGGCCATAACTTGCCGCCGTCAAGGCCAGAACTCGCCGCAGCCGTCGCCGAAGGGACCGTCGCGACCCGCACCGCGTCGATCATCGCGCTGTCCCTGGAGCGGGTCCGACACGTGGCGGCGCCCGAGGCGGAAGCCACCATGGAGCATGCTCTGACCCGGACGGCGATCGAGAACGACGCCGATTTCCTGGCCCGGATCGCCCGGCGCTGGATCGAGGCCCTGGACCAGGACGGCGCCGAACCCTCGGAGGACGTGCTCCGCCGGCTCCAGGGCGCCTTCATCCGCAAGCCCCGGCACGGAATGCAGCACCTGGAAATCTTCGCCACCGCGGACCAGTTCGAACACCTCGTGACGGTCATGAAAACCGCCACCAACCCCCGCACCGGGACGGCGAACGGAACAGGTCAGGACGTCTGCGCGGACAACGCCGCGGACGCGACCGCGGACCAGGCCGCGGGCTCCCGTTCAAACGGCGCGGTGGGCGGCCCAGCGGAAGACGGGACGCGTGGGGAAAGCCCGGACGGGCGTGGTCCGTCCCCGGACGGCGGGGACGGGATCGATCCGGCTGCGGCACCGCTGGACCAGCGCACGCGGCCCCAACTGCTCCTCGACGGCCTGGTCGGTGCCTGCAAAGCCGCACTCGCCGCCGGAGGCCTGCCCGCCACCGGCGGGCTCCGACCCCAGATCATGGCCACCATCGACTACCGGGACCTGCTCCAGTGCCTCGGCGGAACCTCCATCCCGGCCGGAACCGGCACCCCCGGCGGCGCCGGATCGCTGAACCAGGGAACCGGCTCGCTGATGTTCACCGGCCCCATCACCGCCTCCACCGTCCGCAAACTCGCCTGCGACGCCGACATCATCCCGGTCGTGCTCGGCGGGGACGGCCAGGTCCTGGACATCGGCCGCGCCTCCAGGGTCTTCCCGCCCCATATCCGTAGGGCCCTCGTCGCCCGGGACCAGGGCTGCGCGTTCCCGCAATGCACCATCCCCGCGCCCTGGTGCGAGGCCCACCACATCGACTACTGGTCCCGCGGCGGCAGCACCGGCACGGACAACGGAACCCTGCTCTGCTCACACCACCACCACCTGATCCACAAAGAACAATGGACCATCCGGATGCGCAGCGGCATCCCCTGGTTCATCCCGCCCCCGCACATCGACCCGAGCCGGTCGCCCCGCCGGAACAGTTACTTCCGCCTCGAATAGCCGAAGGTCCTCCTCGATGCGAAGGGGAGTGCCGGGCCGGTGTCGAACGGCGCGAACGCGGTCTAGAGTAACGGCGCGGCACCTGTGGCATGCTGATCCTCGTGTGTTCGAGCAACGTCCCAGCGACTCCATCCCGGGTCCTCTTCTACGGCGTGACGGGCAGCGGCAAATCCTCGGCGGCAAAGGCCTACGCCAAGGCGACAGACCTGCCCGAATTCTCGGTGGATGACTGCATCGGTTGGCTCCCCGGATGGGAGCAGCGAGATGCCGCCGGGCAACGCACCCTCGGCGCGGCCATCGCAGCGCAGGACCGTTGGGTGCTCGACAGTGCGTATGGCGGCTGGCGGGACCTGGTCTTGGCCCGGGCGGAGCTGGTGGTTGCGCTCGACTATCCCCGCTGGCTGTCACTGTCCCGCCTGGTGCGCCGGACAGCGCGGAGAATCGTGACCGGGCAGGAGGTCTGGAACGGAAACCGGGAGACATTGGACCGGGTGCTCGCCAAGGACTCGGTCATCCGCTGGCACTTTCAATCTTTCGCCCGCAAGCGAGAAGTCATCCGGGATCTTTCGGCGGATCTGGACGCGCGGGAGGCGGGGGACATGCAGGAAGGCCGGTACGACGAGGCCGTTCGGAATGTGCCCAGCGTTATCGTATTCCGCCGCCCCAGGGACTTGAAAGCGTGGCTTGCCGGCGTAGCCACGGCGCCCGGCGGGCCAAAAGACCCTGAACCACGCACGCGTCTGCGCGCCTAGGCTGGAGGCATGGACCAACGCCGTCTGCTGCTGCGGGCAGTGAAGTCGTTCCACACTTTCGCCTGGTTCACGATCGAGGCCTGCATGGCCTATGTCCTGTACACCGGCATCAGGGGCCGCACCGACCGGAAGACGGGCGTGGCCGCCGTCGTGGTCGCCGGCGAAACGCTGATCTTCGCCGCCAACGGCTTCCACTGCCCGCTGACCGCCGTTGCGCGGAACCTCGGCGACGGCAATGGCTCCGTCACAGACATCTACCTGCCGCATTGGTTCGCAAGAAACCTGCCCGGTATCCACATCCCGCTCATCCTTCTCGCCGTGCTCCTGCACTGGCGGAATTGGCGGAACCGTGCCGTCCGGGACAGCCAGCGGAGATTACTGCTCGGGAGATAGTCAGCGCCTGCGCTGACGCCGTCGGCCGGCTGCCCCTTACCCTTGTCCCGCAGGACAGCCGTCCAAGGAGCCCGGATGCCCGTCCGCGAGCCCTGCCGATCGTCCGGGACCTGCATGGATTGCGGGTAATCTTAGAGAGTTCCGGAGCCGGCACGGTCCCTCCGGGCGAGTTCATGGCAGGCAGCAAAAGGCGAGGTTGATGGTCCACATCTGGAACGATCTGTCCGAAGTCCCGGCGGACTTTGGTCCTTCGGTTGTCACGTTCGGCAATTTCGACGGCGTGCACCGAGGCCACCAGCAGGTGCTCTCGCAGCTCATCCGCACGGCCCGATTGAACCATGCCCGCGCCGTCGCGATCACCTTCGATCCGCACCCGGCGCAGGTGCACCGTCCGGAGTCCGCTCCCGAGCTGATCATGGGGCTGGAAGACAAGCTCGTGGCACTGGGTGAGCTCGGTCTCGACGCGGTTCTGGTGATGAAGTACTCGCTGGAGCTCGCCAGCCTCACCCCCGAAGAATTTGTCGCCACGGTCCTGGTGGATGCCCTGAAGGCGAGCCACGTGGTGGTCGGCCACGACGCCCGGTTTGGCCGCGGCAATTCCGGCGACCTCGCCACCATGCAGGAACTGGGCAAGAAGCTCGGTTTCGAGGTCCTGGTCATCAGCGAGTTCGGCTCTGAAGGGTTCCCCATCCACGACGACGCCGGGACGGACCGCCGGTGTTCGTCCACCTGGGTGCGTGAGGCCCTGCGTGCGGGCGACGTCGCCACTGCCGCCGCCGTCCTCGGGAGGCCGCACCGGATGCGCGGCGAAGTGGTGCACGGTGCCGCACGCGGTCGCGACCTCGGCTTTCCCACCGCCAACCTGGCTTCGACGGCGAGCGGGTACATTCCCGCGGACGGAATCTATGCCGGCTGGCTCGTGGACCAGGCCGGCACCCGCTGGCCGGCCGCGATCTCCGTGGGCTCGAACCCGACGTTCGACGGCGTGAGCCGTCAGGTCGAGGCCCACGTCATCGACCGCCCGGAAGAGGACGTCGACGACTTCGATCTGTACGACCAGACAGTTGTGGTCGAATTTGTCTCCAGACTCCGCGGCATGGTGGCGTACCGTGGGCCTGAGGCATTGGTGGAGCAGATGCGCCTGGACGTCGTCCAGGCGCACGACATCCTGTTCGCCCGCTGACAACGGGGCCGGACCGGCACTCCACCCCGCGCCGACGGCGTTCCAACTCACCGGAGCCGCGCGCTGATTTCAAGCCGTGTCGCATAGGAAGGCAAGAGACGTGACCATCGAGAAGAACACGAGGGAGCTGGACCGGGACATCGTCCGCGACTTCAGCACGCGGATGAGCTACGCGTCCTACCTGCAGTTGCCCACCCTGCTCAGCGCCCAGCAGCCGGTCAGCACCCCCGAGCACCACGACGAGATGCTCTTCATCATCCAGCACCAGACCACGGAGCTGTGGCTGAAGCTGGTCCTGCACGAGCTCCGCAGCGCCGCCGCCTGGCTGCGTTCGGATGATCTCGGGTCCGCACTGAAGGCGATTGCCCGCGTCAAGCACATCCAGAAAACGCTCACCGAGCAATGGTCCGTGCTGGCCACCCTGACGCCGACCGAGTACTCCCAGTTCCGCGGCTTCCTCGGCAACTCGTCCGGGTTCCAATCCAGCCAGTACCGTGCGGTCGAGTTCCTCCTCGGCAACAAGAACGCCAAGATGCTTCCGGTGTTCGAATCGGACCCCGAGGCCCACGAGATGCTGCAAGAGCTGCTCAGTGCCCCCAGCATCTATGACGATTTCCTCGCGTACCTCAAGCGCCAGGGCTTCGACGTCCCGGTCTCGGTGCTGGAGCGCGATGTCACCAAGGCGCACGAGTTCTGCCCGGAACTTGTCCCGGTGTTCAAGTACATCTACGAGAACGCCGCCGACAACTGGGGCGCCTACGAGGCCTGCGAAGAACTCGTGGACCTCGAGGACAACTTCCAGCTCTGGCGCTTCCGCCACCTGCGCACCGTCCAGCGCACCATCGGCATGAAGGCCGGCACCGGCGGATCCAGCGGAGCCGCGTTCCTGCAGAAGGCCCTTGAACTGACCTTCTTCCCCGAGCTCTTCGCAGTGCGGACGGAGATCGGCCAGTGAGCACGATCAAGGCCGGGGCCGCAGGCAACAACACCGACGGCCTGCTGCGGCGCGCCCGGGACCTCGACGCCGCGGATCCGCTGGCCGGCTACAGGGAGCACTTCGTCGGCACTGACACGGACCTGTCTTACCTCGACGGCAACTCGCTGGGCCGGCCGCTCAAGCGGACCGTCACCGACATCAGCGACTTCATCCAGGGCAGCTGGGGCGGCCGCCTGATCCGGGGCTGGGACGAGGAGTGGCTCCAGCTGCCCCAGGCCATCGGCGACCAGCTCGGCCGCGCAGTTCTGGGTGCTGCGCCCGGGCAGACCATCATTGCCGACTCCACCACGGTGGTGCTGTACAAGCTGATCCGCGCCGCCCTGGCGGCCGTGACCGATCCGGCGAGGACAGAAATCGTCCTGGACACCGACAATTTCCCCACCGACCGCTATTTGGTGGAGGGAATCGCCCGCGAAGAAGGCCTGACGCTGCGCTGGATCGACGCCGATCCCGCCTCCGGTGTCACCGTCGAGCAGGTGCGCGCCGCCACGGGCCCGGCCACCGCCGTCGTGGTCCTGAGTCAGATCGCGTACCGCTCCGGCTTCCTCGCGGACCTGCCCGCCGTCACCGCCGCCATCCACGACGCCGGCGCCCTGGTGGTGTGGGACCTTTGCCACTCCGCCGGGTCGGTGGAGATCGCTTTGGACGACGCCGACGTCGACTTCGCGGCAGGCTGCACTTACAAATACCTGAACGGGGGACCGGGCTCGCCCGCGTTCGCCTACGTCAACGCCCGGCACCTGCCCGGACTGCAGCAGCCGATCTGGGGCTGGATGGGCCGCAAAGACGCGTTCGAAATGGGCCCCGGCTACGAGGCCGCTCCCGGCATCCGGGGCTTCCTCAGCGGCACTCCGGCCATCTTCGGGATGCTCGCCATGCGCGGCACGCTGGACCTGATCGAGGCAGTCGGGATGGCCGCACTGCGGGAGAAGTCACGGCTGCTGACGGCGTTCGCCTTGGAACTCTACGACGCTTGGCTGGCGCCGGAGGGTGTTGAGCTGTCCACCCCGCGGGATCCGGACCTGCGCGGCAGCCATGTCACGATCGACCACCCGGCCTTCCGCGAAATGACGGCCACCTTGTGGGACCAGGATGTGATTCCCGATTTCCGCGCCCCGCAGGGCATCAGGATTGGGCTGTCACCGCTGAGCACCTCCTTCGAGGAGCTGTACCGGGGCGTAGCTGCCATCCGAGAGTTGCTTGCGGGACCGGAAAGCCGAACCGCACCGGCGGCGGGGCCGGCCGGCGAGGCAGGCGGTTTCGACAAGATCGCGGACGTGCCACTAAACTAGACGTTGGATCCGGCTGCAGTCCGTGGCGGCTGGTTCCTGCTGTGTACGGCCAACCCTCTCTTCGGAGGGGAAGCGCCGGGACGGCACCCCCGGCAGTGAATTACTGTTTCGGGCCTCACGGCACATCTCTAGGAGTTATTGTGGCACTTGAAGCCGCTGTAAAGCAGTCCATCATCAAGGAATTCGCAACGTCCGAGGGCGACACCGGTTCGCCGGAGGTCCAGGTTGCGGTCCTGACTCAGCGGATCAAGGATCTCACTGAGCACATGAAGGAGCACAAGCACGACTACCACACCCAGCGCGGTCTGCTGGCCATGGTTGGTCGTCGCAAGCGCATGCTCACCTACCTCAAGAACACTGACATCACCCGCTACCGTCAGCTCATCGAGCGCCTCGGCCTGCGTCGCTAGTCAGCTTTAAGGGGCGGCCCCTTCCGGACCGGAAAGGGCCGCCTTCTTCAGGACAAAACTAAACAGGAGGATCAACCGCATCACGCATTCGCGGTCCTCGGTAGTGATCCCCGGGAACGGCCTCAAGGAATGAGGCCCGGCCCGTGGGTCTCGATCGATGACCGGGTGCAGTGCAGGCCAGTAGACAGAAGCTGGACTGGGTTGATGCGGCTGGGCTCCGTGAACCATGAAACGGAGGTGACTCTCTATGGAGGGTCCCGAAATCCAGTTCTCAGAAGCAGTCATTGACAATGGCCGCTTCGGCAAGCGTGTAATCCGCTTTGAAACCGGCCGCCTTGCCAAGCAGGCAGCCGGCGCAGCGATGGTCTACATCGATGAAGAGACCGCCCTGCTGTCCGCCACCACCGCCGGCAAGCACCCGCGTGAAGGTTTCGACTTCTTCCCGCTGACCGTTGACGTCGAAGAGCGTATGTACGCCGCCGGCCGCATCCCGGGCTCGTTCTTCCGCCGCGAAGGCCGCCCCTCCACGGAAGCCATCCTGGCCTGCCGCCTCATGGACCGCCCGCTGCGCCCCGCGTTCGTCAAGGGCCTGCGCAACGAGGTCCAGATCGTCGTCACCGTGCTGTCCATCAACCCGGACGAGCTCTACGACGTCGTCGCGATCAACGCGTCCTCGATGTCCACCCAGCTTTCCGGCCTGCCCTTCTCCGGCCCGATCGGCGGCGTCCGCGTTGCCCTCGTGGCCGACGAGAACGGTTCGCAGTGGGTTGCGTTCCCGAAGCACTCCCAGCTCGAGAACGCCGTCTTCAACATGGTTGTCGCCGGCCGCATCGCGGGCGACGACGTCGCCATCATGATGGTTGAAGCCGAAGCCACCGACAACTCCTGGAACCTCATCAAGGAACAGGGCGCCAC
>ENA-OWNT01002958-OWNT01002958.1-seawater-metagenome-genome-assembly--contig:-NODE-2958-length-16757-cov-4.170144_pt1 | contig 16757 bp, 19 predicted proteins | sample MGYA00238136_ERZ651165 | MGnify/ENA primary metagenome ERZ651165 (study PRJEB26861, sample SAMN08777766) | seawater metagenome | isolation source: coastal seawater | place: USA: Florida | collected...
TCCCTCCCTCCCTCCCTCCCTCTCACTGTCACTCACTCACTCACTCACCGCGGGCGGCTGGCTGATGCTGTCACTCACTCACTCCCTCACTCACTGTCAGTCAGTCAGTCACTGTCTGGCGTTTGGGTGGGTGGGTGGGTGGGTGGCTCGGTGCTTGGTGGCGTTGACTCGCGCTGCGTGCGCTCGCTCTCAGTCTCAGTCACAGTCACAGTCACAATCACGCAGTCACTCATTGTCATTGATGGCTCGCTTGCTCCAACGCTCCAACGCCAACGAACGAACGAACGAACGATCGAACGAACGAAGTGAAGTGAAGTGAAGAAAGTAATCAATCCATCAATCAATCGATCGATCGATTGATCGATCGAACGAACGGCGGAACGAATGGATGAACACAGCGAAGGGAGCACAGTGAAGGGATGCACGAATGAACGAACGAATCATCGAACGGACGAACCATCGAACGAACGGACGGACGGACGGACGGACGAAGTGATCAGTAATCGGTGATCAGTGGTTGACGAAGTCGTGTCGACTCGACTCGACTCGACACTCCGGTCAACAGAACCGGGGCCGGTGGATGACAATAAACGGATACAATGCTTTGTAGACGCGTTGGTTGGTTGGAGGGTTGGTTGGAGGTTTGTTTGTGTGGGTGGCTGTAGGATTGGTGGACATGGTGTTGAGTGCACAGCTTGGATACGAGTGTCTCTGCCGACGTACTTACTCCATGTGTGCGTGTCACCTCGTGTGCAGGTGGCACCAAGGCACGCGGTTTGGGTGGCTGCATGCCAGTGAGTCCATTGATTTTTTCGTCTCGTGGTTTTTTGTCCCGCTCTGATTTGCTCGAGCACTTGCTCCCGGTCCAGTCTGGTCTGCTGTCTGCCGGATACCTTTTGCTCGGAGCTACCTGTGCTGACAGCGCAGGACACCCACCATGGCGGAAAACCACGACAACCTGAACCTGAGCAACGATGAGAAGGTGTGCGCACTCATCCGCTCGTACGACCCTCGCGGCGAAGAAGCAATCGTCTACTCTGAGTCCGTGATCAAGTACAACCACAGAGACAAGGCGCAGAAGCGCGTGCTGGCCCTCACCAACAAGGCTATCTACAACCTCGAGGCAGTCGGAGCCAAGGCCAAGTGCAAACGCCGCATCCCCCTCGAAATCGTCGGCAGCCTGACCTCCACCACCCTCGCCGGCTCCGGCGAGTTCGTGGTCCACATCCCCACGCAGTACGACTACCGGTACGAGAGCACGTCCAGAGACACCCTTCTCGCTTTGATCGCCAAGCACTATGAGAGCATCAAAGGCAAGAAGTGCCGCCGCAACTACAGCCCGTCTCCCACGCTCCAAGACATCTGCATCACGCGCCGCATGAACCGTGACGAGCGTGCCCGCGTTTTCGATCGCCAGGACAAACTGCCGCAGCAACCCCCGGGAGGAGCTGCAGGTGGTGACGCGTCGCCAGCATTGCCCGCCGCAAGCGGAGCCGCCGCAACGGGCGCTGATGCGGAGCAGTACACTGGTTGGTCCAAGGAGGCATCTGAGGTCACGCTGGAGAGTTTCAACCTCTGCAAAGTCATTGGCCGCGGTAGCTTCGGCAAGGTGTTCTTGGCACAGAAGAAGGCCGGGCCCGACGCCAACAAGTTCTTTGCCCTCAAGGTGCTCAGCAAGAAGGTGATCATCGAGCGCAACCAAGTCGAGCACACCCTTGCGGAGAAACAGGTAAGGGCTTCACACGGGACCTTTCTGGTCAAAATCGATGTTCGCTCGCTGGATTTGTTGCATCTCACAGCGTTTTCCTTTTCCTTGCATAGGTTATGGAGACCATCACTCACCCTTTCCTCATGAAGCTCCATTACACGTTCCAAAATGCCACAAAGTTGTACTTCGTCATGGACTACCTGAACGGTGGAGAGCTGTTCTTCCACCTGAGAAAGGTGCGACGCTTCGACGTCAAGCGCGCACGTTTCTACGCTGCGGAAATTGCACTGGGTACGTGTTCGTCAGCTGCTGTGATCTCGTCGCCGGACATCGCTCTGACACGTTCCGACATGCACACACGTAGGTTTGGGACACTTGCACAAAAACAACATCATCTACCGTGATCTGAAACCCGAGAACATTCTTTTGGACTCCAGTGGCCACATTCGCCTCACCGATTTCGGTTTGGCCAAACCCAACATGGGCGAGGGTGCTGTTGCCCTCACCTTCTGCGGTACTCCGGAGTACCTCGCGCCAGAAATTATCAAGGGCGAGGTCCGTACTCGGTGTTTGCTTGAGAATGCATGTTTTGCCAAAGTTTGAGATGTGACCTGGCTGTGCTCCGTCGTTGATATTTTAGGGACACGCAAAAGAAGTCGACTGGTGGTCTCTTGGCATCTTGTTGTTCGAAATGTTGGTCGGTGGCCCGCCGTTCTACCACGAAAACGTCCAAATTATGTACCGCATGATTGAAGAAGAGGATATCCCAATGCCGGAGAAGTACTTACCACCGACAGGTCGCGACCTGCTGTCCAAGCTTTTGCAACGCAACCCGTCCAAGCGTCTCGGCTTCGGAGATACTGGCTCGGAAGACATTCAGAAACACAAGTTCTTCTCATCCATCAACTGGGACGCTTTGTACAAGAAGGAACTTGCGCCCCCGTTCAAGCCCAACGTCACCGGCGACGATGACGTGTCCAATGTCGCACAGGAATTCCTTGACGAAGCAGTTGTGGACTTGGAGGGAGAAGAAGCGCCAGCAATCAACAAAGCCGAACAAGCAGAGTTCGACAGTTTCAAACAGAAACAATAAGTGTTGTGTGTTTTTGGTCAGCACGCACATGCACCTCCGCTCCGCGGACATCCGATGTTCTCGTGGCTGAATACGCATTGATTCACAGCATGAACAGCCTCGTGTTTCTTTTCAAGAATAAAAGCTACTGTAACAGTAAACATTCGACCCGCAGCCGTCTCTCACTGCACCACAAGTCGCGTGCGCGCACATTCCCTACACGGCAGTCCTTCTCGAAACAGCCGACGAGTATCATGAATTCCACAAAGGAGCCGTGTTTTGTGGTAGCCTTGCGCGTGCCGAAGTCGATGCCTTGACGCATTACCTTCTTATTCATCGGTGTAGATTCTAGGCATTGCATTGTGGTGTGTTTACTACTCGACTACAATTGTGTGCGCGGAACGTCGGTCAACGGACATGTTGTGTCTAGGTTGTCGCAATGCACACCTGCTGCAGAGACAAAGCCCTCCACACATTGCTGATCGTTGACGACAGATGTGTTTCTAAACAGATGAAACTTGAACTTTCAGTACTACATCGATATAGCCATATGCTCCCACATTGAGAAAGTGGAAAGTTGCTACTGGTACTAGTACGAATACAGCTTCGTGTTCTGTTGTTTCCGTCGTTGTTGTCGTCGTCGTTGTCGCCGTCGTCGCCGTCGTCGGTGCCGTTGGCCATTGGCCAACTTTGTCACGCGCAACGTTGTCGTGTGTCGTCCGGCCAGCGGGCCACCGAAAAGTGAGGGCGGCGAGATACTCGTCTAGTATCCAGGCCGGCAGCAGCGGTTTGGAGAGGGGCGTACTTCTTGCGCTAGTCTTGCGGTGCAAGGTGATGCTCGTCAGCAAAATTGTTCGGATGCTTGGCCATGTCGCGCAATGACGCTGCAGCATGAAGAGGGTTTCTCGGCCTCACCGTCCACCATCGAACCGCCAGGATAGCCTGGCAATCGCTGACCTGTTGGACATTGGCGATTGCTGCTGCTGTTGGAGAGTGAACCCCAACTTCATCACACACATATTTGAATGGCAGTTATCTCCACTCCGAAAGTCTTCTCACGTTTACTAGCATGGGAACATAGCTCCGCCGGACTCTCGCACAGGCGCGCAGCATGCCGAAGTTGTGCGAAGTTTGCGCAACAAATGAGTTCAAGTACCGGTGTCCAAAATGTCGTGTCGTGTATTGTTCAGTAGGATGCTACAAGGCACACGAGTGCAAACCGCGACCGGCGCAGCCCAAACCCGTTGAACCTGTGAAACAAGATGCAACCCCACCTTCAGCAGGGCTTGTGCAGGCGTCACATGTTTCCAACATTCGCCAAGACAAGCAGCTAATGGACTGCCTCAGCAATTCGCGGTTGCAGGAGCTCATGCGATCCATCGATTCCGCTAAGAACCGGGAACGTGCCCTTGACAACGCACTGGAGACGAATCCAGAGTTCAAAGCCGTGATGGAGCGAATGCTGGAAGTAGGCGGATGGTCGGCGGAAGCTCAATAGCTGCAGTTGTTTGCAACCAGCGTTCTTGTTTGATTGCGGACGCTTATAGTCGACTCTGTGCTGTGCGGTGCGGTTAAATTATATTATTGTATGTACGTTGATTGCGCATTAGGTCATGTGACGACCGCGGATCCTAACTTCTTTCGCTTTTTTTGTCGTTGCCTTTCAAAAAACTGCTCCTGTTCCCTCCTCGCATCTTCCAGGCACTTCGCCTCCAACGCCGGGTCTAGTTTCGACGCGACTGCGGCTGGTCCGTTGGCAGAGATCGCAATCTTGTGGTTTTTGAAGTGGCGCAACGCCAGCCTAGCCCCAATTCGCGTTTTGAATCTAACAATGGCCTCCTTCCCCGCTTTTTCGTCGTAATCTACGTAAGCGACCGGCGCCGCTACTTGGCAAGCAGTTCGAATCGCTTTCCTCGTCGCAGTGTTTCCGAGACTGCGAAGGCATAGGAAACTCCCGGGTTGAATCGCTGGCCCGCTTGACGTTGGTTGAGCATCACCAGCTATGGGGGCCTTTGCCTCGGTAGTGGAAACATCAGTGCCCTGGCGTTCTTCCAACGGCGTGGCTCTGGATCCTCTCGACCGCTTCGCGGCGGAAAGGTTGGGTCCGCTCGCGGCGCGCTTCGAAGGGCCATTCACGGCGCGCTTCGCGGGACCGACTCTGGGCAACGAGCTTCCAATAAGCGATGAGTACACCCCTTTCAGGCGAAGCCACTCTTTTTTTGACTTAATGTCCATTCCTTTTACTGAATGAGCTGCTGCCGCAGCATCAGCAGCGCTTGTTGTCTCAAACTCAACGAAGGCGAACCCTTTGAACTTGCGCGTGCGCTTATCCCTGGGCAGGCTGACGTGCAGGACTTTTCCGAACTCCGCTTCCAGCGCCGATTTGAGAGCGTCATGGTCGAGAAGACCTTGATGCAAACTGTCTATGTACACCTTCCTTCCCAACGAATCATCGCGCATGTCCAACAATGACTGCGAGCTGCGAATGGCTGTTTTGCCTGCAATTGACGTCCCAACAACGAGTTGTGAGCTGGCCTGCGCAGCCTGGCGCACCGCATCAACAGCACTCGTCCCGGTCTTCGCGACACATGCAGCGGCCAACTTTGTCAGCTTCGGAAAATTGGCTATCAGGTCCAACTCAACGAAACCCTTGCGATCCATATGCTGTTGCATGAATTTATCCTGCAACAGGTTGGACTTTGAAAAGTAGAACTCGATCTGCCGTTGCACGGACAAGAGGGCATTGCGATCTGCCACTGCTTCAGCTCCGTCGGCGCTCATGGCGCACAGCAGAATCTACGTGAGCTCAATTCAGCTCATCAAGCTGTGCAATTTGTTCACATCTTCCACGTCCTATTGTTTGTACATCCAAACAAGATTCCTAGCAATTGGAGTGTGGTTTTGAATTTGCTGTCCAACCGGCATTAGTGTCATCACCCCGATGCCCTGCGGTCTTTCGGTCTTTCATCGCCCGCAATGGACTTGCTTTCCGTCACCTACCTCATCCTGCTCAGCACTTCAGAGCAGCGATAATTTCATGGCCGCATCACGCACGGTTGCTACACACGGACAGCACGTGCACTTTGTGCCGCCCCTCGCATCTGTCTCTTCATCCCTGCGCTTGTGTTTCGTTTCCTTGCCTCGTCATTCGTACCCAACAGTGCGACTTCCCAATGAACTATGCCGCCGCAGTGGCGTGATACAGAGTAGTCGTGGTGACGACAACAACAGCGACAACGACAACAACGACGACGACGTGTCGTGTCGTCGTCGATGTTGGTAGTGGTGTGTGGTGCGTGGTGCGTGGTGTGTGGTGTGTTGGCACTCCGACGAACTGTCAGCAGTGACTGCGGGACTGAGAGTGAGTGAGTGAGGCTGACAGTGTGACAGTGTGACAGTCACAGTCACACTTTCGTGCGTTCGTTCGATGTTCGCTCGCCGCTCGTCGCTTCGTCCGTCCGTCCGTCCGCCGATTGATATCATAGCGCTGAACGAGACGTCCGCGTAACATAAATGTGGTTTCGTTTGCTCGTCAGTCGTCATTGGTGTGGGATGTGTGACGTCTCGTGTCTCGCGTGTCGCGTGTTGGGTGATGTGCTTTGTGTTGTGCAAAAGGGCGCCGCAGGAATGCCCCCGGACTAAAAATGAGTCTTTGAGTCGACATCTCAAGTGGAGGAACAGGAAGTAGAATTGTACCCTCGTCGGGTGGTGTGGATTGCGAAAATGTTTTGAAGAGTAAACATTGAGGTCAAGAAAAGAAACTCGAAATCGTGACGAAACATTGGTTTGTTGTCCCGTCTGTCGCTCTCATTTCTTCTGTCGTTCATAGCACAATGTCAAACACCGACGCTCCACCCGCCGAAGACGGGACCACTCACGCTCCGAAGCTGCCGGTCCCGGCCACAGCAGCAGAACTGAAGAACGTCGCCAACACTGCGTTTTCACATGGCGAGCTTGAAAAGGCGATTATTTTGTACCAGCATGCAATTGATGCGGCAATCAAGGAGGAGGGCGGAAAAGATACTGAGTTGCTCGGCATTTTGCACTGCAACAAGGCCATTGCAAACTTCAACGCCGGCGCGTACAAACAGTCTGTGGCGGATGCCACAACTGCCGTGCAGTACCGACCGACGTGGGTGAAGGCATTTCACCGCAGGGCCATGGGTTTGGCGGCCCTCGGACAGTTTGCTGAGGCGACGGAAGTTTACAAAGAAGCAGTTGTGCTGGAGCCCGACACCAAGTGGTTGAAAACAGCACTGAAGAAGATGCAAAAGCAAGTAGAAGACTCTCCGGTGAAAGACGAGTTTGATTGGATGGAAAAGTACAAGACTTTATCACCGCAGCCCATTCGAATGGCGGTCTTGGTCCACTACTGGAACATCTGTACGAAACCAGAGCGATATGCGGCGCTGTCGAGGCTGTCAGAGCTGTCACAGTATCGTTTCGCTCTCAACGAAGAATTGATGGCCGAGCTGCCGCTCGAACGCTACAAGGTTTGCGTCGTGTGTTGTTGACCGCTCGGTGAATCGATGCGTTCACTCGTTGTGCTACTTTATGCGTCGCCACTGTGCCGTAGGACATCGCCATTCCGGAGAACTGGCTTTCATTCTTCCGCCGCATCAACACCAAGCGAAAAGTCAACGTCCTCGAGAGCATGTGGAACGACTCCAATAACACGGAAAAACATCTTATTATGCACGATCTGATGTTTTATTTCAAAGACACGGCTGCCAATGACCCGGGAAATGACAGTGGTGACGAGGGAGAAGCAGGTGGAGTCGAGGGGTCTCACCCGCATTCACACGCTCACAGTCACGGCCACGGCCACAGCCACGGCGGCGAGCATGCTCATGCACATGGCGACCCCGCTCACCCGTTCAACCCAAACGCATCGGATACAATCATTGATGTGGAACACGAGTTGCGCCGTGCGCGATTGGAAGCTGAAAGTGCTGCTCATGGGCACTCCCACGGTGGTGTGCCGTGCCACGGGCACGGGCACAGCCACGGTGGTGCGGGTCATTGATGACATGTGCCTCGTGCAACACCACACTCATCGCAAACGAAGGGTGACAAAGGCATTTCAAGCTTTTCATAAGTTAATTCCAGCCTTGGCTTTCACTCCATTGGCCGTTGTTTAAAAGACTGTTCGTTTGTCGAAACAAGGTTGCTAGCTCGAGGATCACATTTTCAAGCAAGCGAGTTGATCACAAGCCCGCGTAGCGGTTGATGCTCGCGGTGAAATTGTCGAGCCAGTACGTGGAGTCTTGTTTGGCAACCAGCCACGTCAAGTGGGAAAAATCATCGAAAGACAACGTTTCGGAGGAATCTGAGGGAAGAACGTCTTGTAGGAAAAGCAAATCTTCCGGAGCGACCAAAGCGTCATGAGTGGCGGCGAAGAGCGAGACATTAAGAGGATACGACTTCAAATCAAACACTGGAGGAGTGGGTTGGCCGTATTCAGCAATATTGCCTTTTTCCCCGTAGTCGTAACGGTCGAATACCTACGAGTTTTCATGGGAGCAGATGGTGACGCATGCACGTTCGTGGTCGTCAAATTGCATGGTGAGAACAGTTCACCTCCTTCGATGCCATGTACTGTCCGTAATGGTTGACGTCTTTGACGGAGGTTCCTGCACAGTCATACAAGCCGGTCAGTAGACTGACATCACATTCTGCGCACGATGAGCACAACGAAATGTACCAGCGGGGAAGTGCTTAATGAACCGATCGTCGATTACCGATTTTGAATCGAGGTTAGAAGAACCGCAGAACCAGTCAACGCCAATCTTGCATGTGACGCCGAGAGTCACGTCGCATACGACGTGTTCAAGCAGCGACAAAGCTTTGCTGCCACCAAGGAATGAATACGGGAAGGCGGCCTGCGACAGGTACATAGAGTACATTCGTAAATTCATGCGCGGTCAGAACAACACATAACCAATCCAACCCTGCCATGCAAGCAACGGTTTGTCCGCCTTGACTTCGCGTACCTCCAAGATGTCTCCAACGCCAGACTTTGCAATGAAATGCAAGAACAATGCCTCTGCATGCTCCAAGTACACAACTGGACTCAAGGCGATGTGGTGTGTCACATGGTCGGCTATGAAGGAGCCAGCAGTGGTGGCTGCCCCAGACAACGGGGTGTATGGTTTGCTAGAGACGCCGCCGATAAACATGGCAGTGTTGCCCTGCGACCAACCAACATACTGCAACTTCGATGACCCCGAAGTCGTCAGAATGTAATCAACTGTGGCGGGAATGTCTTTCTCACCCATGTCTTCAAATGTGTAGTTCCAAAATTCCTTGGAGTGCACCTTGTATGTTGTATGGTTCAAGGCGAATTCGTTGCCTCGGCTGTTTCCGAGCCAAACTTCGAAGCCCTGCTCCCACAAATGCACTGCAGGGGCGGCACCGTCGGTGTTCACGAGCCATCCCCACGCGGAAGCAAGGATTCCATGCTGAAGATACACAACTGCAGGTTGCTCTTGGGCGGTGGTCGTTGGGAGCAGGCGGAACACGGTCAGGATGTACCCGTCGTTCGTCGTGACATAGTGCGTTTCCGTTTCAATGCCAAGCTCCTTTGTGAACGATGGGATCGTTGTGTCCACACCAATCGGAGGATCACTGGCGCTTGCCTGACCAGCGCACAGCGTCCCGAGGGCAAGCAGAGCACACACGGCCCACTGCATGGCGGCTACTTAATACTTTTACGGCGCGTACAATTCAGTTTTTTTTCAGCAATTGAAGGAATCAAACTTATTTTCGAAATGCACAAAACAAAACGAAGACCTCACAACAAAACGGAGAGACCAAAGGACCAACAAACAGTGAGGCAGCACCGGATCAATGGGGTCACGACCAGAGTTGCGAACTGAGCGTTGGATGTCGAACGAACGAGCGAACAAACGAACGTACAAACGAGCGAACAAACGAACGAAACGAACGAACGAACGAACGAACAAACGAACGAAAAGTAACGACGACAACGACGACGACGACGACGAACGAAATGAATGAAGAACGGACGATGAACAACGAACGAACCAACGACGACGACGACGGCGGCGGCGGCGACGATGATGACGAACGACCGAACAACGACGAATGCGAAGTGGTGAAACGAAAACGACGAACGAACGAACGAACGACAACGACGAAGCCAAACAACGACTTGCCAGCGCGCCATGACGAATAGTGATGATGATGAACACTGAACTGCACACTTGATTACAAAGACGTATTATATTACGCTCCAGCGTTTATTCGGCTTTAGTGAGATTTTTTAACAAATAGCATTCGGAATTTAGTAACTGTACAGTACACTATAATACTGAATCCAATGCCACGTCAGTCACCGGCCACTCTGTATATGTTTCAATGCCATTTTCCACGGTACCCTGGATGAAAGCAGTACAGTGAATCGCATTATAAAAATTGATTTTAGTTAACACGTGTGCGCGCCGCTGGGCACAGCGTAGGAAATAGCAATGTTGTCGGTACCTCGATCGAGAAAGTACGAACGCGCTGCGTCTGTGGTCAGTGGAGCTGCGCTGCTGCGCTCACTGCTCTGTGGTCAGTGGTCTTTTGGCCGCAAACGTTCGTTCGTTCGTTCGTTCGTTCGTTCGTTCGTTCGTTCGTTCGTTCGTTCGTTCGTTCGTCTGTCTGTCCGTAGAGTGTTCGTAGAGTGTCCGGGGTCGGTGTTGGCGCTGTTCATGGAACCGGAAGAGGACCAACAAGAGTACGTTGGAAGCGGGGAGTGCCGTTAGGTGGAACACTTCGGTCAGGGTGGGGACAACAGCTTGGAGTGGGCACGTACTGCAGCGGGTGGACCGAGTGGCGTTCACAAGGGTTGGTTGGATCTAACACAATCCGCTCGACACAGCTCGCTGCCTGCACCAAGGTCCATCAGATCAACGCACATTGAATATGATCGGTGTGGCGCGGTGCGGTGAGGTGCGCTGTGGGTTGGAATAGTGTGGGTGGGTGTACGTTCGTGCGTAGGAAGAAATAGTTGCGATGCGTGAAGTGAGGCAAGTTTGGTAGGATAGCACTCACGGACAGGGACACTATTAATTGAACTGGGGAAATTGACGCACACAATAGAGTTCGTCAAACGGCGGGAGAAGCGTGGGCTGAATTGTCGAGATGCCAGCGCCAGTGCTGAGGCAACGCTTGATGCGTAGAAGCTCACTTGCAGTGTGAACGAGTGCTTTTTTTTTTTGTTATCTGAACTGAACTCGAAGCAAACTACACACAGCACAGCGTTGTGTTTATTACGGCGGCGTGTGTGCTGAGCGGTAGCGTGACCGTGGTTCATCATGGAAGAACACGATGTGGGTGACATCCCTCAACACTTTCTGGATCAACTCGATGAGGCGTACCGCCAACTGGAGGACAAAGACCGCGATCTAATGATGGCGGCACAATTTGGTAGACAGCTACTAGATGCAAAGGAGGAGCTAGAAGAGGAACAGGAGCAGCTGAAAGCCCAACTGCAGAGCGCCAGCGCAAAATTGCGGCAGGAAAGAGAAAAATATGTTCATGTGGTCAGCTCTTTCGAGGAGAAGGAGACGTCCAATCATGTCACCATCAATCAGCTCACGCAGCAACTGAACATGTGGAAAGAAAAGAGCATCGCTGCTGCACTGGACCGATCTGGCTTGACCGCCCGACAGGACGACGAGGAAAAGGCAAAGCTGCCACGCCTCGAAAAGGAACTGGAAGCCAAAGAAACTGAGAATGACAATTTGCGATCCAAAAACGGCAAGTTCGTCAGGCAGGTTGAGCAACTCAAGCAAGAGCTGAAAAAAGCCCATTCTGCACGCGAGGCGAGTGCCGCTCAAGTCGCCACACTAGAAGAACAGCTTGCCAAAGAAAGGCGCCAGGCCAAGGAAGCACTCCGCGACAGTGCCCAAAATGTAAACAATGTCGAAGCGAATATCATTGCTGGCTACGATGAAATGAGGACTGCGGTTGAACAGCTGGTGGCGGAGAATAAGCGTCTTAAACAAGAGTTGGAGGACAAGCGCCACACCATCGAAGTAATGCAGGTGCAGCAACATGAGCTTCGTATGCGCGCTCAAGCACTTACGCCGACGGCGTCGACATCGAACTATAAACAAGCCAACGAAATCCCTTCTGCTTCATGGAACGAGGACGAGTCCGAGTCCGAGCACGATGACGGTAACTTAGGGACGTCGTTCAATGCCAGTCTCGGTGCCAGCCTGGGAGAGTCTCTGGGGGATGGTTTAATGGGAGATGATCTCGAATTCGACGACAGTGATCACGAATACGAAGGCGAGTCGTTGGGGATGGATATGCAGTCATCATTTGAAGTGGACCTTTCACGGAACCGTTCCATGTCAACTCTTGTCATGGAAAGTTTGCACGAGGACTTGGACAGCGGTGCCCTCCAACCAGAACCAGAGCCGGAGCCGGAGCCGGAGCCGGAGCCAGAACCAGAACCAGAACCAGAACCAGAACCAGAATCTGAACCTGAACCTGAACCTGAGCCAGAGCCGGAGCCAGAACCAGAACCAGAACCAGAACCAGAACCAGAACCAGAACCAGAACCAGAACCAGAACCAGAACCTGAGCCGGAACCTGAGCCGGAACCTGAGCCGGAGCCAGAATCGGAGCCTGAAGCTGCTCCTTCAGCAACACCAGTCGTTGAACCAGAAGATCCATTTTTCGCTGGCCTGCAAGTTAACGACGGCGGCGAATTGATTGTTATCGATCCGGCTGAACAGAGTTATTCCGATGATGGAAGCTCGGACGCAGACACAGATAAGAAAACGGCCTTTGCGCCCCAACAGCACGTCGATGCTTCCCATCGCCACAAGGAACCAATTGCCGTCAAGCGCGTCGAAACGTATGTATGCGTGTGCCCCGTCGGATCGACACATTATCGAATGTCCAGAAATTTTGATGATGTCCGACTCCCAAAAAGAAGTGTTCGCGCCGGCGAGAAGGTTCGTCCCGTGTGGGTCTACTTCACAGCCACGGTGGTGATTGTTGGTAATTCCAGATCGGCTGCTATTGTTAGGTGACATCAACTCAGTACTGCGACGGCTGGATTGAGGTAGCCGACTGCGGATGGCTGCCACTCCAGCAGGATGGCACCATTTTCTTCATGCAGGCCAAAAGTAAGTTTCTCGCCGGGACAGAAAAGAGCGCTCCCGCCTCGCCGCAAAGTTCTAGAAGGTCGCCGTCGCCCCCGGTGGCCGGCTGGATGATCTTCAATGACTCGAAAATTGCCCTGTTTCCGAAGGTGCGGCCAAATTGTGTTTTTTCACGTGTGAATTCGACGACATCGTCCTCCATCTCACTCGCATTCATGCTTGATTCGCAGTGGCAAACGTACTGGTTCGTGCTTCGAGGCGGTTATCTCTATCGCTATCGCGAAAAAATAGCCGAGGACGTTTACTCAAAATATGAGAGGCCAGCTGCTGATCCGATTCAGTTGACGCACCTCCTGTCGACGCATGTCATGCAAGAGTACGCCGCAGTGCACGATCCTCACGGGAAATCGCTGCCCAAAAACTTGTATGTGCCCTGACATTCTTGTTGCTTCAAAAGTTGAGGTATTGATTCCCCGTCGAGCACTGCGGTAACAATGGAACTGGCTTGCCTGCCGCTCGCTTCATAGGTATAGCGGCATTGAATTTAAAACGCTGGTGACTCCCGGAAAACCAGAAACAATTGTCCACTCAGTCTTATTTAAGAACCGGGTAGATATGGCCAAATGGTTGATAGCATCAGAGAGGTTAATGGATGTGGAACGAAAACGGGTTGAAAAGGAGCGCTTGCTAGCAGTGGAGCGTGAGGTCAGCTCACATTGCGTTGCAATGTACATCGTGGTCGAATCGTGTGTTCACATGTGAGAGCGATGGCTCTATCGATAGGCCGCAGAGCGTGAGCGAGTTGCGCAACGTAAAGCTGACAGTGCCAGCAAAGAGGGGGGCGAGGATTTCATGTTTACATTCTTCAAGCTGCAAGCGTCGGTATGTAGCAGGGCGTGTTTGCACCCGCAGCAATGTGCAATAACGTCGAGGCATGCTATTCTGGGATCAGGCTGTCAAAATCCGCATGGCCCAGAAGCTGGACGACTTCAAACCTGAAGCGCTCAAAAATTGCTCTGCGCAAGCACTTTATGAGCAGCATCGCACTGACGGCATTCCGTTCCACGCATGGTAAGGATTCAACGATCTTCACCACATGAAATGCCGGAGACCACTGAGACCATCTTTTGTGTGCCAGGTATGATTGGCTGCACAAAGTTTATCTCCAGGCGCACTTGCAGGCAACATGGAATAGCGCTTCCAAGCTTCAAGTGAGTATTGCTGCTCCGTCGGCCTTCCGTGTTTGCATCACTGATTCATACGACATTTTGCAGGCGACGGCAGCAAAGTTTGCTGCCAGCACCACGTCCTCATTTGCAGTGAAAAAACATGTACGTTTTCGTTCTCGCCACTCTCAAGCACAAGAAGTCGACTTGCTCATATTCGACTGTGGTTCTCAGGCCGCAATGTCGCCCAAAACATCTGCTGCGCAAGCAGCCCGCATTCGCGAAATGTTTGCGAATGCGAAGAAATAGACTCCCTGTGATTACAAGAACATCCCAACCGGATTTGCATTAGATGTATTGGTCTTGCGGCTAAAATAATTTATGACAAGCAGACGTCATGGCTCGCGCGTCTGGCACGGAACCAACGTAATCGATTGTCGCTAACGGCGCTAAATTTCACAGGGGAGGGCGGTACTTGGAGCACAAGCCGGAGGTTCACTCGCCGTCGAAAGTATACTCAGGCTCCGTAGCTTGGAGGGGGTTCTTCCGTCTGAAGAATGCTTTTGTCTAGAACACATTTACAGCCGATACAGCACACTGGAGTTACATGGGGTTATGTGGAGGCACAAGGTAATCGGTACACCTACCTTCATGGTAATGTCATCGACGACATCTTCCAAGTAGTGATTTTTCACTGTTCCCGGGTGCAGGTAAGGCTTTCGCAGTGCACCACATTTGGCCAACGCAACTAACCACGTGTCCAACCCGTTCTCTTCACTGCCGACGTCACAAATTTCGTCGTTGTCCTGCACTAATATGACCTCTTCGGCAGGTTGGTCAGTGCCGTCGTCGTCTACTGTAGTCGCGGTAACTGCACGATTCGCAGCACCGGTTTCTTCGTCGTATGCGTCTTTTTGCACTCGCCGGCCTAGCCACACGCTGTGATCACACGTCATGTCTTCATCTTCATTTTCTCCGTGTTGGTATGCGCTAGCGCCCCCATCTTTGGCGTGTCGAATGACACAGTGCACACCTGGTGAAGGCGAGCGTCGGAAGAAATGGGTGGTGCCTGCCGCGTCCGTGAGAGCGATAGCGATGACACCAGTTTCTGTGTCCCGCAGCAGTCGAATCTTGCACATATCCAAGGCCAGAATGACAATTGGCTGGGGCTGCAAGATGTCGGCAATCCGGTACTCGAACGAGGACGTGGTCACGCAGCAGTAAGTGCACGGTTCCCACTTGTTGTTGTGCCGGAGAACATCTAATTGGCCATACACCAGCTCTCGGCTTTTTTGTGTGAGCGCGCGATCGGCTCTCGACCATTGAGGGTCGGACGGAGGCATCTTGAGTGCCCAAAAATGCTTGAGTGACAACGCACGGAAAGATTGGCGCTGCACGATGAACTTTTTGTTGTCGCCGTTGACAAAGCAATATCGCACCACCCACGATCCTTGAGAGAGTTTGCTGAAAACTTTGAACCACTTTGGGAAGGTGACAGTGAATGACAGGACCGCCTGCCCACCGCCACGCCCGTCGTCAAACGTTGACATCGTGACGTCCGCGAGTGAAGGGACCTTCACCTTGAAGACGGACCGCTCGGCCCCTGCCGTGCAAAGCTCAACAAAGCTGCTGGGCGATCGAAACAATCCAATGGGCAGGTTCGTGACCGTAACGCTGAATGCCTCACCGGCTATTACGGTGTCACGGACTCGTGTCGTCACTTGTGAATTGCTTGAATTGATAGCCTCGTCAACCAGCTTGCATTTGACGAGCAGTTTCACATGGCGCCTGTTGTCGATGATGGCTGCTCTGGCCGCGTCACTTGCTGAGGCTATTTTCTCCTGCTTCTTGCGAACGTCTTCAGCAATCTTGACACCGCCAACGCCGGCACCGATGCCCACACCAGCTCCAATCACAGCCGCTCCTGCAATCGCGACTGGTCCAAGCGCCATGATGGCCGCCGCACCGGCTGCTAGGGCAATGCCGCCGGCGCCCGCGAGACTCGCAGGCAGTACTTTGACAAACCACATCGCCTTCTTCTGCGATTTACGTGCTTTTGTTATGTTTTTCACGGCTTCTTTCGTGTTTTCCACTGCATCTTCGACGGCTTCGTCTGCTTCATCCAGTTGCTCGCCCTGGAGCTGCAGCAATTCGGCGGCGTCCTGTGCAAGTTCCCGAATTGCAACAGCGTTTTGCGCCAGGCGTGCCGCGTCCTGTGCATTTTCCGCCTCCAACGCCTCAGCCACGGAATCGTCTTCCACAAGATCCACATGCCTGGGATGCTGGTCTTGCAACAATGGTGCCGACATGTCGGTGCCACTGTGGGCTGCGACGCTGTCGTCGTCGTCGCTGGTGTAGCCCATTTCAGCCAGCGCGCTACGCCGCATGGCGATTGTGACCTCCTGCCTGCTGTTGATTCCTTGTGCGTCGAGTTCAGAAAAAGAAAATTTGTTGTGTTTTGTTGTGCTGACGGATTTCAGTACAATTTAGTGAAACGTATCAATCAAGCAGTGTACTTGTTTGCTTGTGCGCGGTCGGTGTGGAGCTGGGTGCCACGTCTCTGCGCGCAGATGCTCCTGAAGCCGAGTGGCAGCGCTCTCCCGGGAGATGCATTGCATCCTTCGACATTGCCACGAAGTGTTGCTGTATGCGTGTTTGTGTCATTATTGCTCACCAACGCCTCCGTG
>ENA-OWNT01002959-OWNT01002959.1-seawater-metagenome-genome-assembly--contig:-NODE-2959-length-16753-cov-4.815303_pt1 | contig 16753 bp, 12 predicted proteins | sample MGYA00238136_ERZ651165 | MGnify/ENA primary metagenome ERZ651165 (study PRJEB26861, sample SAMN08777766) | seawater metagenome | isolation source: coastal seawater | place: USA: Florida | collected...
ATACTGTGTATCCATTCCAGCGTGCTATTTCCAAACAGTGCGTCTATTTCTTCCATCATAAAACCGGTAATACCTAAACCCAGCAGTAACGTGATAACGGCCATTATCATTAGCCAGCCGAAAGGGTTGTGGCCATGGTGAGTGGGAACTTTCTTTTGTTTTACGTGCTGAATATGTTCAGCGAAGGCTTGTTGACGCAATGATACTTTAGAAAAGCTTGCGTATTCAGTAGCAACCCTTTTACTTCCGTCGAATTTGGTGGATAAAATGCCCCAGCCAATCCTTATAGATATAAGCGCTACCGCCATATAACCAGCTATTTCATGATAAAGGCGACCTGGCTCCACAATAAAATAATTGGTCACAAAGGTAGCAACAAGGCCCCAGTGGCATAGGCGCACTACCCAGTCCCAAATATAAATATCCGAAGGCGTATCAGTAGGTCTGTACATTAAATAACTATCTCAGAATAAAACAAAAACGCTGCAATAGTTTGCAGCGTTTTATCAAGTGTTAAAGCAAGCGAACGATGAATCGTTCGTTAAAACACACTTAGTGCATTTCTTTCTTAACAATGCTGCCATCAACAGGGTTAAAGTAAATTTCTACTTTGTTTTCTTCTTTGTCGAAGCCGTAGATTTCGTAACAGTTGCCGCCTGTCACTTTAAACTCGTTAATTTTGTAACCTTGCGCTAATAGCTGAGCCTGAAACGCATCTTGGTTCTGCCATTCAGCTTCAGGTGCAGTAGTGCACTGCGTAGTGCCATGCTCTGCACTACACGCACTTAATAGGGTTGCAGCGCCAATAGCCGTAGCCATCATTAATTTCTTCATTGCAGTCTCCATTTCGCTTTTTAGTTAAACGTTATTTCTGTCCTACGTGGAATGAGTGTACTTAGTTTGCTCTATGATTCAAAGGGGCGTTTTTATTATGCCAATTATCGCAGCGTAGATTTTTCTTATTGTCGATAAATGAAGTCTTCACGATATATTTTTAAAAATTAGCGCGGTAAAGAACAATCGTTAGCGCGAGATGTGGCTTTCTTTTTTATGAAGGGTAAGCGAAAGTTCGAACCCACAGACATTCGCATATTTGAGTAGAGTCTTCCAACTAGGGTTGCTATTCTCTTTTTCCAATCGGCTAATATTACTCTTGTGTGTTTGCATTTTTTGCGCAAGCTGTTCTTGAGTTAGCCCTGCCTCTTTCCTCATAGCTATCAGCTGCTCTATAAGTGTGAACTCGCTCTCTAGGCGATCATACTCCTGTTTTACATCTTTATTCTTCAATGCTTCATGCTTAAGGCTTTGTAAAGTCATGGCTAGTTAACCTCTTTCATTCTCAATCTGGCGATCTGTATTATTTCTTTCGGCGTTTTCTGAGACTTTTTCATGAATGCATATAAAATATGTATCTGCTTTACTTTTGTATAGCAGAATAGCGCCCTACCGATTCCTTCTTTTGCTTTAGCTCTGACCTCGAACAACCCGTTACTCATGGGTTTAGTATGAGGAGCCCCTAAGTTCGGGCCATGCTTTTCCATAAGTTCTAATAACCGTATAAAACGTGCCTGCACTTTAGGTGGCATAGCCAATATTTGCTCTTTAACGCTTCTGTGAAACCTGATCTCCCACTTCATCATTATTCCTATTGGGTTATCATTAATGATAACTTTTGTTGTGCATTTATTCAACAAAAGTTACATAGAGCTTTACTTCATAACAACTGAGCTCTGGTACAGAGCTGAGTAGGGAAAAAGAAAGGGAAAGTCGTCTGTCACAAAATTGCCTTTCATTTGTCACAGATACTTCATCGAACCGTCTCAAAAGCGCTCTAAATTCTTGTGCTTCGATAATTCTAAAAGGTAAGCAATGTCGTCAATCTATCGGCGAAATGCTTATAAAAATACATAAACACCCTATAAGCACACGAAAGGAATGATTTAATGCGCCCTCTGTATCCACGTCCGGTTTGATCACGCTCTTTGCTTGCCCCAACAATTGCATTTGCACTATCAAGCGCCGCAATTGCACAAGAAGTAGCGCCCGACACAGAAAACGAACATAACTATATAGAAGAGATTACGGTAACCGCACAAATGCGTGAGCAGTCCGTTATGGATGTGCCTGTTACTATGGATGTAATAGGTAGCGAGTTCTTAGAGCGCACCAATATCATGGAACTTGATGAGCTTTCTCGAATTTTACCTAACGTTCAAATTCAAGAGCAGGCCGTAAGCTTACCGTCTTTTAATATTCGGGGCGTGACTGACGACGTATCTTCGGTATCGGCAACGCCTCGCATCTCTGTATATCAAGATGGCTTTGATATCAGTAAAAAGACGGTAGCCAGCGTCGCGCTTTTTGATATTGCGCGCGTAGAGGTTTTAAAAGGCCCCCAGCCAACCTTGTTTGGTGTGGCGGCAGCCAATGGTGCGGTAAGTATTCATTCTAATCTTCCCACCTTCGAACAAGAAGGCAAGGTACAGGTTGGCTATAACTCAGAGCAAGGGCAAGAACTTGAATTCATGTATAACCAGCCTATTAACGACAACCACAGTTTTCGTATAGCAGGTCTTTATCGCGAAATGGACGGCATTGTAGAAAACAATGCCTGTAGCGCTGACTCCTATTACGGAAATGCAAATATGTACAACCATCTTGGTGAAGAAGTGCCGTGCAACAGCGAAGATCTTCAGGGTGTTTCAGTACAAGCACTACGTGCAACATGGCGAGCGAATTACGATCAGCTTGAAATCATTGCGCGCGCAGCCATGGAGTATAACGACCAGCCGGGCATTGCCTTCAAATCAGGCTCTATCGCTCCCAATGGCGGAGATACTAGCCCTTTTACTGATGCCGAATTTAGCTTAGGCAGTGAACTAGGTATTGAACGAACGCTTCAAGCTTATGATTTAACCGTAAACTACGATTTCAACCAAATGCTTAGCCTACACGCCGACGCATACTATAAAGATGTAGAAGTAAGCGAGGGATTTGACGCCGACGGTTCAGCCTTGCGTATTCAAGATGCTTATTTCGATAACGACGCCACGCTTCAGGGCGCATCAATGCGCTTAGTATATGATTCTGGTGATAAATTGGCCGCATTTGTTGGTGCGTCGATCACCCAAGACGATTCTATTTTGCCCTACTATGTGATGGTCGACCCATTTGTACGTGGTACCTTCGATGCGGTTAAAGCACAGCTTGAGGCCACCTCAAACATTCCGCTAAATCAGAATATCGCTACTGACGCATCGTTAGAAGAAATAGAAGCACTGCGTGCGATGTTAGTGTCGCAACTGTTTAATGAAGATGGCTCTCCTATTTCTAACCCTGCACTGCCGCCTATTATGATACAAGGGCCGTTTATATTTGAAGCTGAACTTGATATAGCGTCTTATGTTGCTGAGGTGTCGTATTTTGTTACCGACGACATCAACATTACTGCTGGTGTGCGCTATATCGACGAAACACGTTATACCCGTAATACTTATACTACTGCAGATGGTGCATTTACGTTCGATGCCGAGCGCGACTTTGACGATACCCTGCCGCGATTTGCCGTAAGCTATGATGTTAATAACAACTGGAACGTATACGCGAACTACGCCAGGGGACGACGTTCACCAGTTGTGGATGCTAACGCGGGTGGTGTTAATGTGACTAAACCTGAAATAGTAGACAGTTACGATTTAGGTATTAAATACCAAAGCGCGAACTTCCTGTTCTCAGGTGCCATTTTCACCTACGAATACAGCGATTATCAGCAAAGCTTTACCGACGCAGAAACCTTACAGTCTATTACTGTAACGGTAGGCGACTCGACCATGTCGGGTATTGAAGGCATGACGACCTATAACTACAGCGAGACGCTGACGCTAACAGCAAGCCTTGGTTTCCTTGATGCTGAATTTGCAGACAATACTGCTGATGGATCTGAGTTCCAATACGGTGGCAATAAGTTCCGCTTAGCGCCAGAAGTTAGCGGCGCGATAAACATCAACAAAGTATTCAATATGGACAGTTTTGACATTGATGTTAACTGGCTTACCAGTTTCCAGTCAGAAGTGTTTTTTGAAAGCAGCAATTACCCTGGTCTTTCTCAAGATACTTACTCACTGACTGATGTATCGGTGAAGCTGCTTCAAGACAACAGCAAGTTTGCCTATGAGTTTTACATGAACAACCTGTTTGATAAAGAATTCTTGATTGATGCTGGTAATACAGGCGGTGGATTGGGTATTCCTACTTTCGTACGCGGGATGCCACGCATTGCTGGTGTGCGTGTTTATTACGAGTTCTAGAAGTAAAGAATAGAGAGTACCTATTCCCGTCATTATGCCCCTATTTTGATGGGAATAGGGCGTAACTTAAATTATATGGGTTATAAGAAGGAGTATAAGAGACTCTGATTTTAGTTGGTGCAATTTAAGTATAATGTCATGCACTCTGTCTTTGTAGATGAAAAGCAAAAGAAGACATTTAATGCTAGTGCAGTTACAATAAAGATTCTTTAAGAACCTCGGAGAATCTGCATGCCTTTAAAAGCTACCTCAGTAAGATTAGATGACGAAACACTTGCACGTGTAGGCGAAATGGCTAAGGCGATGGATAGACCTAGGGCGTGGCTGATGGCCGAAGCCATCAAGCAGTATGTTGCTCGCGAAGAGTGGTTTATCCAAGAGGTGGAAAAAGGAGTGAAAGCCGCTGATGAGGGACGTTTGACCGACCATACTGGTGTCAAAGCTAAGTGGGAGGCTAAGCGTGCAGCTCAAATGGACTGATCTTGCAGGTACCGATTTAGAGAAAATTGAAGCTCATATTGCTCAAGAAAATAGCCCCTCTGTAGCTATTAACGTTGTCATCAACATTATTGATAGTTCGCACTCAATCTTATCAGAACAGCTTCTTATCAGAACATCCTAGAGCAGCCCGTCATGGCCGATTGAAGAATACGCGGGAACTTGTAATTAATGGCCTGCCGTTTATCGTAATATATCGAGAAAACATCATTACAAATTGCATCGAAATACTACGTGTTCTTCATGATGCTCAGCAATGGCCCAACGCAGATTAAAAACAAACTATTTGTGGAAAGCACTAAGCTCGTTGTCAGACTTGTAAGGTAGCGTTTGTAGCCTTTAACTTTATAAATAACGTGCATAGGCTCAAGCCTATACACGCTTAAAAACTTGTAGAACGCTATGCCTTAATCTCATAGCTATGCGTATTAACCACTTTGCCTGCTTTGGTCAAAATCGCATCTACATAGTGCCACGTTGCTTTTGCGCTATCTTGGCTAACGGTTAAAGTCATGAACCCGCGCTGGTGGAGGTTACAGTACTGCAAATCTTCTATAAGAAGCGGTAGGTCGTCTGCAAGGGTTTTAGCTTTTTCATCCCCCATGCTTAGGTAATGTTCCATACCGGGTGACGTCACGCCTGGTGTGGCAAGTTCAACCCCTACCTCTGTACCATCTTTAAGAGTTAATTTGTTGTGCCAAGCATTATGTGTATCACCTGCAAGGGCAATAACTGGCTTGCCGATGGACTTAAGCTGCATCAGCACCTGTTCCCGCTCAACAGGGTAGCCATCCCACGCGTCTAAGTTATAAGGCATTACGGTATTGATAAGTGCAAGCTCTTGCTCACTAAGTGCGCCACCTTGCTTTTGTTTACGTTTGATATTCGCGAGCCTATGTACATGATCAGGTATTGCTTTGCGTTCAACGCCATTGAAAATAGATACAGGGAAAAGCATGCGGCCTATTAATAGTTGTTGCCCTAACACCTGCCATTTAGCCTGGCTTTGCTGCATAGACGAATGGAGCCAGTTGCGTTGAGTTTCACCAAGTAAACCGCGGTTCGGGTTGCCGATGTCTTTCATAAAGCGTGCTTGGTCAAACGCTTTAGTTTCAGCATCGCGATAGTTGGCGTATTCAAGCTGTTTGTCGCGGGCAAGAACGCGGGTGTCGAGCATGTATAAGTCAAGAAGTTTACCAAAAGTAAACTGACGATAAATTTCTAAGCGCTCGGTGCCAAAAGGTGGGCGAATGGGTAGCCATTCATAATAAGCTTGAACTGCAGCAGCCCGACGGGCATAAAAATCGCCTTCATCCGCTTGGTGATTCTCAGCACCGTCTTTATAGGTGTCGTTAGTAATTTCATGATCATCCCACACAACAATAAAAGGCTTATTTTGATGTAACGACAGCAAGCCTTCATCAGTTCGGTATAGAGCATAGCGATTGCGATAGTCGGTTAGCGTATACAGCTCGGTGTCGTTATCGGGGGCATAGGTTCTGCCAATTTCCTTGGCGTGCTCAGTTGCGTAACCTTCGCCATCGTACTCATATATGTAGTCACCAAGGTGTAATACATAGTCAATGTTGTCATCTTTCGCTGCCTCCATATAAGGTGTGAAGAAACCCGCAGGGTAGTTTGAGCAGGAAAATACGCCGAACGTGACGTTAGACACATCGGCTTTAGGTAGCGTACGGGTTTCACCCACAGGGCTTGTTTTATTAGCACTTTTGAAGCGGTAATAATAACGACGAGCAGGGCTAAGACCCGTTACGTCTACCTTTACGGTAAAATCATGGATTGCTTTCGCTTCAACCATGCCGCTACTTACTACGTTGGCAAATTCAGCATCGCTTGCCATTTCCCACAAAATATCGGCCTTGGCTAAACCTGATTTTGAGCCCGAGCCTGAGCCTGTACCCGAGTCTGGCACGGCGCGCGTCCAAATAATCACAGCGTCTTTTAATGGGTCGCCACTGGCCACACCATGAGTAAAAGTGGCATCCGTTTGTGGTTGGTTATTTGCCGAAGAGCCAACAGTGCAGCCCGCTAGCCCAGTAGACACTGCCACGCTCGCGCCTGCGAGTGACGACAGCTTTATAAACGATCTTCTATCCATATGCCTGCTCTTTATAAAGTTCGTAAGGTAATTCGTTATGTGGTTGTTTTGTTGAACGCACATGCAACAAAAACGAAAACCCATTTTTATACTGAGTGTTTGTGACATACAGATGTCAGGCTAAGATTCCGCAATAACAGTCAATGTTTTACTGCAAATACTGTTATACTGTGCAGCAAATAACCACATGAACCAAAAATGGTTTGTGTGTCTAAACAATCATACTTATGTTTTCTACAGAGCTTTGAAGAACTAAGCCACAAACGAAAACACGTTGAACAAAATACGAAAGGTAAATTTAAAATACATGAGTGATGATCCGCATTATCAGCGCGAGAAAGAGAAGTACGAAAATCCGGTAGCCAGCCGCGAATATTTAATGAGTTTATTAAAAGAGCACGACAAGCCGTTGTCGTTTCTTGATATCTGTAACTTGGTGAACGCCTTCGACGAAGAAGCGCGAATTGGAATTCAGCGCCGACTACGTGCCATGGAGCGCGAAGGTCAGGTGCAATTTACCAAGCAGAAAAAATACATTCTCCAAAACCGTGATGAACTCATTAAAGGCAGAATTATTGGTCACCGTGATGGCTACGGCTTTTTGCGTCCTGAAGATAAGAGCGGTGATTTATTTATCAGTGCTGGGCAAATGAACCTGTTCCTTCACGACGATGTGGTAGAAGCGCGCATTAGTGGTACCGATCGCCGTGGAAGAAAAGAAGCGTTTGTTACGCAAGTCATTGAGCCGCGCAGCGAGCCAATTGTTGGCCGCTACTTTGTTGAACAAGGTTTTGGCATGGTTGTGCCAGATGACAGCCGGTTGCAGCACGAAATTGTTATTCCACCAGAGAGCACACACGGTGCGCGAATGGGGCAGGTGGTTGTGGTAGAGCTTACCCAGCGTCCACGCCGTAAAATGAGTCCGGTGGGCAAAATTGTTGAAGTACTTGGTGAACATATGGCGCCAGGTATGGAAATAGAAATGGCACTTCGCACGTTTGATATTCCGCACCAGTGGCCAAATGGCGTAACCAAACAAGTGGAAAAGCTAACCGATCAGGTGCCCGATGAAGCCAAAGAAGGTCGCATAGACTTGCGCCAGCTTCCGCTTGTTACCATTGACGGTGAAGACGCCCGCGACTTCGACGACGCGGTATATTGTGAACCGCTCGACGATGGTGGCTGGCAGCTATGGGTAGCTATTGCCGATGTAAGTCACTATGTAAGAACAGGCTCAGCTCTTGATGATGAAGCGCAGCAGCGCGGTAACTCGGTCTATTTCCCTGACCAAGTAATTCCTATGTTGCCAGAAGTACTGTCAAATGGTTTGTGTTCACTAAACCCTGAAGTCGACCGCCTATGTATGGTGTGTGAAATGACCATCAGTGCAAATGGTAAACTAGAAGAATTCCAGTTTTACGAAGCAGTCATGAACTCACACGCCCGTTTAACCTACACTAAAGTGTGGAATATTCTGCAGGGCGATAAAGAACTTCATCAGCGTTACGAGCCTCATGTACCTCATCTACGCAATCTTCACGACTTGTACCGCGCGCTTAAAAAAGCCCGTGCCAAGCGCGGAGCCATTGAGTTTGAAACCCAAGAAGTGAAGTTCGTATTCAACGCCCAGCGCAAGATTGAAAATATTGTGCCGCTGGTGCGTAACGACGCGCACAAGCTTATTGAAGAGTGCATGATCATGGCAAACGTGAGTGCGGCTCTTATGCTTGAAAAGCATGAGGCGCCAGCGCTATATCGTGTGCACGACAAACCAGACGCCGACAGGCTTACCGCATTTACCAGTTACTTAAGTGAAATCGGTATTCCTCATCGCATAGTTGAAGACGCGGAGCCTGCCGCATTCACCGATGTGGTGCTTAAAACCCGCGGTCGAGTGGACGAAGAACTAATTCAAACCATGCTGCTGCGCTCAATGAAGCAAGCGGTTTACGACGGTGACAACGTAGGTCACTTTGGGTTGGCGCTAGAAGCTTACGCGCACTTCACGTCACCTATCCGTCGCTACCCAGACTTGGTCGTGCACCGTGCGCTAAAAGGCATTATTGCTAAACAGCAGGGCAAAAAAGCAGTCAGTGGCGCGAAAAACTACACCGTTGAAGAAATTGAACAGTTAGGCGAGCAGTGTTCAATGACAGAGCGCCGCGCCGATGATGCCACCCGTGACGTGGCTGACTGGCTTAAGTGCGAGTTTATGCTCGACCACGTCGGCGACACCTTTGAAGGTGTAGTCAGCTCGGTGACAAACTTTGGTTTATTTATACGTCTTACCGAATACCACATCGACGGTTTAGTGCATATAACATCCCTAGATGATGACTATTATCACTATGACGACGTTAAACAAGCGTTGGTCGGTGAGTCGGGTCATCGCCAGTTTAGGCTTGGCGATACGGTAGAAGTGACTGTAGCGGCAGTAAACCTGGATGAAAGAAAGATTGATTTATTACTCGATAAGTCTATGCTGCGCGGCACTAAGGGTAAGAAGGTAAAAGTGAGGTCTGCGAAAAAGGCTTCAGATAAACCTACTCGTTTTGATAACAAATCACGCTCTGATAAAGGCTCGCGTTCTGATAAAAAAGGGAACAAAGGCAAAGGCGGCTCAAGCTCGTCTAGTCGTAGCGGTGGAAAATCGTCAAGTCGCGGCAGCGCCAAAGGCGGTAGTAGCGGCAAAACACTGTCATTGAATAAAAGAGGTAAGCGTTAAATGGCGCAGCAAGAATGGTTATACGGTTTACATGCCATGCAGTCGGTACTTGAAAAAGAGCCCGAGCGTGTAATGGAAGTGTTGGTGTTGAAAGGTCGCAATGACGAGCGCCTAACCAACATTGTTAACCAAGCCCGTCGTTTCGGTATTTCCGTTCAGTTTTGTCAGCGCAAAGCGCTAGATGACAAAGTAAGCGGTGAGCAACACCAAGGCGTGGTAGCAAGAGCGAAACCAGCCCGCGTGCTAGATGAAGCTGACTTAGACAAAATTTTAGAAAGCGAAGCGCAGCCTTTAATCTTGGTACTAGACGGTGTTACCGACCCGCATAATCTAGGTGCGTGCCTGCGTACTGCAGATGGAGCAGGGGTGCACGCGGTAGTAGTACCGAAAGATAAATCAGCAAGCTTAAACGGCACAGTAAGAAAGGTGGCTTGTGGTGCAGCTGAAGTGGTTCCACTTATTCAAATCACGAACCTGGCCAGAACCTTGAAGCACCTTCAAGATAAAGGCCTTTGGATTGTTGGCACAGCCGGTGAAACCGATAAGACCCTTTATGATGTAGACCTGAAAGGCCCAACTGCATTAGTAATGGGGGCTGAAGGTAAGGGCATGCGTAGGCTTACCAAAGAAACGTGCGATGAGTTAGTGAAGCTTCCTATGGCTGGCAGTGTGACAAGTTTAAACGTGTCGGTAGCAACCGGCGTGTGCTTATACGAGATCGTAAGACAGCGCAGTTTATGAGACAAAGTTGCTAGAATTGAGCCTCTAATGAGTTTTCAATTGGTTTTTAAAAAAGCGTGTACCTTTGGGTACACGCTTTTTTTATATTTAAGTAAAACTTATAAAGAGTTTAATATTTTGTTACATTTGAATTTGTGAAATTAATGTTAATTATAGTTTTTTATTCCTACCATGAATCTGCTCGTAATACACATTTGGCGCGCTCTTCATAAGTTGTGTTGTTTTTTTGTGCATTTTTAAAGGTATTAAAAATGCTCACCAGGGTTAAGGCAACATACTCAACAGCCTGATTCGCCGCCTAATATGAGCTCTGTAAATAATTGGTAATACCGTTTATTTGCATACCTGACAAACGGGTAGGTCGTTGCAACGCAGTTGCGTCGGTTGTCATGGATGAGCTTTTCGTATGAGGTAATGGTTATACCTGTATGTCACTTAATAACAAATAGCTTCAAAAGCACGGAATAAAACAGTGTTGAAGTTAATAAGACAGATAAAACAGGAAATAAATTTTGAACTCAAAATTAAATAAGAAACACACATGTCTAACAGCAGCTGCTCTAGCTGTATCACTTGGCTTAATGGGTAATTCTGCAATGGCAGCAGGCGAAGGTCTGGTAAAAGTTAAAGAAAAGCCTCAAACCCTAAAACAAGCACTAGGTAAGCGATTGACTGTCGATCGTCTTGTCACCACTGACCAAGAGCGTTACATCATCAAGTTCAAAGATGAGATGACCAGTGAAACGGTTGAAGTGAGTGCATTAAAAGGTAAAGGTCAAATCTCAAGTGCCAAAGTAAAAGGTAAAAAGCCTTTCGATATCGCGTCTGCTAAATCAGAAGTAAGAAAAGCAGGTGGTGCAATTAAGAAAGAGCTTAAGAAGCATAAAATGGTAGCGGCTACGATGAGTAAGTCAGCGCTGAACAAGCTTCGTAAAAATCCAAATGTAGAAAGCATTGAAGTGGACGTTCGTCGTAAGCCTATGGCGCAGACCACGCCTTACGGCTACACCATGGTTCAGGCTAATCAATTTGCACAGTCAGATACTACGGCTCGCAAAGTATGTATCATCGATACAGGTTACAACCTGGGTCACCCAGATTTGCCTGGAACAAACGATGGCGTTACAGGTCAGGCAAACAATAGTGCTGTAGGTAACTGGTATAACGATGGTAACGGTCACGGTACCCACGTAGCGGGCACCATTGCAGCATACGATAATAACGAAGGTGTAGTTGGTGTGTATCCTGGCGTGGATATGCATATCGTTAAAATCTTTAACGACAATGGCCAATGGACTTACGCATCTGACCTTATCGATGCTATCACCCAATGTCAGGATGCCGGCTCGAACGTTGTTAACATGAGCTTAGGTGGCGGCAGTTCGTCAACTACCGAGCGAAATGCAATGCAGAGCTTCACAGATGCAGGCATGTTGTTAGTTGCGGCGGCAGGTAACGATGGTAACAGTGCGAAGTCTTACCCTGCTTCATATGATGCAGTAATGTCAGTTGCGGCAGTAGACTCAAACGAAAATCGTGCAAGCTACAGCCAATATAACGATCAGGTTGAAATTGCCGCGCCAGGCAGTGCAGTTCAGTCTACCTATCCAACAAATACCTACGCTTCACTCAGCGGTACATCTATGGCGACGCCACACGTAGCTGGTGGTGCAGCACTAGTGTGGAGTTACTTCCCGCAGTGTTCAAACAACCAAATTCGTAGTGCACTTAATGCAACAGCAGAAGATAAAGGCAGTGCGGGTCGTGATAACTTCTACGGTTATGGTTTGATGCAGCTTGCTGATGCCTACAACTACCTTAACACCAACGGTTGTGCCGGTGGCGGTACTGGTGGCGGTGGCGGCTCTGAGCCTGGCGTAGAACCAGTATCAGGTCAGCTAACCGGCCTTTCTGGTACGCGCAGAAACTGGGATCGCTACACTTGGACGATTCCTGAAGGTGTAACGCAGATGACTATTCGTACCTCTGGTGGTTCAGGTGATGCCGATCTATACGTGAAGTTTGGCTCACAGCCAGAAACGAATAGCTATGATTGTCGTCCTTATCAAAATGGCAACAGCGAAGTATGTACATTCGACGCGCCAGCGTCAGGCACGTGGCACATTGGTATTCGCGCTTATTCGTCATACAGCGGTGTGACGCTATCATACTCGTATGAGTAAGTAATCCCGTCTCCCTAAGACACAGTTAAAGCCTGCTTATGCAGGCTTTTTTTTGTTTCAGTTTTGTGCGCGGTTTGTTTACGTTTATTCGCACATCTATGCCTGTTACCAGCACTTTTAGAAGCTTGAATGTCAAGTTTCCATAAAGAAAGGTCAGCTTTGCAAAGTTGACGTAAAGCTGCGAACTAAGCCCTATTCACATAGCCATATCGCTGTATTGTGCGTGCCAAGATCAGCACTCTCTACATGTGCCTATTTGCTTTTACGCAGGCTTTATCCAACCAAGAACAACTTCAAAGGACATTCAATTTATGCAATTGACCTCTCAATCTTTGCTTCGTGGAACATGGTTCCAAACAGTGGCAATTGGGCTTATTGCACTGCTTGGGCTTACCGCTTGTGGTGGCTCAGGTAGCAGTAGCTCAGATTATTCCTATGCTTACATTCAGTTTTACAACGCTTCGCCTAACGGTGCCAATGTAGAAATGCGTGAAGTTGATGGCGATAGCTTTGGCTCTGCTCAATTTGGTGATACTACGTCAATGTACTCTATGGATGATGGAGAATTAGAACTCGAGTTCATTCGAACTGATTCAGACGACCAAGAAGTATTTATTGACGAGATTACCGTTAACTTAAAAACCGGTTATAAGACCATTGTTGTTATGAGTGGTGACTTTAGTAACCCCGTTTTTAACACCTATTCTTATCAGCGCGAAACATTGGAAGATCACTTCCGCCTATTCGCTTTGTCGGTAGCAGTAGATGAATCTTCTTATGATTTCTACATGAGTGAGTCTGGCGACCCGTTTGAAGCAGCCAACTTCCTTGGCACGGTTACAACGGGCGACATGATTGAATTTGACTTCTGGGATGCAGATGATGACAGTGAATACTTCGATGAGGGCGAGTACACGATTTATTTGACCGAACCAGGAAGTGACGATGTTGTCTTTGAATCACAAACCATCGATTTTGTATACGAAACTGAGTATCTAATGACACTGCGCGATGTCAGTGGCGCCATTCAAGAAGGGCTAGTTGTAGACACTATTCTTAACTCTTCATCAGTAACGGCGCTTACAGATGTAGAAGCGGATTCACAGTATCGTATTTACAATTCTACGAATCTAGATGCAGAGCTTCAGGTTACCTTTGGTGGAAACACTGATGAAGAGGACGTCAGTTTTACACTCGCGGCGGGCGAGTTGTCTGAGTTTAGTACTATCCGCTATGGCGATTATCGCGTTACCGTAACCGACCCATCAGGTACAGTGACGTCACTGAGCAACAAGCTAATTACGCTTAATCAGGGTGAGAGTAAGGCTATTCTTATCTACAACACCAACAATAAATTAGGCGCAGCAACCTTTGTAGAAAGTGGTTTGCCTCAGGCCTACGATAAGACAGTAAACTTCATCAACCTAGTTAGCGACTTTGATGACGTAGACTTCTACTTGGTAAGAAATGACGAAACCATTGATACTGCTGAGTACGATATACAGAATCTTGAATTTGCTGAAAGTACCAGTGAAGTGCTGCCGTCAGACTATTATGAAGTGATTGCCGTATACGAAGATGACAACGAGGAGCAAGTGCTGCTTGATAGAACCGCGCTGTTTGGCTTTACAGAGGAAGAAAACTACATAGTTACTGTTGAGCCAGCGGATACGCCAACGGGATATGAAATTAACGTGCTTTATTAGTCGGTTAGTATATTTATTATACTAATTGATAAGGGTGAAAACTTTCATCTGCGTGTATTTCACGTAAGTTTAAAAGGTCAACGCTAAAAACGTTGGCCTTTTTACTTGCTGTCCGGGAGGGCGAAAATCCTCATGAGTATCATTAAAGATCTACAAACCATATCAAATGACAAAGCACTTTCATTTGATAAAAAGCTCGAGAGCTTGCTAAGCATAGGTACGGAAATACTCGGGTTGGAAACAGGGATTGTAAGTAACATTCAAGGCGATAATTACCGTGTGCTTAGCGTTATTACGCCCGACAACGACATACCATTAAATACGACCTTCGCATTACCAGACACTTACTGTGCAGACGTGGTGAACAGCGATGCTGTTGTGGCTTATCACAATATAGATACTGCGCCAGGTGCCTCGCATCCGTGTTTTGAAAAATACACATTAAAGAGTTATCTCGCTTCACCAGTGCGAGTACATGGTGAATTTTTCGGTACAGTAAACTTCTCATCTCTCGGTCCACGGGACACACCCTTTACGCCCTTAGAGATGGATTATTTACTTTTGCTTGCTTCGTGGATAGGCAACGAATTAGAGCGTCAACAAGCGATAAGTAATCTCAATGCCCAAAAAGCGATATTAGAAGAGAGAAACTCGTTATTACACCAAGTGACTAACCTTGCCGGTGTAGGTACATGGGAATTAAATATTGATACCGGAGCATTGATTTGGTCTGGTGCACTGAAGCGAATGCTGCATGTGCATGGTGAAAAAGTAGTAAAGCCAGAAGACGTGATCAAATTCGTGGTTGATGAAGACCAGCGGAATAAATACGTCGCCCAGTTCAATCAGATGATAAAAACCGGCGAAGACTTTTCCTATGAACTTGAAGTTCGCACCGATGCGGGAGAAACCCGTTGGTTACAAAGCCGCGCTCATCCGGTCATGGAAAATGACCGTTGCGTTAAGGTAATTGGTGCTACAGTTGATATTACGCAGCTTCACATGGACAAGGCAATGCTGCAGCAAAAAACGGATATGGCAGAAAGCGCCTTGAAAGCGCGAAGTGAGTTCCTTGCGAATATGAGCCATGAAATAAGAACACCAATTCATGGGGTTCAGGGCATGCTTGAGGCACTTATTAGTTCCTCGCTAAATTCTACCCAGCTAGAACATGCCACTATTGCTATGAAAAGTGCAGATTCATTACTCAACATCGTGAACGATATATTGGATTTTTCTAAAATCGACTCTGGCAACATGTCGTTTGAAGAATCGCCCACCAACCTTGCTGACACCATAGAAGAGCAAGTGCCGATGTTCACGCGGCTAGCTCACGAGAAAGGTATTGAACTTTCAGTAAGCACAAAGGGGGTTGAGGGAAAAACCTTCATAGCTGACAAACTAAGAATTGGGCAAATTCTGATTAACCTATTGAATAACGCCATTAAATTCACAAAAGAGGGGAAGGTAACGGTTGAAACTAAAAGCACCCGATACGGAAAAGGGCGGTTCAGAGTAAAACTAATCGTGACTGATTCAGGGATCGGAATTAGCGAGCAACAGCAAAAGCTCATTTTCTCGCCGTTCGTTCAAGCAGAAAACTCGACGCAGCGGAGATATGGTGGCACAGGCTTAGGGTTGTCTATAGTCAGTCAAATCGTGAAGCATTACGGTGGTAAAATTGAGGTGTGCAGCGATTTAGGCGTGGGGGCGCGATTTATCGTAACCCTCATGCTAGACGATGCTAACGCAGGCACCGTAGCCGAAAAAGCATGTGGCCATAATGCTGTTTATATCCCTTCTAAACAGGAACTGAGCGCGTTTAAAGCACTAATAGTTGAAGACAATGAAATAAATCAGCTTGTCATTAAAGAGCAACTAAAAGAGATAGGTATTGCAGCCGATTTAGCAGAAAACGGTGAAGAGGCAGTAGAAAAAGTTAAAGGCGCATTAAAAGGAAAGTCACCCTACACAATCATTTTGATGGACTGCCATATGCCTGTAATGGATGGATTAGAGGCGACGAAGCTAATTAGGTCAATGGGAGACAAGGCACGGGACATCCCAATAATTGCATTAACCGCAAATGCGTTAACCGGCGACAAAGAAAAATGCTTGAAATCCGGCATGGATGACTTCATATCAAAACCTGTTGGTGTAAGTCGGTTGAAAGAGTGCCTTTACAGACATTTGAGTAAGCAGCTTGTAAGTAATGAAAATCGCCTAAAAGATCCTGCTTGATAACCTCTGACGTGGTTATCAGCCCCGACTTTTAGTCGGGGCTTTTTTATTGCTCACATAGTTTAAAAATAATTCAATTTACCGCTATCACTTCCAAATGTTTTCTGTTACTATTTCGCGCCCTTTTTATGGGGGTATGTACATAAAAGCAACGACATCCAGTTGTTTTTAGCAGCACTAACGACTCGGGAGAGTCTTAATTTTAAGAGCGGAGCACTAACATGATCCAAATG
>ENA-OWNT01002962-OWNT01002962.1-seawater-metagenome-genome-assembly--contig:-NODE-2962-length-16743-cov-4.402736_pt1 | contig 16743 bp, 25 predicted proteins | sample MGYA00238136_ERZ651165 | MGnify/ENA primary metagenome ERZ651165 (study PRJEB26861, sample SAMN08777766) | seawater metagenome | isolation source: coastal seawater | place: USA: Florida | collected...
CGTCGTCGTCGGTCATTGTCATCGTCGTCGTCGTTGTTGTTGTCGTCGTTGTCGTTGTGTCGTTGTGTCGTTGTTGTTGTCGTCGTTGTGTCGTTGTTGTCGTCATCATGTCATCGTCGGTCGGTCGTCGTCGTCGTCGTCGTCGTCATGTCACCGTCGTCGTCGTCGTTGTCGTTGTCGTTGTGTCGTTGTTGTCGTCGTCGTTGTCACGTTGCGTCGTCGTACATAGTATTTCCGTGTTCGTAGTGGTGGTGGTGGTGGTGGTGGTGGTGATGTACAAATTGTTGCCGCCTCCGTGTCGAGTCGCGCGAGTTGTTGGCGTTGTTGATGCTTGGTGGTGAAAGTGGCGGTGAAAGCGGTGGTGGTGGCGGGTTTTCGTGTGGTCAACGTGTGCCTCGCCGTGTCGTCGTGTTGTCGGCCGTGCGGTCGTGCGGTCGTGCGGTCGTGTTGGTGGTGGCTGTAAGAGTAGGTTTTAAGAGTTTGCAGTGTCGCTGTTGGCTTTTTTTGTGCTCGGGTTTTGCTTGCTTTTTGTGCTTGCTTGTTGTTGCTTGTCTTTTTCGTCTTCTGCTTCGTCTGGTGTTCCCGTGGCTTCTGGTCTTCTTTTCGTGCTTCGCCTGGCCGGCGGCTCCGGTGTGCGTCTGTGTGCCCTTCGCGCCGAGTGTGGTGCAATCGTGCAACGGAAATCACCCAAAGTCGGACTCCTCCGCCACTGCCACCGAACACCCCCTTCGCGCGCACGAGCCAAGAGACTCCCTCGAAACCCTCGAAACTTTCTACGTTGGACGATGCTCGGGTCTGCGCGCCGTGCCTTCCTGCGCTCGGGACGCGCTGTGGTCCAGCGCAGCCGTGCCACCAAGGCTTCTGTGCCAGCGGCTTCTCATCTCCTCTCCAGCGCCCTCGCTCCCGCCGCCCCATGCCGCGCGACGAACGTGCGCATGTTCTCTGGGGCCAAGCCCGAACTTACCGAGGAGCAAATCGCACTGATGACTTCTGAGCGCGAGCACATGGACTTCGACGTCTTGGTTGTCGGTGCCGGACCCGCTGGCTTGTCCGCCGCGATCCGTGTCAAACAGCTCGGCTTGGAGAAGGGCCAGGACCTCAGCGTCTGCGTCGTCGAAAAGGGCGCCGAGGTTGGAGCCCACATCCTCTCCGGCAACGTGTTCGAGCCGCGCGCACTGGACGAACTATTCCCTGACTGGCGTGAGATGGGCGGCCCTGACAACGGAGGACCGCCGGTGTCGACCCGCGTCTCCGAGGACCACTTCTTGGTCCTGCCCAACGAGGAGAAGTCGTTCGAAATCCCGAATGTGTTGTTGCCCGGCGAGCTGCACAACGAGGGCAACTACATCATCTCCCTAAACCTCCTCGTCAGGTGGCTCGGGCAAAAGGCCGAAGAGCTTGGCATTGAGGTGTACCCAGGTTTCAGCGCGGCTGAGGTTGTGTACCGCGAGGTTAGTGCTGCGTCTGCGTCCCTCATTGCGCCCGACACCCCTTCGCACTGCGCGCGTCCGCTGAATCCTGCCCGCCCTTGCCGTCGTGTGTTTCTCATAGGACTCGAAGGGCCAGCGCGCCGTGCGCGGTATCGCCACTCGCGACAGCGGTATCAACAAGGACGGCATCCCCAAGGACAGCTTCGAGCGTGGCTATGAGCTCCACGGGCGCGTCACACTGTTCGCCGAAGGAGCCCGCGGCTCCTGCAGCGAAGAAATCATGAAGGAGTTCAATCTCCGCGAAAACGCCGACCCACAAACGTACGGCCTCGGCGTGAAGGAAGTCTGGGAGATCCCTGACGACAAATTCAAGGCAGGCTACGTGCAACACACACTCGGATGGCCCCTGCAACAGAGCCTCACCGACAAGACATTCGGAGGTCGGTTGAGTTGCCATGCTGCTCTCTTCTGCTCTGCCCTGCCCGGATCTGCCCTGCTAGAGACTTAACGAGGTCACTGCCCAATCGTGTGTGCATCCAGGCTCTTTCCTGTACCACATGGAGCCGAACCTGGTTCTTGCTGGCTTCGTCGTAGGACTAGACTACGCAAACCCGACCCTGAGCCCTTACCAGGAGTTTCAGCGGTGGAAACACCACCCCGACGTGGTCAGTGTACTAGCCGCTGCATGGAATGATGACTGCGTCTTACTTACTGACGCTGCAGTGTCGGTTGTGCGTGCTGTGAATCGTTGGCTTTGGTAGAAAAAACACCTCGAGGGTGGAAAGTGCATTTCTTATGGAGCACGCGTGCTCAACGAAGGTGGCTATTACGCCATCCCGAAGCTCACGGTCCCCGGCGGCGCTCTCTTGGGCTGCTCAGCAGGGTTCCTGAATTCCGTGAAAATCAAGGGTTCGCACACCGCGATGAAGTCGGGCATAGTTGCAGCCGAGGCTGCGTACGAAGCTCTGACCGGCGAAGAAAACGCGGCCAACATTGTTGCCGATAGCTACGAGATCAACACTGAGGAAGACGCCGTGGACATCTCTTCGTATCAGACCCAGATGGAGGAGTCTTGGGTGTTCGAGGAGCTGCACCGCGTTCGCAACAATCACGCAGCATTCGAGCACGGTGTTGGTGCAGGACTCATCCATGCCGGCTTCACTGGCTTGTTCACGAAGGGCAAAGAGCCATGGACACTGCGACACAACAAGCCAGACTCAGAGACAACAGAGCCCATCGCAAACCACAAACCTATCGTGTACCCCAAGCCCGATGGCGTGTTGTCCTTTGACTTGCTCACCAACCTCCAAAATAGTGGCACGAACCATCAGGTACGTACGCCGAGCCCGCCGTCTGCGATTGCGGCGATTGCGGCGATGTTTCGCTGTGTGCGTTTGCTAATGCTTTTTGTTGCATTCACCGTTTTCGTCAGGGCGACCAGCCAGCTCACCTCCGTGTGAAAGAGGACAAGGCCCACGTACCTCACGACAAGTCGCTGCCAATCTTCGGTGGGCCGGAACAGTACTTCTGCCCTGCCAAGGTGTACGAATACGATGACAGCGGTCACCTGGTCATTAACGCGCAGAACTGTGTTCACTGCAAATGCTGCTCCATCAAGATGCCAGAAGAATACATCAACTGGACAGTTCCGGAAGGTGGCGGCGGCCCCGCGTACACTATCATGTAAGCACCGTTGGTTTTGCCATTCATTTAATTTTACACCTCTGTGGACGGCGATTGGCTTTATCAGCCCACGGGCGTGCACGATATGGTCCTGTAGTTTGACGCACGTTGAACCGTAACACCGCATCCCACCATCATAAGGTGCTCTCGCAGACAAACACAACAATGCCGATGTGTGCATCAAAATCCGATGATGATGAATGATTTTATGCTTGCCTTTATAGCAAAAAAAAACAAGAAACGAAATGGTGTGCGCCGCACACGCTTGATAGAGGGTTGACAACCACGTGCCGCAGGTCGGCGCTGAAAAATGACGGAACCAGTTGCCGACTACACGACTTCCTGGTTTGCTGCACCGCCGCCACCACCGCCGCCACCGGGTTGGTTGTCACCCTGGTGGTCAGACTCCGATAATCCGTCTTGGATGTCCTGGCCCGGCTCTGGCGGTACCGTCTTTTCTACTACAGCCTCTATGGGCGCGTCAACATCAGCGTTGAATATTGTCTCGTCGTCGCCGTACGTGCGAACTTTCGTGGCCACAGGCCTGCTGCCATCGGCGCGTGGGGGACCAACAACGTAGCTGCCGCTCGGGATCGTGTCTTCGTCGACCAATGTTCCCTCCTGCACCACAGCCCCGGTGCCGTAATTGCGGACATCCACTTCGTTCGGCAAGAGCCCTTGCCGCTGAGCTTGTAATCTGGCCCTTCTCGCCAAGTAGCGGCGCCTCATGTGCTGTGCTAGGAACGACACGCCGACGACAAGGAGAACAAATCCAAACAGAAAAGGGATGTATTCAAATGACCACCACTCGAGCATTGGGTCAGGCATGAGTATCTGCGACATCCACCACCAACAGCGGCAAATGTAAACAGAGCGTTACGCGAGGGTCGACGCGCCTAAAAATGAACGCGCGCGCGCGTGGCGGTGCAACAACGTACCTGGACGCTAAGACCAATTCGACACGCAGCGGTGGTGTTGGAGGTTGCCTTGCTATCGCACCGAATCAGGACGTTGTTGCAAGTATCAGTCGACGGGCCGTTGTTGGCGTCGCAGGAGAGCTCATTCGCCCACGCAACATCCGGCGCTCCTTCCGCGTCCGCGGACGTCAAGCACACGGAAGAGGCGGGCTCATCTGTGAGCGGGTCTCCGTCGAGGTCCTGGCAAGAGCAATTCTTGAACGGTTTTCCGTTGAGCGCTAGGTCGAGGTTCTTGTCATTCACGATGAACATCGAGAACTCCCCATATGTCTCGGTGAAGTAGGGCACATTTCCGCACGCCGTGATCTGCCAGATGTTCGTGACAGCTTCCACTGGGAACGAAAGGTCAAACATCTCTCCCTCGCTCAGTTCGGTATAGTTGCCGCCGTAGCTATTGAGCTGCCGCGCGAGCCGAAAAAACAAAAGCAAGCACAACAACACGCAGTCACAAAGTGAGCTTGCATATCGCAGGAAACATCAATAGAACATATTGGCGGCAGCAGTGGCAACTGCAAAGAGAAGCGAATATCCGTACCCAGAAGTCGCAAAGCTGCTCCTCACATTGTGGAAGCGGGATTTGTGCGGATGACTTGCGAAGCAAGCAGGCGGTGAACAGAAACACCGCCGCCCTGGAAGTCATGGATCGCGACCATTTGGACCTTGCTCGTGGTTGCCACTCTCTCTGCATGGCTCGCAGTTGCAGTCACAAATAGCGTCGTACCTCAGTGGGTGGGTGATCAGCGGTTCAGTGGGTCTATACAGTGCCGCAGCGTGCGAACCGCGTTTGTCGCAGTGTAGATGTGTTAGCAAAAACTGGTTCAATCACTTTTTTTTTGTAAAACAACAAAACAACTACACAACACAATCTAACAATGCAAAACAGCAAACAAAAGCAGCAATGCCGCACACAACCGAACGGCAACGCGAAGCGACAACTCTACCGTCCGATGGCACAAAAGCTGAATACGTCCACGCCGCACAACAACGACACAGCGTGCCAACAACGACTCCACCGGCAGCAACAACAGCAATACTGTGACCACAACCAACACACGGGCAAACATCAAACACAGCAACAGCAACACAACAATAACAACAAACGAAGCCTACGAACGCCAATCAACCAACTCACCAACCAACTCACCAACCAACGAACGAAACAATGAGTGTCGAACGATTATGAACAATGAACAGTGAAACGAACGAACGAACCAACCAACCACCCAACGACACAGTGAACGTCGAACGATGGTGATGGACAGCAAGCGACCGAATGACCGAATGTGCAAAGGACACGAAACAACGGAACAACAACGAACGAGTGAGTGATCGAACGAATGATGACACCGAACACCAATCAAACCAACAAACCTACAAAGCACGAACGAACGAACCAACCAACCAACCAACCAACCAACCAACCAACCAACCAACCAACGAACGACGAACGACAAACAAAACAACAAAACGACGAACGAACGAACGAACAAACAAACAAACAAACGAACGAATAAACGAACGAACGAACAAAACGAACGAACGAACAACAGCGCGGCACCGGGCACCGGGCAGCAGCAGCAGCAGCAGCTGACAGTGAGTGAGTGGTGAGTGGTGAGTGCACTGACAGTGAGTGAGATGATCGATGGATGATCGATGACGGTGACGGACGGACAGTGACGTAACAGTGAGTGAGTGAGCGAATTCGGTGACAGCCACTCCCATTCTTCTCTCACCCACACTCACTCACTCACTCACTCACTCACTCACTCACTCACTCGCTCAGTGGGAGGCAGACTGCCCGCCCATGATCCATATTGGTTAATCCCGGTTTGTATTGAACCTGAAAAGATCTGCAGTACTGTCAGCATTCGTTCATTCTCACTATTATGCCATATCTGTCAATCCAACATTTCATTATACTTAGTTCTGTCATTAACTGAATAGAAACATGCACCAACTGCCGTGGTGTGCAAGTTAATTCCGGTTTCAATGGAACTTTGTTAATACTGAGTACAATGAAGATTCGTTGTCGATGCACTGATACGCCATATTGTTTAATCCCAATTCATTTGTCCCGTGGTACTGTAAAATCCTGACTAAAAGTACACTGGAGTTGTGAGTACCACGTACTATGCATACATGGATATAACAATGTGTTGTTCGATGATTGAAATGTGGGTTTCAGTGGGAACGAGTGAAAATTATCCCTATTTTATAAAAATGAGTCGTTTTCAGTACTAATAGTACGGACATGCGGTTGCGGGGGGAAAGGTGGGGGAAGCGTGTTGGTGTTTCATTCAAATAAATCAACCACTGAATCACTCACTCACATTCACCCACTCACCACTCTTTGATACTCTTAAAATTAACCACTCACATTCCAACGTTGACCACTCATTCAAATGTTACCCACTGCGCTTCCATTGGACTTTGAACCATTGAAAGAGTGACGTTGACCACTCAGTTCAGAGTTAACCACTCACAGTCGCAGTTGCTGTCATCGTAGTCACAGTGTTGATGCGTTGTCACCGTTGGTTGCCATTCGTCGTTCGTCGTTCGTCGTTGTTCGTCGTTCGTCGTTGTTCGTCGTTCGTCGTTCGTCGTTCGTCGTTGTTCGTCGTTCGTCGTTGTTGCTGTCGACCACATTTCCACCACCTCCGCATTCCAACTCCTCCTTCACTCAACTTATCGAGGAGTTGCAGTTCGTGTCGTTGCCGCTCTGGTGATATTTTGGTCTCTGGTGGCCATCTGGCGGCGCCAGTGGTGTGTTGTGGCATGCACAGAACAGGCGACGCATGTCCGGCCGGCCAGTGGCCGCAGCAAAATAACACCGCGCGCCGAGTGTCGTGAATGTTGTCGAGGGACCGACGCAAGGAGAGCAAACGTTTAGCGCTTGTCGGACGCAGAGCCTCGCAGGATGGAATGTTTGGCGTCACAATGATCTGAAGATGGTGGGTTGCAGAAACTTCGCCTCCAGGCGACTGTATTTGACACAAGAATTTTGATCGTTGCTAAAGTGACGGGCTGCTGCAGCAAGCAGCGAAACACATTTAACTTTCCGGCGAGGACTGTGCGACTGCGTCTGTCCGTGCGAAGATGCCACAACGTCAACAGCAAAATAGGGCGGCGGGCTACATCGTGTCGCCATCGCGGCTCGTCACGTTCCTGTACGTGGTGCTTTTCGTCGTAGTCATTGCACTTGGCAGTACGTTTGTCGCCCGAAAGCGTGGACGCCTCGCACGACTGGCCGCGAGGCAGGAGCGCATTACTCATTCGAAGGAAACCGGTGAGTTCAAGGACGCTTTACTGACCATCGGCATGGCTCTGCAGTCCGAACTTCGACACTTTCACGTCGGAGCACACCTGTCGGACGGACTCAAGAGCCGAGTCCTGGATCAAATGGGACAACTCGACCTCGCTCTGCGCAACACGACAGAGGAGTCGCTGGCCGCCACCGATGCCGAGCTCAAGGCAGCGGCCGGGGACAAGCCCGTGAAAGTCGATGCCCTTGGACAGGTGCGTGCCACACGTTTTCATTTGGCTTTGTTTGTGCACAATCTGTGCTCCGCTGCGCCGTGCTTCCGTTTGCGTACTATTGCCACTTATTGCGTCTGTTCTGCTGCTTGCGGCTGGCGTGCCACTCGACCAGATCAAGGCAAAGGTGGCGCTGTGGGCATCGAAGATTGGACAGGATATCGAACGATTCCAGGTGTCGCAGCGGAAACGGCGCGGAAGAGCGCGGCAGGACCTTGTGGGAATTTTCCAAATCCTGAACTCGAGGAGCCACTACCAAATCATTCAACAGTACGGAGAGAATGGCGTCTACAGACGCATGCACCGCCGACAGCCGAAGCTCGGCAACGACGAAGCCAAGCCCGACAAGAAATTACCTCGCGCTGAAGAACTCGACCCTGAAGTTAAAGCCGAGATGCTACTCGAGTCACTCAATGCGCGACAGGATCTCGGTCTCACGCTGGACCGCTTGTACGCGCGGGTGTCCGCGTTGACTGACCTCACTTTCGGCGTGCAGCTCGCAGCCAAGATCAATGACATGGTTGCGACTGTCGCCGAAGTGCGGACCCGCCAAGCTCAGCTTGACGATCAAGTCACCCGCTTGCGCGAAACACAGGTGCGTTGCAGTTGCCGTGCCCGCCTAGAAATGTCAACGCGAAGCCATGACCTCTGTTCGTTCGGTCTTCTCGCTCGCTTCCTCTGAATGGGACGGATTTCCGTGCGACTCCGTTTCTTGTCCAGAGCACGTCCAAGAAGGGATCAACCAAGGACCGCTTGGACGCGCTGGCTGCGATTCAAAAAGAGCGTTCCAAGGCAAACCAGCGCTTGCGCGAAGTCAAGGACGATCTGGCCACGTCGCTCGCTGTCCCGACTTTGAAATCGTAAGCCGCCGCAAACTTTTGGCTTTTGAGTATTTGAAACCAGTCATCACGGCTCTGACACGTATTTTCTCTGTTGTGTGCGTTGACAGTCAAATCAACTTCCTCGCGCTGCAGAAGTTGCGACCACAAGACCTGCCCGATGTTCTGCGGGAACTTCAAAACTGCATTGCCGTGAAAGGAATCCAAAAGGATCTCCTCAAAATCTTCGAGAAGCGAGACGCCTCCAACGAAGATGAAGCAGTGAGAGACCGCGAAGCGGGCGTCGCCGTCATGAAGTTTGCGAAGCTCGGCAACGAACGGCCTGATTTGGTGCATGCCCCTGGCGCCTTGCACCACATGCTGCCGTTTGAATGGATCGTTGGTGCGTACCACTGTGTTTGCGAACTCGTTATTGTGATGTCACTCCACGTCCGAAACGTCACAGTGCTCAATCCACAATCCGACTTCCCCACTGCCGAACGTCCACACTTCCACCCGCACACTCTTGCCAACTGTACTTCCACCATTTTCACCCGCCACTTTCCTCGTTGCCCGCGGGGTTTCTCCAACCTCAGGGAGACGCCGTACGTGAAAGATCATTGAATGCGACTTGTGCCGCCCGCACACGAGCGCCCAGCAGCGAACGAGTTTGGTTCTCCTCGTCGCTTCTCACCGACCGTAATATTTGATCGATCGTGCGCAGGTGACGGATCGAAAGACAATGGTCGTGAGCCGTACTCATGGTGGAAAGGTTATCCTCGTGCTGAGATTAACGAAATTGAAGAGGTTCGTGTCTCATGGTCTCACAGGGTGTCTTTCGGTCGTCACTTTGTTCCTTGTCGGTACTGTTCTCATCTGTGCTTTATGCGCGTGTGTGTCCGTCCCTCCTGCGACAGCTTCGTGGTGGCCAAATACCGGACCTACCCGTGGTGGGAGGAAGTACGTCATAGTTTTAATTGTGCTGTGTTGATGTGGCCACCCTTCCGCTTACTTCTGAACCTGTTACAACACGAATCACGAATCCAGAGCCACGCAGAGGCAAACTGTCAGATCGAATCCGCGAACGGCGCAACCGCGGGCGCTATAAGCCGAAAGGTCCGCCACCTCGTCGAACAACTGCGCTTTATGCTTGTACTCTGCGTCTTACCCGTCGATCTCTGTTTCTTCAGGGCGCCAGCGCAAACGAGTGAAGCAGCCCTCGAAGGTATGGTTCAGTAGTGGGGGCGCATCTCGTATTGGTAATCCCGCCTTAATCATCGCGCACAAATGTGACTGTAGGAGGATATCGAGTTCCTCAAGCAAGTTCAAAACCGCGAGGCGAAGGCAGGGGACCGACAGAAATAAACCGCAAGCAATAATCAGGACCGATGCCTTCCGAATAAATAATTGTTTTACAATGAAGTGGGCGGACTCGTCAAGCGTCGTTGCTCACATTACTAGAAGTCCGCAGCTTTTTGTTGCGACGAAGCTGCGGTCAGTGTTGACTCAACACACAACCGGGCAGTAAATTGCCAGCTCGTTGGGAGCAGGGAGTAGGTGTCCCGTGGCAATCATGATGAAAGTCACGAATCCCTGCAACACAAAGCAAGCCCGCGTGGGCATATGAAAATCGCCATCAAACTTGCGCGACACACGAAGACCATGTGTCCCAAGTCCTACTTACCCATACGGCGAACGTGGCACCGAGCATGACTCCCGCGCGTTGAAGGTAGAACACGATGGTAGCACGTTTGTTCCGGACGGTGACCTTTTTCTGAACTCCACTGTCGTCCTCCATATCGTCGCTGCCGTCGACGAATTCCAAGGTATCGGCATCTATTGTGGATGATGAAGCCGAAAGAGTTGGCGATGTTTCGTAGCGGTCGTCGTCGTCGTCGTCGTCGTCAAAGAACGAAGAGTCAAAATCGCTGTCGGAACTTTCAATGCTGATAATTGTCGAGGCTCGGCGATTTTTCCTTTCCCGCCGCTCCTTGCGCTTCAATGCGCGTCGGGCGTCAGCAACAGCTTGCTCGGACGCAATGTCGTGGACGAAGAAGTCGCGAAGTCGACGCTTGCGAGTGGTCGGGGACGACGCCTTGCTTTCGGTAAAGTTGCCGGCGCGAGTAATGCACATCAACAGGGTCGCGCAAATTCCGAAGAAGCACATAGCACCGCCTGGTACATCGTAGAGCATGCGGCAGGACGTGAACACATGTGACAAATGAGGCAATTGACAACAAGCCAAACGAACCCGCTGCACCCCAATCGTAGTAAATATACCCAGCGCCATAGGCTCCAAAGAAGAAGGACACGCATGAGGCGGTGATGTAACTTAAAGGCTCGTCCAGACAGCCACTCACAACCTCATCCGTCTTGGAGTAGTTGGAGCCCACGCAGTAGTTACATATCGCCCCTAAATCATGAAACAAAATTCAGGAAAGAGCAGCAGGCGGCGTAAGCGACGGCGCGGCACGCGCGATCGGAGCGTCACGCAACAACGGACCTTGCGAACAGTTCTTATATACGTTGTAGTGCTGCTTCAAGTCTTCCGTGAGACAAAAGTTGCAGCAAGAGCAGTCGCTTGCTGTCACGTCATCGCACGTCATATCACCAACTTGAACCAACGCAGCGACTTGGGAGCATGTGGCATTGAACATCAACTGCGAGGATCCCAGCTGCAGTGCACATTGGGAACACTGGGTGGACAGTGCACGTCGGAAACTCAGGGCAAGCAACGCTAAGGAGGCAAGCCGGGAACGCGCCATCATGGTCATCCGCGGCGAGCGTTGACACTCTCGATTACTGCTGGCGCTGCGCTAAACACATCCCAAGTGAGAGCCGCGTTGAAGGTATGGGGAGAAACAGACAAAAACTCAGTCCATGGAATTTCCTTCAATGCATGGAATTTGTGGTCGTCGCGGCGTTCAAGGTGTCGATTTGGAACGTGTCGTCACAACACTGTCGCTCTCACGGCCACCGTAAACTGCAATGCTGCTTCCGTTGCTGACTGGCGGGTGAAGTTGTAGTGATAATTGTGGTAGGTAGGTAGTTGTGGCCGTCAAAGTGTTGGATGTTGAGTTTGAACGAACGAAGCAACCAACCAACGAATGGAATGGAATGGAATCATTGAAGCTCATGCTGCTGCTGCTGTTCATGTTGCTGCCGATGCTGTTGCTGTTTGGTTGCCGCTACTGTTGCTGTTAAATGAGCGAACGAACGAACGAACGAACGAACGAACGAACGAGTGGAATGGAATGGAATCAATGCATTGATCATTCATTGAATGGAATGAATACGTACGCCGTTGACTGTCGTCGCCGTCGGTCGTGGTGTCATTTTTGCACGTGTCGTCGTCGTCGTCGTCGTCGTCGTCGTCGTCGTCGTCGTCGTCGTCATTGTTGGGGGGACCTCCACTGCTCACCGACTGTCTGTCTACTAACTGCCACCCACCCGCCACGGGCAAACTGGACGGCGCCAACTATCTACAGGCTACAGTGGCATTGTGGGCAGAACGACAGATCGACGGCGGTGGACTGGCCTATGGCTACATCAAGCAAGGGGTAGTAGCTCTGTCCAGAGCTATCATCCCCCGCATCAAGTATGAATGCCCGCGACCGACCCACAACGCGTGACCAGCTTGTCAGTGGCAGGGCATGCACATGACATGTCACAATGCGTGACCAGCTTGTCAGCGGCAGGGCATGCACATGACATGCTGTCGACGCACACGGTGGCGACTAAGAATGGTACTCTGCACAACAACGTAAAACATACACTTCGCGAAGCATTCTTGCACTGCGTTGTAAGTAAAGGGTCTGACAGATCGACTGGCGAATGTGACATGTACCATGTGCAACGTCGAAAGCTGTCACAATGCAGTGCAGGTTCAGTCATGCTTGGTCATGCTTGGTCAGCTCATGCTTGACAACTGTGGCTGGCAAGTTGAGCGATGGCGTTGATCGTTGCGAAGAGTAGTTATGCTTAGCTTTTGGTTGATAGTAGAAATGTTCGAGTCGAAACGAAAGTGTTGTGGGCCCGTCGAGCCGCCGTTGAGCCGCCGTTCACACCTTGACAGACCTCGAGGCGTTCACGAGGGGCATTCCAAGATCCACGCTCCTCGAAGAAGTGACGGAGTTCAAAGAGCCCTGTACGTGCGTCAACACACGCGCTGGCTTCACGTGAGCTCGCGCCGCTCGGTTGTTGTTCTCATACAAAGAACGATTTATGGCCATGACCTCCCGGTACCTGAAAAATGTGTATGCACGTGTAGACCGACCAGGTGAGCTTGACGCAACAAAAGTGAGCAAGCGGCGGCTTAGACGCACTGCTTGTACATGGCATCCTGGGCGAGCGCGTGAGATTGTTCCTTGAGAGCGCAATGCAACGTGAATAACGATCTATGATTGAGCTCCTACAGTTCACATGCAAAGCCGTAAGTGAACACGGTACAGGAAGAGATGGGACCAAGCAGACCGCAATCTCCGGGCGGCCTGCCTGCCATGATACACTCCACTTCTCCGCAACACGAACCTGGGAGTACGAAGAAATCACGCACGACGCGATGATGCCGACGACGCCGAGAGCGTACGCGGCAATGTTCCAAGTGTTGCAGCCGTTGATCAACGATTCGAAGTGCAAGTAGTACGGCGGCCTGAACTCTGTTGTTGGAAAATTCGCAGCAGCTCCCAACACTCGGTCATTGTACCCGAGAAGTAGCGCGGATTGATCTTCTTGCTCCACATATGTGAGGAAGATCATCACCAAAAATCTGCATCGTGTGGAAGTCATACCGATGTGAGCAAGTCAAACGACAGACGCACCAGTCCACCACGAACATAGATGGCAACGTACGAGCCAATCGGAATCAACAATGTGCAAATGTATAGCCGGAATGGAAACGCCAACACCAACAGCACAACCGGGACTGTCATGGCATAGAAAAACACGATGTCACATCGGATGATGAACACCAACGTCCCAAAACCTACAAACATCAAGAGAGAACACGTTACAGAGTGCTAGAGAGGTTCGAGCACAGCAACCAACGCGATGGACAACGGTCACAAACCCAATTGGAAGTTCAGACTCTGGCACAGCGTCACTCCGACGTCATCCACACGGCCAGCGCAATAATCAACAGGATTCACCGTGCCGGGCCTACGAGCCGTGCGAACATCAATAAGCAGCCGGCCCCTCGTCATTATCGCCCACCCAGGCACACGCCAACACTTACCCTGCCAAAACGCCATCTATGAAGGTGGCATTGTCGGGGGCATAGTACTGGGTTGCACCATCCGCGACATCCGCGACTTGTCTCTCAATCGAGAGCCAATTTGGTGGGGTCATAGCTGGCACCAGCACGAACCCCACTACTTCCAATGCCTGACGTTGACGAAACGGCAGCACGGGGAGTAAGCACAAATGAGCAAGTGCATGCCTGCAGGCGCATGTCAATGCTCCGCTTACCAGCACAATCCACAACAAGTGATTTGCCGCTTTGCGACCTTTGCGCCACCACCCACATGTCGCTGCAAGAGCGAACAGAAGACAGTATAGCAGAGGCAGGACCGTGCTGCGAAGAATGAGTCCGGCCAGAACCGTCGAGGTGCACCGCACGGCTGTCAATGACACGCCATACGCCAGATACCTGCAATCGTGCAATATTTTTAGACACACGTATCACCCTGCGTGCACGAAGCACGCATTTGGCGATCGGCACCACAATACGTACAATACGGCGAGGAACAAAAACATCCACTTCGCCCCAGAGTAATACTCGTTGTTATGAAGGTGGGCCGTCATGAATTCGTTCTCGAACTCGTGCGTGGCGAAGTGCAACCCTACACACATACACGCACAAATAACCTGGTCAACTCTAGCCGTTCAGCCTACAGCACGACACCATGTACTTCGCGATGCCACTCGCCTCGGCGGTGCCAGAACTGAGCCCAAGGGTGCAGCCGCCGTGGCTGCAACTGAAACTCGCTGCGCTGCGTTTTGCCGTCGTCGTTGTCATCGTGGCTGTCATCGTCGTGATCATCGAGATCCGTGTACTCCGAATCAGCCGTCTCCATGTCCAACTCGACATCTGCAGGCATGCACGATCAACAGGTCATTGGCAATCCAGCCACTTCAAGGCACTGCGCACCAGCAAGCCCTCGCATACCATTGTCGTGTTGCATGCGATACGCCGTGTGGTCAACGATCACGACACCTTCTGGTCCAGCCCCTTCCCGCTTTTGCGTCTGTGCTGCCAGCGGTTGCTGCGCCTGCTGAGGCGGTTGCTGTTGCTGTTGGGGCGCCTCAGGGGCAGTGCCGGCTGCCATTAGTCGGGTCAGCAGGGAAGGTTGTCGGACGACGACCTCGGCCGCCGCCGACGAATTGTTCGATGATGTTGCCGCTTTTCGGGTACCGCTCGCAACAGACCTAGTTAGTGGTGCGCACGACGTACAGTAAGCGAGGGCAATTCGAACAGTGGAGCATTCGGGTCTTAACGCACTGTGCGCTGCTCGAATGGCGTTTGCTCCTATTTGCACGCGCGTAGTGCCTGCGTCCACTCTGGTGCTCGCGGTGATCTTGAATACACGAAAATATGGCGCTGAAGGCAGGTCGCGCTTCATCGCAGAATGAAGCACACCGTTCGACGAGACCGTAAAGGTATTCAGGGCACGACGTATCGAGTTCGCTTAAGGGTGGCGACTCCCACACGTCCTGCAGCAGATGGACAGTACACGGTGCAAAATATTACACAGCAGTGCGCGCAAGGAGGTCCAATTGCAAAAACGAAGCACCTCTAATTCTTCTAAGGACATTTCGGCTTGGGGCCGGTTCACACTCAGCGTGTACTGCGGCAATGATCGAAGACTGTCACGAACAGGCAAAAGAGTACCGTGAGAACGCGCATGGCCTCGCTTGCACGTGACTGATCAACAAACTGGCCGCGCAACTGACCTGTCCGCATCTAGTCGCGCGGTGCGATCTCCCAATAGTTCCCACAAAATCACGCCGTAAGCAAAGACGTCGATCTTCTCCGTCAACGAGCGGGTGTTGACGAAGGCGTTGTTGATGTAGTGGACGAAAATTTCAGGCGCCATGTACACCAACGTGCCGCCGAGTCTCTGCTGCTGCCGGTCGTCTTGATTGAGTAAGTGGTTGGTGCTCGAGACTTCAGTTGCGGCTTTGGAGTCCGCGTCTGCGGTAGCATCTGCAGCGGCTTGCGCAGCGGCTGCGGCGGCCTGGGCTGCAGCGACGGCGAGGTCGGCTGCAGTCGTTCGGCGAGTTTGTTCGCTGATGCCAAAGTCCCCGATGCGGATCACCGCCTTGGAGGTCAGCAGAATGTTTTCGGGCTTCAAGTCGCGATGCACGATCCCCCTGCTGTGGAGATACGCCATGCCGGAAGCGATTTGCGCTGCTAGCCGCTCGACTCTGGACCTCCATTTCTCGTCCACTTGAATACTGGCGAGCAAGGAGTCTGTTGACTCGGCGGACGCAGGATGGCGGCCGTGAGCGGGGCATTGCAGACCGCTGTCCATGAAAGCCCGAAGATTGCCAGGGCACCATTCTTGAACGATGAATATTTCGGGGCCCAACTCTCCGACCTTATTGCACAACCCCAGGAACTTGACAATGTGCCTGTGATGCAATTGGCCGAGAACCGCAACCTGCAACCAGCGAGACGAGAAGACGAAAAAGAGCCGAGCGAAAACGCGCCCCAGTCGGTTGGAATGTAAAACATCAATCAGAGATGTGCAGAGGCACGACGCGGCATGGCTTCGTACCTCGTTCGCCAGTTCAGCCAGGTGCTCTTCGGGAATGCCGATGGAGTTGGAGTACAGCTGCTTTGCCGCGACGGGTTGCCCGCGATATCTAGGAACAAAGCATGTCACGAGCAGCAGGCGGCAGAGGCGCAGCAGTGAGGCGCGGCGGGGACATTAAGCGAGGCACCGCCATCACACGCTTACGTGGCACTCCACACCGATCCAGCTCCGCCAGCAGCGATTTTCTGATGTATTTCCATATCCCCAGCTGGAATTGCCCAGAAGTCTGTGTTTCTGCGTTCAGTCGACGCGTGGGACATGCAACTGTGACTCGACAACGTTGAACGTGTGCGATTGTTCGCATGCTCCGACATTGCTCGTGCAATGGTTTGCCGGCCGCCGGCCACCGCACCAGCACGACCATCATCTGGCCTGACCTGGTGGCGTATGTCGGCGGCAGCTACATGTCGCGTGAACTCAGATTTGTTTCGCTGGTACACAATGTCCAAGGCTCCACTGTGGCCGTCCACTTTCACAATTGTCG
>ENA-OWNT01002963-OWNT01002963.1-seawater-metagenome-genome-assembly--contig:-NODE-2963-length-16738-cov-4.580517_pt1 | contig 16738 bp, 11 predicted proteins | sample MGYA00238136_ERZ651165 | MGnify/ENA primary metagenome ERZ651165 (study PRJEB26861, sample SAMN08777766) | seawater metagenome | isolation source: coastal seawater | place: USA: Florida | collected...
TCCTTCCTTCCTTCCTTCCTTCCTTCCTTCCTTCCTTCCTTCCTTCCTTCCTTCCTTCCTTCCTTCGTTCGTTCGTTCCTTCCTTCCTTCCTTCCTTCCTTGCTTGATTTGCGAGCATGTTTGACGAACAACGAACTGTGAGACGCACCCTTTTTGTTTTTGCCGATGCCTCGCTATACGCAGGTACGTGTGGCGTGTCGTTGTATGACGAGCAAGTAAACTTGTAACGGCGACAAATGCGTGCTTTGCTCTGTGCGTTCGATCTTGACGTTTGCGCTAGCTTCGTGGTTGCTGGTTGTTGGCCGTCGGTCGTTGGTGATTGCCGGCTGGTAGTGTAGTGCAGCCCAGTGTAGTTTTGTGATTACTGGTCTCTTGGACTCTTCGCCTTTTCCTTGTCCTCATAAATGTTTCCGGCCAAACACCGTCGATAGTTTTTGTTCCTGTCAGTCTTTGACGGACTCCGATCGGTATCTGGATTTGTCAAAAGCAATTCTGCAAAAGGCGACCTTGTAGTGTTTTTCCATTGCCTTGTCAGCATCGGCGATGACGACGACTGCGTGCAGCCGGCTGGCTTTGGTGGTGCTTGCTTGGGCGAGCTGTGTTTTTGCGTGTGCTGAATCAAATGATCTGCGTGCGGAGGTGAAGGCACTGCTGAATCGCGTGGACCAGCAGCACACTGTTATGGAGCGCCTCCTTGCACAAAACAAGCTTTTCGAACTTGAAATTGTCCACCTGCGTGCGGACAACGTGAAGATAAGACAACAAATGGCGTTGCTGCAAGTTGCCAGCAAACTCAAAGACAGAAACATTTCACCAGCGACGCACCACCGCCGTCATATGTCTTCTTCGACAAGTTGCACTGCAGATAGCGGAACGCAGCTGTTCGTGGACGGAATTTGCAACTGCACTCAGGGCTTGTGGGCGCAGGAGCGCGATATTGTGAAAGCTGTGGCCGAAATTCGCGGAAAAGTAGATGAGTACACTTCCTTCCTCGACAGGGACAGTGACAACATACTTTTCAATCAAGATTCCTGCCCGTTTGATGCCAACAACGACATTGACTCGGACCTGTTGTGCGCGGATGTTGACAGTTGTGCTTTTGACGCGGTGAATGACGCCGACTCGGACGAACTCTGCGAGAACGTCGATTCTTGCCCATACTTCGCTGGAAACGATGCGGATGGCGATGGTGTGTGTGGCCATTTGGATTCGTGTCCCAACGACGCAGAGAATGACGCAGATTCGGACCTAATGTGTGGAGACGTGGACTCCTGCGCATTGGATTACTTCAATGATGTTGATTCAGATCTTCTATGTTTGCAAGATGACAGTTGTTCTTTGGACGCCGAGAATGACGCAGATTCGGACACACTTTGTGGGCACTTGGATTCTTGCACCTACGACGATGAAAACGATGCAGATCTGGACTACATCTGCGGGAACGTGGACTCTTGTCCCCATGATGCCGAGAACGATATCGATTCAGACACGCTCTGTGGAGACGTGGACTCTTGCGCGTTTGATCCCGAGAATGACGTTGACTCAGACTCTCTCTGCAGTGAGGTCGACTCTTGTCCAACTGACCCTGAAAACCTTGACTCCGACTCAGATGGTATCTGCAACAGTGACGAAGGCAACGGCGCCAAAGCGGGCCAGGCTGGTATGAGTTGCTTGGATATCTTGGAACGCCATCCAGGGTCGTCAAATGGTCGCTACTGGATTAATCCGACAGAGTCCAATGCTTATCTTGCGTATTGTGACATGAAAACCGATGGTGGTGGGTGGACGATGATCGCCTTGGGAGGCAGCACCTCTGCCTCCAGTGGTGTAGCGTTCTATTTGTCTTCTACAGAAGTTGCAAGCTTGGCATCTGAAGCGACGGAGGTGATGCTGAAAGTTGGCAGCAATACTTCAGTGTACGGCTCTTTCAGTGGATGCTCGGCTTCGGCATGCACAGCGCGTAGCACGAATTCGAAGGCAGTGTCTGCATTGATGAACTCGACTGGTACATGGCACAACTCAGCAACTTGGTCTGGTGGCTGGGATTGGTCGTGGAAATGCTCACCTTTCGGGGCAATTGGGTGGCCCCACATGTTCCACGGCTGCGGTCGTGAGGATGGAGTGCATTGGCTGTGGACGAATTCAATATATCACAGCAATAAGCATCCTTCGCGACAACTGTCGGTGACATGGATTCGCTAGCGCAACTGGTGTTTTGCACTGTGTGATCAGATTCCAGTCGAAGTTGGCACTATCTGCTGGAAGCATCGGCGGGGCAGGACAACGAAAGCAGCGCGAAAGAAGTGCATCTCAGAAATCGGCATGTGCGCAAAAATGTCATGTTGCTCAGAACACAAGATGAGTTTTCATTTATGATAACAAAGAGACACACGACACAAATACATGTTCGACACACACACAATTTGTGAAATGCGATGGTATATCGACCCAAGGCATTAACATTGTCGGTAAATTCTGGCGACAGGGCGCTGCGTGGAAGCATTTTCTGTTGTTGCAGGAATGCGACTCAGTCTCGTAGGGTGACGGTCCAGCGAAAACGCTGGGCTGAGTCAACAGAAAACAAAGCATAGTTTGTTGACCAAGCATTGTTGAAGAGATTGAAGTGAAGCCCGCCAGTCCCAGGATGCGCTTCGCCATCAACTCCCAGGTTAAAAGCACCTGTTGGTGACAGCGTTGGCGTGCTAGGGGCGACCAGCCCAGCGTCCATAGTTTTCACACTGACATCCCAGTCGCTGGCGTCCACCGTCGGAGTCCGAAGGTGACGCACACCACTCCAAACATGGTGCATTGCACGACTGCCATTGACAACTGTAGTTGCAGGATCAACCCAACGGCCTAGTTTGTCCAGCACCCAATTCGTATCGGCGTCGGCGCCGACGCCGACCATGGGGCTAATGGAAAACCACATCGATTCTGCTTCACGCGTTGACGGCTTTCCCCACCACTGGACGTCAAAATCGATGGCATACTCGATGTCTTCACTGTTTCGTCGGTGTTCGTAGCCACGGGAAACAGAGGATGCAGAACTTGCGTTGATGCGCACAGTCAGCGCAGCAACAGCAGGGGCAGCACCCCTCACTGGAGTCGGGAAGGAGTAGTTGAACCAGAACGTAGTTGGGTTGGGCGCACCCTTCGTCCAATGCTTCGACGAGTCGAAGTCAGTGTATGCCGCGGTCACAACTGGATCCAGAATATACGACGTCGTTGAATTGCCGCCCAAATTACATTTGGAGAAGCCGCACCCACCACAATCGGTTGAACAATGACGCAGATTGTACTCGTCACGAAACGAGTTGCATTGAGCTTCGTCATGAGATGCATGCCTGAGCAGTCCTAGAGGCATCGACGGACTGCTCCAGTTGCGCGATGTAGTGAAGCCAATGATGGCACCAGTGTCCGGCGCGAATTTAATGGAAGCTGCGCCCAACTGAACTGTTGTCCCTGGGAAAGAATCGGATGAGGACGCCAAGTCCCACACGTGCAAACCTTGCGCTTTCAACGAAGTACTGGTTGGCGGGTTCGGGTCCGGATCAGCTGCGGCAAGTGCAGATTCCACACGAGAGCGCAGATCTTGAAGTCGAGATGGGCTTGCAGTTGAATTGACTTTCACCCACGACACCGCTCCCCCATCCTCACCAGCGACAAAAGGTGGTGGGACGCCCGACGGGCCCAGTGCAGCCACGCTGCGGGCCCAGCAAGTACCGTCATCGCACCAGAAGCCGCCGCAGTCGTCCCATGCGGCACAGCTTTCCTTTGCCGTTGCAAGACCTCGCCATGTGCACTGCTGCGTCGTCGCAGTTGGGGTCGCTCCTTGAATGGTGCAACTGTGTGTATTGCCGGCTGGCGGCAAGAGGCATTGCGTATCAGAAGCACATGCAATTGCGCCGTTCGGCAACACGCGCCAGCCGTCCGCGGAGTCACCGAGCGTCTGAACAGCCTTCCAAACGTAATTGCGTTGGTCGAGATATGAGACGCGCGCATTGTCATAATTGCTGGAACCCGGCTCACACACGTTACCCAAGGCTCCAGTTTTGAATGGTGCAACTGTGCACCCGTCGCCTGACGTGCCCGCCGTGTGCTCAGGGATTTTCAGCAACAAGCGCGAGAACTCCATGAATTGTGGATCGCTGGCGATTGTTGGGTTTTCTGCGACTTCTTCTGCCCGTACCCTGGCGGCAGCTCTGTAATAGCTCAGTTTCGTAGGGTCCGAAGACACTCCGAATATCCACGTACTTCCAAGTTCTGCATTTTGCACGACCGGAATTGACCAGTCACCTGTGTGTTTGTGTCCGTGCCACTTCTTATGCAACATCTTGCGGCGATCGAGATGCCGCTTTTGAACCAACAGTTGGGCAAATTCATCCAAGGACGAAGAGACCAGCTCTGCACTTGGGAACACGGTCGCAGTGTCTGCCCACCCTTGCAAAACTTGATCCACAGTTGGGGGTCCCCTATTGTCCACCTGCATCAGCAGTACTAACGCGTCGGTCATGCCAGGCAGAACGATGCCCATTGATGGCACTTGGTGCCCCAGGTTGAACGACTTGGAATAACCGCTGCACATTGCTGTGATTATCTCGCAGCTATCGGACCTCAAACCATCCGTGGTCCCGCACATTGAAGTCTCATTGTCCTGCCATACAAAAGTATTGCAATAGCCATGGAAGTGCGCACTGCTGGACGGCACAGCTGGCACCGTGCTGAAGTCATTGACTCCAACATGCATGAAGTGAACACCTTTTGATGCCAACATTCCGACTAACCCGAGCGTGGCTCCAGGCTCATCTTTGTTGGAGGCGGCGACCGTTCCAACAGTGTTGTCTGAAGAAAAGTTGTACCGTTCACGGAGTCGTGCGGACAATTCCAGCTGCTCAGCCATGTGCGACGGTTCAACGGCTTCAAACTGCATGTTCATGGGGTTGGCATGCCAAATGACGTCCCCTTGCAATATCGCACGATCTAAGTTTTCGATCTGCTCTGCTGTCACATGGCCAGTTTCGTTGTTCAAGTACGACCATAGGAGCCATGGGTGCGACGTCCACACGAAGCGCTCTGGACCGCCGCGCTCGCGCAAAGATGCAGAAACGTTGAAGGCGCTGGGAAACCAGGTTTGAGAAAAGTCATCGAGCAAGCCTTCCGCTGAATTTTCAGTGTATCTGGACGTTCACAGCGCACACAGCACACGCCAGCCAGCGGGTTGAGGGGACGAGCCACAAATACGCAAGTCAACTTAGTGATGAAACGTACCCGACGTCGAAATGTGTCATTTGCACAATGTGTACCTTGGACACTTGCCTGTTCAGATTTTTCCAAACGCTGCCATCGTCCCAAGCAATCGAACTGCAGTTGTTTTGAACACTTCCCACAACCGTCTCTCCATCGCTACGCACAAGCGAGATATTGGCAACTTGACCAGTTGACGGGGCGCTGACAGCTGTGCCCGCTGCCCAAATCCAAGCACATTGAACCTCGCCGCCATTACAGTTGGCTTCGACAGGCACAGACTGACTCGACGATGTGCCTACTTTGAGCGGGCCAGCGCCACCGTCAGTTGCTACGCTGATTAAGGTGGTGTCTCCGTCCCACCATTGACCGTCGACCACGCATCCACCTGTTTCAGTCGACAGCTCCTCGGCAAGCGCAATGGCCGCGAAATCTGCAGCACTCAGTCCGTCGCTGTGGTCGGGGTGGATGTGAGAGTCGTGGCCTGCCACCAACGTTGACAAGGCTAAGACGCACAGTGCCCTTCCATTGCTTGCCACGCTTCCTTTCACCGCTGGCATTGCTGCAGTTGCTGCAAGCGCTTGCCACCCCTTTCGTCGAATGTCCACTGTAAGAACAGAAGAAACCCGGGGCGCCAGGAAACTATCAGCGAATTTCACAAAATCAGACAGCGAACAACAGAAGAACAAGCAACGACAACAAAAAACTGAGAAATCGCCACCTATGTGAACCTCAGGGTGTGCCGATCTCAGCACACGCAGCTTCTCAAACCGCAGCCGTAAGCAGATGGAAACTTCGCCAACCGGCCGAGAACAGTGGCTCGGTGGTGGCATTTCCACCGTTTCTTCCCCAACACCACGCCACCGGCAGACAAACACAGCCGGGATGTGACCACAGCACAGAACAGCACAGAACAGCGCAGCACAACACAACACCTCACCGTAGCATAGCACAGACACAGACACAGGCACAGGCACGACACAACACCGTGGTACAGTTCAAACATGAAACGGCACAACACAGAACACGACTAACACGACAGAACACGACTGCACCCGAGCGCTGTGCGCGAAGGCAAAGATACGACGACGACCGACGACCGACGACCGACGACGACATCAGCGTCAAAGTCAGCAGTCAGCAACGCGACGGTGCCGACTTTCAAAAATTACACTGTAATTTCTGAAATTACACGTTTGTTCCACTTAGACGACTCGGTTCATTAACCAGCTGACTTGTAAAGTATTGTCACGTACCAACACTTTATAATAATAAATATCAATGTACTGTACATTAAACTGGCAATCGAAAACGAACACTTATGTATGTAATTACACACCAACGCTATGTAATTACACATGTAAACCATGTAATTACACGATGGTCTGACGAGTTATTGTTGTTGGCGCGCGCGCTGGCTTGACACGCTCGTCGGCGTGTTGGTCGTTGTTCAAGTTGGCGTGGCCGTGTCGTCAGTCGTCAGTCGTCAGCCGTCAGTCGTCAGTCGCCGTCGTCTGTCGCTGTCTGTCGCTTGTATCCAACACTTGAGGTGTTGTCAAGCATCAGCGCCAGTGGCGATACCATTCGAACGAAACGTGCATGCGCGCAAAGTACTTTCGCTTGTTGATGTCGAGTAGGCTTTGAGGCATAGAGCTTTGAGATTGACGAGCTGATTTATCGGACGGTGTCTGGGTTCGACACGCACCAGGCTTGGCGGCCGGGTTTGGAAGCGTCGGATAGTTAGGATTGATGACGATGGGTCGCAAGAAAGATGTAGCTGCGTGAATTCTGAGGCAGAAAGACAACGTGCAACAAAACGAAGAGATTTATTGATGATGAATGCTGCGGGCACATAGCCTGCCAGTCCACGCGGCAGCTCATGTTTTGCCCGCAACCAAGATTCCGCCGTAGGCATGCCGGTGCAGCAAGAGAAACATACACCCGCTTCACGTGAAGCCCCTCGCGTGCGCAAGTTGCCAACGCACACCCAGCGGGAAATCGACGCGACTAAGTTTTATCCCAGCTTCAAGTTCATTCTCAAAGAGTTGCTTGAAAATAGTATTGATGCCGGTGCAAAATTCATCACTGCGACGATTGACACGAGCTCGCTGAGCCTCATTGTCACGGACGATGGCCATGGTATTAGCGACGCAGGACTGAGATTGATTGGCTCAACGCGCGCATCGTCAAGGCTGGAGGCAGCAATATCACTTCGAGATGACAGGCCAAGCGAACACTCCGCGAATGGAAGACGTGGCCAGTACCATGCTTCCGGTCGCTTTTGTGGGCTGCTCGGCCAAGCCGTTCAGGCGCTCTCTGCTGTCAGCGAGGTGTCAATCACCACCAGAGAATCGCCACAAGGTCCAGTCCTACGCAAAGTGATTCAGTTTGGGGAAGTGCAGTTCTGCAAATCGATTACGAATGTTCGTCACGGGGTAGGAACCACTCTGCAGGTTACGCGACTTTTCGAGAAACAACCAGTGCGGCGAAAAATACTGGTACGCTCCGTTCTGCACATTTGTCGGACATATTCATGTATTTTTTGTGTTCATTTCCGCCAACATGCGAACAGGAAAAATGCCGGGATCGAGACATTAGGGCTCGATGTGTTCGGGTTTTGCAGGTCGCAGCAATGTTGAATCCGACAACCGCGTTTCTGCTCTATGACCACTGCCGGGGCTTAACTTTGAAGAGGCTTCCGGCAAGTAGTGCACGGCTGTAAATGCAAGACAATGTTCATGATTGCTGTCACCTGAATTTCTTAGGCATGCGTGTCCCTGAGTGACCGCTTTGTGATGACATGCGGGCGATCGATTGCTCCTTCATTGATGTCAATTTGCGCTCACGCAGAAGCGGCGCACTCAACAACCGCAGCTGCGGCCATGGGCCGCTTGAAAGTCACTGGTCTTATTTGTACCACCCCAGTTGCCTCGGAGGAATCACAGTACATTTTTGTGAATCGCCGAAGTCTGGCTCCAGCAGACAAATTGTATCGAAAAATTCGTGACTTTTTCAGTCGTCACCGGTTGCTTTCAAAACAAAATAGACGTGGAGCTGCAAATCTTCCTACTAATTCTTTGCAGTCGGTGATAGTCTCGCCAACGAAACGCAAGTTAGATCAATCGTCGCTGTCTTTTGCCAAGCTTCGACAGGATAATGAGATGTTTCCTTGTTTTTTTCTCCACATTGAGGTCCCACCGCATCTGTGTGACTTTCACTTTTCCGGACAGCGAAATATTGTCCAATTTGTAAACGAGACTGCGGTACGCAAGTGTTTTCGGTGCCTGTTCTCTGTATGATTCTGGATTGTTATACCAATGACGCGCACTACTGGCAGGTTCTGAAGTTAATTGGCGATGCCATTTTCAGCGTATTTCAGCCCCATAACTCGGATACCGCAGAACCAAACGTGCAGCCGTCAACAGTGGAAGAGCCTCCGGATGGCGTAATTTTGAAATTTCACGCAGGCACAGTTGAATACGAGGAAGCGCTTAGTCGATTGAGATCAGATGAGGCCAATGAACGAAAAGAACATGCACAGGACGCCGGGTCCGACAAAGGTGCGCAAGGCCCTAGCTCTCGAGAGCAAAGGTCAGCACACCTTGAATCTTTCATTCAGAACAGGGTTGCTCGGCAACAAGCACGCCAAAGCGCACAAAAGCAACGGCTGACTTCCCCCCATGCGCAAATTTCTACACCAGGTGTTGCGAAAGACTTATTGCAACACTGGAACAGATTTGCGTTTGAGAAACAGCAACAGGCTACCGTTGACAATGAAGTGTCATCCGACGAATCCGCATTGACAGCTTGTGCCAGCAGACAGCTTCAGTTGGGCGGACGAGCAACGAGAGAGCCGGCGTCTTCCATTAAACAGCTGTTTCAAACGTGGAAGAACCCTGCGCAGCCGTCGCCGTTGTTGATCGATGGGCTGATACAAACTGCGGCGAGCGAGCAAGTTCAAACCAAGCTCACAAAAGAGATGCTACAGAGCGCAGTTGTAATTGGTTCGTTTTGTTGGTCACATTTGACGATGGCTCTCAAACACGGTCATCATGGTGGTTTATTTGCTTTCAGGACAAGTCGATTGCAAGTTTATTTTGGCGAAATCTGGATCTTGCGTGATTTGCTTCGATCAGCACGCCGTGGACGAGAGAGTACGGTTAGAAAAGTTGGAACAGTCAATTCAACTTCCGCTCGAGAATGTACCAGTGCGTCAATTTGCAGACCAATCACATATTCCATTGTCAGCAGTCATGGCCGACAAGTTACTCCGCTACACTAAGGTTTGTTGCTGGATTTTATTGGGTGTTTGTCAATCACTGCCATCGAAGATGCTAACTCACTCTGTCGTTGGCTGCAGACCGCACAGCATTGGGGATTTGTGTTCACAATCGCGGAATCATCTCTGCAGCTTCACCGCCAACCATTTTTCCTTGGCCAAGTTCTCACAGCCGAGGATCTCATCGAGTATATTGCAACACTCTCTGGCATTCGTGAATCTGAAAGCGATGCAACCGTGTCGAGTCACCACTTCCCCGGCGACGGATCTACTAGTGCTGCAGTCGACGTGTCTGACGCCAGTACAATCGCTCCCCCGGCAATTCGTCGCATTTTGAACAGCAAAGCCTGTCGGCACGCAATTATGTTTGGTGATAAGCTTTCTCACGCTGAGTGTCAGAAGCTTTTGCGGCGTTTGTCGACCTGTCGCAATCCGTTCCAGTGTGCGCATGGTCGCCCAAGCGCAGTTCCACTTGTCCTGCTTCCCAAATAGCCAGAACACCATCTAGAACCTGATTGCCATTTTCTTATCGGATTAGTGTTGAAATAATTTAGTGTCATTCTTTGAGTGTACTCATAATAGGCTCGTTACTGTGCAGCATTGGGCACGGATTCAGCGCCAGAGTCAGCGGTGCCGACGTTACTGCTGTCGTCATCGTCATCGGGGAGAGCGATTCCAAGATCTCCAAGGATTGTAGAGGCAGGCCCGGCCAATCCAGCTTGCATTTTGTAGGACTGCAGAAGATTTTGCACGAGGTTGAGATCAAGGTTCACCGCATCAAGTGGGCCCTCGCCATGCTCGCCCTCCTCATCATCGCCCTCAGCATGGTTCTCGTCATTCGAAGTTGCTTCTGTAGACGTTGATCTAACGAAGCTCTTCACCAAATCTGTCTGGCCCAATTCTTCATCCATCGCTCTCGATGCAGCTTCGAACATGTCGGCATCAACCTCGTCGTGAATCTCACGTCCAGCCGGTCGGCTTCCGATTCTGCCTGCCTTGCGATCACCGTCGTTGTTTTCGACGTTGTGGGAGATCTCATCACTACCATCGTTGTCATCACTATCATCGCTGTCATCGCTGTCGGCGAAACGTACGTGTTGGTGCGGGGACGTCGTAGTCTCTTCATCTGGCAAGAAGGCAGATGCTACATTTCGTTGCGGCGAGCTGCAATTGCTACCGCTAGTATCAGCGGACGGAGAAAGCACCAAATTCTCTTGTTTCAGTTTCTTGCGTCCACCACCATTCGGCAGTTCGATCACATATCGGCGTGTCTTGAAATCGAAACGAACAACTTTGCCAAAAGTGCCGTTCCACCGCCGTCCGGCTTCAGATACTAGGCCGTGGATTTCGACGTTTGAGTCCGCGGGTAGACGCGATGCAATAGCTGCATCCTCTCGCACTGCCTCGGTCTGGGCGACACCTATAGGAACATCATCATGTGAACTTGTTCCTCGAAGAGCTGCTAAAAACTTTCTGGCGTCGAGTTGCACATCCTCGTCATCAAGACCTTCGTCATCATGCTCGATACCTTCAAAGCTTGATTCACCATTTAGCAGGCTGTGGATTCCGTCAAAGATATTCTGTGGCAGCCCTTGGCTTGGGCTACCATCAGCCGCAACACCGCCCTCCTTGTATTGGTTTAACATGTTTTCCAACTGATCTGGTCTCAAGTCCAACCATTTTGCGTCACCGTCCACTCCACGAGTCGTCGGCACCGCGCTAGAGGCGTCAGAATAACGAGAAGTCACTGACGTACGTCGCTGTTCATTCCAACAGCTTTCGACGCGCTCAACAGCTCGAAGCACCGCGTCATGCACTTCCCGTCGTTGTTCACCTTCTTGCGATGCATCCAAGTGCGTTCCCACGAATTTATGCATGCTCTTGTCTGCATCACTCGCGGAAGACGGAAGCGAAACGTGCGTTTGCATTAATTTCACGATCTTGTCATGTGGACTGGTGGACACTTGGACATCCCCTTGCGCGGGGCCTCTTTCACTTTCGGCTTCATCCACAAACATTTCAAAAGCGCATACTAACTTAAGTCCAACACTTGCGCGAATGAAGGCACAGAAGTCGTCCTCGGAAACATCGGCCGTATCCTCACTCAAAGATGGGTCTGGGGGTACAATATTTTGGTACTTTTTTGGCGCGAAATACTACATGTCAACATACAAGTATTCCAACGTTAGCTCAACAATGTGGCAACACACTCCACAAAAACACACACATGTGCCCGCGCCTGACATAAATTTGGCGGCACGGACCTTTTGTCGAAGCAATCGCGCGAAGGCCATTCGTGAGAATTGCACAGGAAACACTACCAAGTCTTCCAGCGGAAAGTGTCGAAATTTGTTCGCAGATCGAACTTGATCGGGATCCCGCAGATAAAATATTGATGCCGCTTGAGAAACCCAGTTGTAGTTGGGGTCTAGTTGCGGTCGGTGCTCTGTCGACTTCGCTGTCTCTAACATTGCAGCCAATTTAGCGGGAATAAGGCAGCGTTGGGTGTGATTCAGTGACGATGGCCCATCTCCACCCTGAAACAAATCACATCGACTGTGAGTTGACAATTGACTGCAGAGCGAATCATATCCATATTCAGCGTTATGTACCTGGAATTCTGCCAAGCGGGTCTCAATCTGAGCTTGGAAGCCACGGGATACGAGGTGTTTGGTCGCAGGCACAGCACTGTGCAAGAGTGCAAGTCCTCTCGCTAATGATGTGTCTGCATTTGGCTTCTCACCACCAGGCCATTGCTCGGGCAAAAGGAGGTGAAAATTACCACCCCTGATGAAGCAAGCATTGACTGAGTTGTCTGGGGTCACCCATGATGGCAAATGGTCGGCGGCCTCAATTAAAATGAATTCACCATCATCATCTTGAACTTGGATGATGAGTTCTGGAAATCGACGACTGATCTGAACTAAAATAAGGACAATCAGCCACTCGTCCTGGTAACAATCACCGAATTTGGTGGAGCCTCGATATTCAACGAAGGATCTTCCAGCGCCTCCGGTGCGTGCATTGTCTTGAGGAGCGTGGTGGAAGATACGAAACACTTCTTTGTTCCACTGGTAGCTGCCGGCAACTTCAGCAGCAATGCGCTCCATCTCGAAGCATCTTGCCAGTCTTTCGGCAATAGCTTCGTCGCTTGTACCTGCAAGGGTGTCACTGCGTTTGACTTTCTCAAACACACGAAAAGTGACGGTCCCTTCTTCAGCGGTTGCTTTCGGGAAATCCATCTTGCCGCTTCGGTTTCCGCGCGCCAAGGGCAGCTCACGAGAAGTTAGAAAAGTTCATGTTTACGGACATGCGAAACAAAGTTGGACAAAAATCCAACAAACATCAATACATTCGCGTCTTCGAAGTGCGTTGTTTGGATGGCAGGACCAGATGGCCTTAGCTCACCACTCACCAACTCGTCTCACTTGCAAGCGGCATTTTCCACCCTCACATGATCGCGTCGCCGCCGTGCTTACATGTCGACCCACCCACCCCATCCCATCACAAACCATCCACAACAAATCTTCCCACGCCACGTCCACCACACCGAGTAACCAACTGAGAACCGCATATTTTTTGCTTCAACAAGACCCCCCGTGTCTATGGGACGTGTCACTGCTCGAAGCTCCACAGCAGCGCGACACCACGTCACGACATCACCATCATCAACGTTGACACCGATGAGCAAAAGCTGCTGTGGCCACAAACAACGCCACCACACACACTGACTTGGCCACTCGCACCAGTACCCAAGTACCGCTTAAGATAGATAAAACAACTTTTTTTGTGTTTTACATTGCACTGTCACACACTGTAATATGTCAACCTTACATATTCCAACTTTATATAGTACTCTAGTACTAGTACTAATGTAGGCGAGATGTACAGGTTCATGGGATGTTTGGTTGAGATGCAATATACAGGCTGCGGTAGCTATCGCCACGCAAGTTGAACGTGTCTGTCGTTGGTTCGTTGTCGTTGTTGTTCGTTGTTGTTGTTCGTCGCTGCTGTTCGTTGTTGGTCGTCGTCGGTCGTCGCCGGTCGTCGTCGGTCGTCGTCGGTCGTGTTGCCGACGTCGTCGCTGTTGTTGTTGTTCGTTTGTTGTCCATGATATTGACAGTTGTCTTCTTTTTCGTTCCCGTTTGCTGCTCGTTGGTTGGTTGTTGTATAGTTGCCCCGTAATGGTCCGCTTATTGTTCGTTGGTAAGTGACGGTGTTGGTGTTGGTGGCTGAGTGTTCGTTGTTTGTTGTGGTGATGCTACTTGCTGTTCAATTTCACAAAGATGGTGGGTTCTGGACTGTTAACAGGTTCTCTGGTAGAAATACGTCTGGCAGTGTGTGTGTGAGAATTAATCACGCTAAAAGTTGCTGTTTGTTGAATGGAATCTACAGAAAACGCCTCAGTAATGCTGGAGTCAGTTGCGTAAGGGGCACCTTCCGAATGTAGCGCCAGTTTTGTGCAGATGGGCAAACTGCCTGTGCTTACAAGAGACTCCATTTCTGCTGTGGATCCGGCGGTGTCTTGGAAAGGATTCGAGCATGGCGATCCCCCGAATATCCAAGATGCAAGATGGTTGGTCGGCCGAGTGAACATCCTCAAAGAGTTTCCTCCCGCTGGAACGTTCCGTGGCAGTTTATCTCGCGTGACGCGGGAGAAAGGAGCAACCGGTCGACTCTTGTACCATTTTATATATGATGACGGCGACGAGGAAGACTTGTACTACTCGCAATGGATCGAATTGTGCGCGTCTTTCTCGTCTCAAGCAGTTCATGAAGGACCCCGAAAGAGAAAACAGCCTGCTTCACCAACGCGGATCGTACACCGGAGCGGAACTGACACCGCCCCGGATGAGGATGACTCTGACTGCGACGGTCGTATTTCGCCGGACTGTGACGCGAACGAATCTTTTGCCGCCGAAGTGGCAATGCCACAAAGTGGAGATGACAGCATGTGTCAAGTAGTGGTGGCTATTCCCGTTCCTCAGAGTCACGGTTCAAACGTGACTGCGTCGCGGAGACGCATGTCGGATAGCTCGACGCATCCCGCGCCGGAGTCAAGCGACAGTGACAGCGAAAGTGCTTCACCTGATAAATATGGGAGTTTTAGCACTTATGAAGGGAGTACGCATGCTAATGCCGCATGGAAGCAGTCATTCGAAAAGCTCAAAAGTTGGGTCGCCTTGCACGGGACGGCTGAAGTCTCCAAAAATTGTGATTCTCGCTTCCGTGGCTTAAGTCGCTGGGTGATCAATATGCGTCGCGCGTATTGGGACGAATGGAAGAGGTGCCATGGCCAGAAGCCGGCTGCAAACAACAGAATAAGTGCTGACCAAATAAAGGCAATGGCTAAGCTTGGCGTGTCCTGGAGTCCTCACAAGCAGAAATGGATCAATAAGTTCAAGATGCTGCAGGTAGCGTGCTTATTTCATCGTCAAAACATGCTGTGCCTGTTGCACTTTGACGTCTCACCTTGCGTGTGGTGCTGGACATACTCAAGGACTATGTCGCTGTTCACGGAAATGCCCAGGTCCCTCAAAAGTTGAAAAGTGAACGTTTTCGACAGTGCGTTGTGTTCAAACCTACCCTTCAGAATGGGTGATGACGGCGTTGACAGTGTCAGTGCTTTCTTCATGCTTGTAGCCTAGGTTTCTGGCTAAGCCAGCAGCGCGCCAAGTACAAGCGACGACAACTCACAGAGGAGCAAATCGCGAAGTTAGAAGCTGTTGGAGTCCAGTGGTGACGGACGACAGGCCAGTCTACTCATGGCGGGCACTCAGACGGATGGCATGGTCCGGAACATTGCAGTGGAAGCTACCAATGACGCCGAGCGATGCATCGAGAACAAACTGCACTTCACTGTCGAAGACTTTTCTTTGTAACAACGATCAAACATCCAGCGCCGCCCTTCCGCCTTCGGGGTCGCCGTAAAGGCGTTCAAGCTTAGAGTGCTGCTCGTTCCAGTTCATTCCGTCACACAGGTCCATGGATAAGAAGCCTGACTTCTCAACCGCTGACGTGGGAGCGCACTCTCACAGGTCTTGAATTGAAGCCCAGGACCATAGTCTGGGTGATCCTTCGGTTAGAGACCTGTGAAATGGAACGAGCAGAGCTGTACAATCATAACAAGGGGTAATAGCTCTTGACAGTAGAGCTATTACCCCTTGATCACAAGCTCGGACGACCCGACCCGACCCAAGACCCGACCCGACCCCGACCCAACAAGACCCGACCCGACCCGACCCAACTCAATGAGATCCGACATGCACATGTCGTGGGTGCTCCAGCATCCACAGCTACGCAATGACATTGTGGGTGCTGGTGCACCCACAACGCACAGAACCAGAGTCCCGGGCGATGCCACCGTTCATTGCAAAGGTATCTACATACAGTAATACCGCCAAATAACAGCGTAGAGTCCATACAATAACGAAATAATTCCCATATATGGATATGTACTCAGAGCGCGTGAGTGAGTGAGTGAGTGAGCAACGGGCAGCGAGCGAGCGGATGAAGGAACAACAAACGACGGACGGTGGGAGTGGGAGTGGGAGTGGGAATTTGTTAACTAGTGCTCTTTTAATGACAAAACAGACAAAGTGTTTGACTGCATAACAATGTAAGACAGTGGCCGTATAAAGACCATAGTTCAGCGACATGAGTAACTAGGGCTCTTTGAATGATGTCAAAGACATACTTACAGGCTACAGCACAGTGAAATGATGCGTCTGTATAAAGACCATAGTTACATCGCCAACTACACCGAAAAGTTTCGAAACTGCTGCCTCGCCCTCCCTCACTCACTGTGAGTGAGTGAGTGAGTGAGTGAGTGAGTGATGCAACCACCGTCTTGACTGATTCAATATGGCTGAGCGCCAGTGAGTGACGAAGTGGCGTGAAGGCGGAAGGAGTCGTGCAACAGTGTAACGCCCTTCCTCCCTCACTCACTCACTCACTCTCACTCACTCGGTGCCGCGGGTGGGTGACTGTGAGTGAGTGAACGCACTGTCACAGTCACTCAGTCACTCAGTCACTCACTGAAAGCTGAGAGCTGAGAGCTGAGAGCTGAGAGCTGAGAGTGAGGGACAAAGAGTCAACGGTGTGAGTGAGTGAGTGAGTGAGTGAGTGAGTGAGTGGGTGAGTGGGTGGTGACTGAGACTCTCTCCTCAGTCAGTGAACGGAGAAACTCAGCGAAGTCGATGTCGTTCGTTCGTT
>ENA-OWNT01002965-OWNT01002965.1-seawater-metagenome-genome-assembly--contig:-NODE-2965-length-16732-cov-13.457640_pt1 | contig 16732 bp, 12 predicted proteins | sample MGYA00238136_ERZ651165 | MGnify/ENA primary metagenome ERZ651165 (study PRJEB26861, sample SAMN08777766) | seawater metagenome | isolation source: coastal seawater | place: USA: Florida | collected...
GAAGTACTCCCCGAAGTACGCCCAGCTCATCGAAAAATCTGAGAAGGCTGCTTGACGAACAACAGAGAATCTCCGTCCGCTTCGCGGCCACCTCCCCCTGGGAGGGAGAGGACTCGGACGTCCCATCGACCAGCAGCTGTATTGGGCACGACGACATGTAGGCAGGGGAGGACTCGGACGAACAATGTCCTCCCCCTTCCAGGGGGAGGTGCCTGCGAAGCAGGCGGAGGGGGCCCCATCTCCTCAAGGCGACGGCAAGCAGGGTGGGTGCAGCAGCCCTCAGGCCACCGGGGGCAGCTCCAGGGCCACACAGGGCCGGAGCTGCAGCCGACCCCCATGCCGCTCCATGATGCGGGTCACGAGCGCCAGGCCCAGGCCCGACCCCCGGCTGTCCGCCCCGCGCTGAAAGGGCGCCACCACGTGGTCTTCGGGGATGCCGTCGCCACGGTCCCACACCTCCACCCGACCATCCTTCACCACCACCCGAGCCAGGCCGCCGCCATGGGTGCGCGCGTTGTCCACCAGGTTGCGGATGGCCACCTCCACCAGGCGTCTGTCGGCCTCCACCACCGTGGCATCGGCCTCCAGCAGGTCGTCTTCGTCGATGCACACCTCCACCAGCAGGTCGAGGCGCACCTTCTCGAGCTGGGGGGTGTCCCGGGCCAGCCGCGACCACGTGAGCAGGCGCTCCACCATCCCCGAAGTACGCACCACCGTGTCGTTCAGGGCGTCGGCCACCTCGGGGAGGTCTTCGGGTGGGGTGGCGTCGAGCAGGGCGCGCAGCGTGGCCATCGGTGTGCGCAGCTCGTGGGCCGCACCGGCGAGGATGTGCTCCCGCTCGGCCAGAGAGTCCTCCAGCGCGCCCAGGATGCGTCCGGCCACCCAGCGGCTCACCACCAGCCCCATGAGCACGAGGCCCAGGCCCATGGCGGTGATGATGCCGGCAGCTTCGGCCGTTTCGGACCAGGCGGGCGCCACGCGGGCCGACGTGAGCACGGCCCCCACCACGCGGTCGGCGTCGTCGTAGGCGGGGTAGGCGAGCACGCGCAGGCCGTCGCGCTCTCGCCAGGCTTCATCTTCGGTGCGCATCGCTCGGCGGACCAGGCGGGCGCGACCGGGGACATCCTCGCCGAACACGATGCCCTCGGGGGTGGCTACCGCGATGCGGACGGGACCGGCCAGCAGCTCGGGTTCCTTCTCCAAGAGCTCGGCGCTGAAGACGCTGTCGTGGTCGAACCAGGCCAGCCCGTAGGCGGCAGCTGCATGGACCCGGAGCTCCTGGTCGAGGTCGGTGTGCACGCTGGAGTGCACCAGCCCCACCGCCACCGCCGACATGATGACCACACCGAGAACCCACGCCACCGCAGTGGAGGCAGCGATTCGTCGGGCGAGCGCCTGCGGGTTGGTGACGGCGTGGTCAGCCATCCAGCACGTACCCCAGGCCGCGGCGCGTGCGGATGAGCGGGGGCTTTCCGAGCTTGCGACGGAGGGCCGACACCGCCGCTTCTTCCACGTTGGAGCCGGGCTCGTGGTCTTGGTCCCAGCACGACGCCCGGAGCTGCTCGCGGCTCACCACTTGCCCCTGACGCTCCATCAGCACCTGCAACACGGCCAGTTCCTTGGGCCGGAGGGGCAGCACGACGCCCCCCCGTTCAACGCGCGCTCGGGCGGTGTCGAGGGTGAGGTCGGCCACCTGGAGCACCACGGATGACAAGCGGGGCCCACGGCGGGCCAGAGAGCGCACCCGGGCCCGCAGCTCGCCGATGTCGAAGGGCTTCACCACGTAGTCGTCGGCGCCGGAGTCGAGGCCGGCGATGCGGTCGTGCACGGCGTCGCGGGCGGTGAGCACGAGCACGGGCATCGACTTGCCCTGTCGGCGCCATGTGCGGAGGGTCTCGAGGCCGTCGCCGTCGGGGAGGCCCCGGTCGAGGATGACCAGACCGTAGTCGTGGGCCCGCATTTCCATCTCTGCGGCTCTGCGGTGGTTGGCGGTGTCCACGGCGTGCCCATCGGCCCGGAGAGCACGGGCGAGGGCGTCGCAGAGGGCGGGTTCGTCTTCCACCAGCAGGATGCGCATGCGGGCCTCTCTCGAAGAGAGGGCCATCTTACTCGGGCGCCACGGGCTGGTCGTTGGTGACGCAGTGGATGCCGCCGCCGTTGTTCCAGAGGGCGTCCACGTTGGCGAAGCGGATGTCGCGGCCGGGGAAGTAGTCTTGCAAGACGGCCTCGGCCACGCTGTTTTCGCTCTGCGAGCCGCTGTCGGCGACCAGCACGAAGCCGTTGCCCACGAGGAAGTTCAGGAACTGGGCGGCGTTGTCGGACACCAGCCGGTCGACCACGAGGTCGGGGCGCTGGGCCTGGATCTGGGCGGCGACGTCGTCCATGAGCTTGGAGCCGTCGTCGCCCACCAGGATGGTGTCTTCGGCCACGAAGCGGGCCATGCCGTCGATGTGGCCGCGGGTGCCGTCGAGGGGGTCGAAGCCCTCGGCCCAGATGACCGAGTCCACGCCCAGCGCCTGCTGGAAGGCTTCGGTGAGGGCTTCCTTGCTGTGGCCGGGGTTTCTGTGCGAGACCACGCTCCAGTTCACCATGGCGGTGTCGGTGCCGTTGACCTCGAGGTCGCCGCGCTCGTGCACCACCGGGACCTGCTCGAGGGGAAGGTCGAGCATCTCGGCGACCACATCGGGGACCACGTTGTCGTCGACGTACAGCGAGGCCGGTCCCCACGCGCCGCCCCAGCCGTCGAACTCCCAGTTCTGGATGACCAGCTCGCCGTCGACTTCGACGTACCGCGGGCCGTTGTCGCGCATCCAGGAGCTGTTGGTGGGCACCACGTGGATGGTGAGGCGGTCTGCAGACACGTGCGACAGCTTCGAGGTGGCGCGGTCCTGTTCCCAGCTGTCGGGGACGAGCAGGTGGACGTCTTCGTACTCGGCCACCACCTCGATGATGCTCACGAAGCTGTCGGCCACCCGACGCCCCTCCCACTCGGCGGGCCACTGCATCCACACGGCTTCTTGGGGTTCCCACTCGGCGGGCATGCGGCGGGTGGTGCCGTCGAGCTCCATCGTGATGTCGTGCTTGGAGCCGGAGCGGTCGGCGATGGGCTCGCAGGCGGCGAGGGTGAGCAGCAGGGGGAGCTGGGCGCGGGTCATGGGACACTCCATCTCGGGTCTGTGCTCACCTTTGGACCGCTTCCTGAACTGTGCCTGAAGTCGACGCCCGCTGCGCGACATTCCTCCATTTCACGCAATTACAGCGGGGTGCAGCCGGGGTCGGGCGCATCGGAGATGGCGAAGTCGGCGGTGCTGTCGTGGGTGTCTTGCAGGCTGCCGTCGGCGGTGCGGACCCGGCGCACGGACTCGCCAGTGTAGGTGCCGGACACGTAGGTGAAGCCGGCGTCGAGGTCTGCGTGCAGGCGCTTGAAGTCGCCGCTGTCGGCGTCCATGAGGGCTTCCACCGTGTCGACGAGGGTGGTGGTGGGCACCTTGAGGGACCGGCCCTCGCGGATGAGCGCGTCGTCGTCGAGGGGGCCCAAGACAACGATGGTGGGGCCGAAGACGGTGACCAGCCAGTCGACACCACCGGTGAAGTGTACGGACTCCAGGTTGGGCACGATGGCGTCGTCGGTGTCGTCGCCACCTTCGATGACGGTCTCGAAGTCGGCGTCCCAGAGGTCGATGGTGGAGTAGGGCGTGTGCTGGCCGGCGTCCTGGGCGATGAGCAGGCAGCCGCCGGGCTCGACGATGACGTCTTCCGGAGCACCCGGGACCCGCCACAGGTTGCTGAAGTAGATGACGGAGGGGTCGTCGTTGCGGGCGTTGGGTGTGTTGCCCGGGTTGATGACGCCGGCCAGGCCTTCCACGTCGCCCACCAGCAGGCCACCGGCCAAGACGGGCACATCGCTCACGTTGCGCAGCTTGATGAATTGGTCGGAGAAGTAGTGGTCGCGGCCTTCGGTGGGTGCGGCGCCCGAGTAGTAGAACTCTTCGATGACCAGTCGGCCTTCGGGGCCTTCTGGCTCGGGTGGGGCGGTGTCCACGGGGCTTGCAGAGTCGGTGGTGCCGGGGTCGTTGGACGCGGTGTCGACGCCGGACTTGTCGGGACTGGTGGAGCACGCAGCCAGCAAGAGCAGGGGCCACAGGCGGTTCATGGTCAACCTCGAGTCGGGGGCCGCACCCCCTATCCCACCCGTCCGTCCCCTATGCCACCGCGTCGTCCGCTTCCTCCCGGCCCGTGTCTCCGTGCAGCACCACCCGGTCGCGGCCCGCAGCCTTGGCTTCGTAGAGTGCCGCATCCGCCCGCTGCAGGATCTCCTCCCAGCGGGTGTCTGCGCGCAGGCACATGGACGACGCACCGAAGCTCGCCGTCACCCGCCCCGTGCGGTCGTCTCCAAGGTGCATGGGAACGTCGGCGATGCCCCCCCGGAGCCGCTCGCACAAGCCGCGCAGGACCTCGGGCTCGACGGCTCGGGTCAGCACCACCAGCTCTTCCCCGCCGTAGCGGAACACCCGGTCCTCCCCGCGGAGGGCGGCCCGGATGCGGTGGGCCACCTCTGCGATGACCGCGTCGCCGGTCTGGTGGCCCCAGGTGTCGTTGATGCGCTTGAAGTGGTCGATGTCGGCGATGATGACGGACAGCTGGGGCCCACCGGAGCGGGCCTCGGCGAACGCGCTCGACAGCACAGTGGCCATGTGGCGACGGTTGCCGATGCCGGTGAGGGGGTCGGTGATGGCCGACGCACGGAGCTGTTGGTTGAGGCGCTCCAGCTCGGCATTCTTGGCTGCCAGCTGTTGGGCCGTTCGCTCTCGCTCTGCCAGCTGGGCTGCGATGGTGGCCTGTCGGACCGTCTCTTCGAAGTACCGCATCTTTACCACGGCCACGGCGGCCATGGCAGCCAGTCCACGAAGCAGCTCGGCGCTGTCCCACAGGCGCTTCTGGCTGGCCGACCGCGAGTCGACGTAGATGGCGCCGATGACCTCGCCGCTGTGTTGCATGGGTACGCACATCACCGAACGAAGCTCCATCGCGGCCACGCTGCGGACCGCGCGGAGGTCGCCGCGCTCGTCGACGTCGGCCGCAATCACCTCTCGGCGCTCCCGGATGGCCTTCTCGACCACCGACATGCTCGGCCGACCGTGGGCGAGGCCGCGTGCTTCGGCGGCCACCACCCGAGGCGGGTCTCCCGTGAGCACGAAGGAACGGTCGGCGTCCAGCAGCGTGCGGCCGGCGCGGGCGATGTGTTCGAAGATGGCCGACAGGTCGGCTTGTTCGTTGATGGCCACCGCGACCGCCACCAGCTGTTCGAGGCGGTGGTCGCGGGAAGGGTCTTTCCACGCGCTGGAGAGGCGCTGGTCGAGAACCTCCGCCCGTCGAAGCAGCGGGACATTGCCACGCTCACGGGCGAAGGCGCGGGCGCGGTCCACCTCGATGGCAGCTTCTTTCGCGCGTCCGACGGCCAGATGGGCTTCGGCCACCCACAGGCGCACCCATGCCAGATCGGCGGCAGCACCGGCCTTCTGGAGTGGGCGCAGCGCCGCCTCGATGAGCGGGTCGACCAGCACCACCGACGCCTTCTCCCGGGCCGCTGCAACCGCCGCCAATGCGCTGGCCTGGCAGTACTCGACCACCATCCCGGCGGCTTCGGCCGTCCGCTGCACCTCGGAAGCCCGCTCGGAGAGGCCCCCTTCGCCTCGAAGCACCGACAGCTCCAGCAGGCGCAGCCGGGCTTCCACCTGTTCGCGGTCCATCTGGGCGGTTCCGGCGTACCGGAGGGCCTCGAAGAAGCACACCTCGGCGTCGTCGAGTCGGTCCTGACACAGGTGCAGCTCACCCAGGTTGAGGGCTGCGTGGCAGCGGAGGTCGGGCGCGCCGATCTTCGCTGCACCGCGGGCCGCCGCGACTCCGGCCTGCCGAGCGCGTTCCCACCGGCCGAGCTCCTTGTAGCCCACACACAGGTTGGCTTGGGTACGGTTGGCCTCGACCTGCGCGCGGACCCGCTCAAACAGCACCAGCGCCTGTTCCCAGGCGGCCACGGCCTCGGCGCGATTGCCGGAGTGGTGGCGCACCGCCCCCAGGTTGTTGAGGAGACGGGCACGGTCGAGCATGCCCAGCCCACCGTCGCTTTCGCCTGCTCGGGCCATCGCTGCGTCGGCCGCATGGAACTGCCCGGCAAACCAATACAGCCTCCCGAGGGCGGCCCACGCCACCGCACGGTCGGGCAGCCCCGCCCCCAGCTCGGCGGGAATGCCGGCCAGCAGGTCGATGGCATCGGGGATGTTCCCCAGCTGGTGGGTGCTCTGGGCGATGAGTGTCCGGGCGCGGAGCCATGCGGCCAGTGCGTCGGCCGACTCGGGAGGAGCCGCAGACGACCAGGGCAACAAGACGGCTCGCACCTTCTGGTGGTCTCCCAGCAGGCTGTGGGCCTTGGCTTCGGCCAGGACCAGCGCGGGCGGGACCGTTCCGTTTGCTGCGGTGCGCGCCTTGCCACACCATGCGAGGGCCTCGTTCGGTGCGCCGGCGTGGTTGTTGGCCAGCTCGGCCATGACCACCATCGGACCCACGCCCTCGGGACCGGGTGTGCGGTCGGTCAGCGCGGCCACGCCGAGGTCGCGGGCGGCGTCCACTGCGCCCACCGCCACCAGTGCCTGCATGCGGACGTGGAGCACGGGCCAGGTGGCGCACTGCTCCCAGATGGCTGCCGACAGCGTGTCCGCACGAGCGGGGTTGCGCGCCATCCACCACGTCACCGCGTGGGTTCCGACCGCTTCGATCTGGGCACGGTCCTGCTCGGCGAGCGCCAACCAGGCGAGCACATCGGGGTCGTCGGGGTGCGTTCGGGCCACCCAGCCGCGGGCGCGGGCGGGGACGAAGGGCAAGGGGCCGGCGTCTCGCAAGGTGCGTGCGAGCGCGGGCTGGACCACCACCTCGCCCCCCACCAGCTGCGCCCGGCCGCTGGCCGTGAGTGCAGAGACGGCCTGCTCCACGGCTTCCGCGGGGGCGTCCAGCATGCTCGACAGTCCCTCCGGAGACACGGGGCGGCGGAGCAGTGCGAGCGTCCGAGCAACCGCCCGGGCCACCGACCCCGGAGCCGGCTCGGGACCTGCGCCGGTGCGCTCGGGCAGCTCGGGCAGGCGGGTCTCTTCCAGCACCCAGCTGCCGTGGCGTTGTACGAGGGCGCCGTGCTCGACACACGCCACCACATACCGCACCACATCGCCCGCCATGCCGCGGGTGGTGCGCCACACCGCGCGTCGGGTCTCGGGCCGGTCCGCGGTCGCGCCCAGCATCGACCGAAGCACGGTGCCCAGCTGGTTGCCGTCGAGGGGTTCCAGGTGCACCGCGCTGCGTGCCCAGCCGGGGCGCGTGGCCGCCGAGAGGAACACCGCTGTGTTGCCTGTGGCCAGGCGGTCGACCACCCGCTGGCTCCAGGTGTCGAGGACGTCGTAGTCGCGAACCACCAGAACGGCCGTGTCGTCGGCGAGCAGGTCGGCCACCCGGTCCACACGGGTGTCGTTGTCGGGTGCGGTCGGGAGGGTGTGGCCAGCGCTGCGGAGGGTGGTCTCGATGGCCCCCCACGGACCCTCTCCACCGGCGATGCGGATGAACCGGCGCCCGTCTGCGGCGAGGTCGAGGGTGACCTGGTCGGCGAGGTGGCGTCGGCCGCATCCGAGCGGGCCCACCACCACCAGCTGTCCCGGGCGCCGAAGCCAGGCGGCCACAGCACTGTCCACGCCACGGTGGGGGATGCGCAGTGCGTGTGCGCGGCGACGGAGGAGGGTGCCATCCATCGGCGGCACCGAGATGCCATGTGCGAGGAAGGTGTCGGCCACCAGAGCGGCGGTCGGACGGGCTGTAGGGGCGGGGTCGAGGCACCGCACCAACAGCTCGGCGAGCCACCTCGGGGTGTCGTCGTCCGGGGGAACCGGCGCGGACCTGGCACGGCGGGCCATGGCCTCACCGTCGTCGAGATGGGCGAAGGGCCGCGCTCCGTAGCACCCTGCCCACGCCACGAGCGCGAGCGCATAGACATCGGCGGCAGAGGTGGGTGGGCCGCCGGCGAGTCGTTCGGGCGCGCTCCAGAGTGGGGTGCCGCCCGTTGCGTCGGTCATGCCGAAGTCCACGAGGCGGGCCGGGACCCGGTCGCGGGGACTCCACAGGATGTTCTCGGGCTTGATGTCGGCGTGCACGAGGTCGGTGGCGTGCACCAGCGCGAGAGCGTCGAACAGGCCGCTCAGGCCACAGAGCCAGGGCCCGGGGTCGGGTGGACCATGGGCCAGCACGGCCGACAGCGCACGACCGGGTGCCAGCTCCTGGGCCATGAACCACGGCGCGGAGGTGGCCGCATCCAAGAGGGTGGGGATGGCGGGGTGGAACAGGCGTGCGAGGGCCTTCAGCTCGGCTCCCGGGGGCGTGCGCACCACCTTCACGGCCGCCACTGCACCGTCGTCTCGGGTCGCCCGCCACGTCTCGCCGAATGCACCGGCCCCCAGCGGACTTCGAAGCGTCCACCGGCCCAGGCGATGACCCACTGTCGGGCGCGGTCGACCGGGCCTGGTCGTTCCCATCGTCATTCGCCAGCCTGGTCGAGGTCGACCGAGTCTTGCAGTGAGAGCAGGTAGGCCCCGAGCGGAATCATCGCCGACTCGAGCGCCGCGCCGGTCAGGAAGCGCACCCCGAACACACCGGAGGAGGGGTCGGTGAGGCGGGCATGGGCCACGATGCCCGGCACCAGGAGGGTGGTGGTCGGCAGCTGCAGCTCCACCGTGCAGCGGGTGCCTGTGGGCGGCGGAGCACCGGTCCAGCGGAGCCCACAGCCGCCGAGGGAGAGGTCGGTGGGCACCCGTGAGATGGTCCCGCCGTCCCCGATGTCGCGCACAGTCACTCGGCAGGGACGCCGGGTGGTGGGACGGAGGCGCGCCCAGGTTCTCCGACCTTGGCCCAGCAGTCGGGACAGGTCGGGGGCCCGGTTGGGGGCGGGGGAGGGGAGGAGGGACACGGCGACTCCGGGGAGCATGCACGGCTCCAGCGAGGAGTCCCCCCAACGGACTGGATTGCACGGCCTGTAGACCTCGATTTCGCTCGCTCGGGACAGGTACCCTCGGCCGCCACGCTGCCACGGAGCCCGGAGCTGCCGGTTAGCGTCCGCGCCCTTCATTCGGGTGCCCCGCGATGCGCCGTGATGTCCTCGCCGCCAGTGTTGCCGCCGTCTTGGCGCTGATGTGCGTGCTGGTCGCCCACCGACCCGATGCGCCCCGGCCGGTCCCGTCCGAGCCCGTCACAGGGTGCGTGTCCTGCCACGCCTCCGACCACCCGCCCGATCCGGTGCACACAGACATCGCCTGTCAGGCCTGCCACCTGGGGGACCCCTCGGCGTCGGTCGTGCCGCTGGCCCACGACGGCCTCGAGCGGGAACCCGGTGCTCTGGACACCGCGGGCGCCACCTGCGGAGCCTGTCACCCCACGCACCTCGCACGGGTCCAGACCTCCCTCATGACCACCGCTGCCGGGTTGGTGTCGGTCGACCGCTGGGCCTTCGGAGAGCTCGACGTCCCGCACGGACACGTCCCCATCACCCAGCTGTTGGCCGACCCCGAGCCCAGCCAGGCCGACGACCACATCCGCCGCCTGTGTGCAGGCTGCCACCTCGGGACCCGCAAGGACAACCGCGACGACGCCATCCACGGCACCGGCTCGGGCTGCGGTGCATGCCACGTGGACACCCGTGGAGACGGCCATCCCGCCATCGAGCCCCTGCCCTCCGACCACCAGTGCGAGGGCTGCCACAGCCGCAGCGGACGCATCAGCCTGTCCTACCAGGGGCTGTACGAGGCCTCCCCCGATGTCGTCGAGACGTGTGGGGACACCGAGACCCTCGTCGATGGCCGCACCGTCTGTCGCCAGGAGCCCGACCTCCACCACACCGCCGGCCTGTCGTGCATCGACTGCCACCTGCACACCGACCTCATGGGCGACGGCCACACCCACGCGCACAAAGAAGAACAGGTCGAGGTCACGTGTGAGGCCTGCCACGGTCCCGTCGAAGACACCCGCTGGGACGCCATCTCCGACGACCCGACCCACCGCATCCTCCGCCTGCGGGGCGAGACCCGTGCACCGGACGAAGCAGTCCGCACCGGCAAGCGCGGCACGCCCCTCTGGAACCTCCGGCCCACCACAACCGGTACCTGGACGCTCTTCCCGAAGCGGGGCGGGAAGCCCGTGGCGGTCCCTCAGCTCGACGCCGACCACGTCGACGCCGCCCATGCCCGGCTCACCTGCGATGCCTGCCATGCCCCCACCGTCCCAACGTGTGTCAATTGCCACACTGACTACGATCCGTCTGGCGCGCAATGGGACTTCGGCTCGGGGGCTGTGGCGGCTGGCCAGTGGCGCGAGACGCCCACGCAGATGTCCATGGCTGCGCCAGAGCTGGGGTGGACGGCCGACCATCGCGTGGTGGCTGCGGTGACCGGCATGGATTTCACCCTCCACCTTCCCGACGGCACCACCCGCACCCTCGACGCCCTGGCGCCGGCGTCTCCGCACACCACCAGCCGGTTCTCGCGCACCTGTGTGTCCTGCCACACCCCCGATGCGCAAAGCCCTCGGACCCACCCACGGGTGGGAACGCGCCCCGACTTCGGTCCGCTGCCGGAAGATGTCGTGATCCGCATGGCCCGAGCGGCACGATGCCTTGTCTGCCACGATGAGGACTCGCCTGTCTACGACAATTTCGACGAGGCGTACAAAGTCGCGCTCTCGACCGCCCATCCCGTCCCCCTGTCAAGCGAGGAGGCGCCCTAGAGCATGGCGCGCGGCGACACGACTGGCCCGGTTCTTGCTTCTACCGCCGGACCCACCGTGCCCCCGAGGTTCCATGGCCACCTCCCGTCGACAGTTCATCCAAATCGGCGCCGCCGGAACGGGCGCTGCGGTGCTCGGCTCGGGCCTGACGTCCAACATGTGGGGGCTCACCCCCGACGAGACCCACGACCCCCAGACCGACGGCGACAAGGTCGTCTCCACGTTCTGTGAGGTCTGCTTCTGGAAGTGTGGCGTGCGCGCCCACGTCAAAGACGGTCGGGTCACCAAGATTGAAGGCAACCCCAAGCACCCGCTGTCCAACGGCCGCTTGTGCCCCCGCGGCACGGGTGGCGCCGGCCTCCTCTACGACCCCGACCGCCTGAAGACCCCCCTCATGCGCGTCGAAGAGCGCGGCGCCCAGGTCTTCAAGCCCGTCTCCTGGGACGAAGCCCTCGACCACATCGCCAAGAAGATGCTCGAGATCCGCGACGAACACGGCGCGGAAGCGCTCGCCATGTTCAGCCACGGCTACGGCGCCAGCTGGTTCAAGGGCCTGATGAAGGCCTACGGCACCGGCAGCATCACGCACCCCTCGTATGCGCAGTGTCGGGGGGCCCGCGCCGAGGCCTTCTCGCTCACGTTCGGCGAGCCCGTCGGCAGCCCCGAGCGTCTCGACATCGAGAACACCCGCGTGCTCACGCTCATCGGCTCCCACCTGGGCGAGAATATGCACAACACCCAGGTGCAGGAGTTCGCCGCAGCCATCGGCAAGGGCTGCCAGCTCGTGGTCGTCGACCCCCGCTTCTCCACCGCCGCCGGCAAGGCCCGCCACTGGCTGCCCATCAAGCCCGGCACCGACATCGCCCTGCTGCTCGCGTGGATGCACGTCATCGTCAACGAGCGGCTGTACGACGTCGACTTCGTCGAGCAGCACACCGTGGGCTTCGAGGAGCTCAAGGCGCACCTCGCCGACAAGACCCCCGAGTGGGCCTTCGTCCACACCTCGATTCCGCCCGAGCAAATCGTCGAGACGGCCCGCTTCATCGCCGGCGGTCGCCCCGGCTCGCTCATCCACCCCGGCCGTCGGTACTCCTGGAACGGCCAAGACGCCCAGCGTGGCCGCGCCATCGCCATCCTCAACGCGCTGCTCGGCAGCTGGGGACAGCGGGGCGGCTTCTTCGTGCCCGACAAGATTGCCATCCCCAGCATCATGCCGAAGATCAAGCACACCGAGCCGCGCACCCCACCGGACATGCCCAACGGCACCGTGTACCCCTTCGCCAGCGATGTTCTCGCCCACGGCCTGCGCGATGCCTCCGTCCCTGGCGCCGACGTTCCGTACCCCATCAAGGGTTGGTTCGTGTACGGCACCAACCTGATGCAGTCGCTGCCCGACCGCGACCAGACCATCGAAGCCCTCAAGGCCCTCGACTTCGTGGTGGCCATCGACGTGCTGCCCGCCGAGATCACTGGCTGGGCCGACGTCGTGCTTCCCGAAGCCACCTACCTCGAGCGCTACGACGACCTCCACGCACCCGCCTGGAAGCGACCCTTCATGGCCATGCGTCAGCCGGTCGTGGAGCCCCAGCACGACTCCAAGCCTGGCTGGTGGATTGCGAAAGAGCTCTCCAAGCGCATGGGCTACCCCGAGGTGTTCCCCTGGGACAACGTGGAGGACTACCTCTCCGAGCGACTCGGCAAGATGGGCCTCACCCTCGCCGAGATGAAGGAAAAGGGCGTCATCGAGGGCGACCCCGTCCCCACCTTCTATGACCAGGGCATTGCGCCCAGCTTCCCCACCCCCTCGGGCAAGGTGGAGCTGTACTCCCAACAGATGGCCGACGCCGGCCTGCTGCCCCTCCCCGACTACCGGCCCCCCGATGAGCTGTCGCCCGGCGAGTTCCTGCTCGTCACGGGCCGGGCGCCCTCGCACACCTTCGGCCGCACCACCAACAACCGGCTGCTGTCCGAGGTCTGCGACGACAACCCACTGTGGCTCAACGCCCGCGTGGCCGCCGAGATGGGGCTCACCAACAAAGACCGCGTGGTCCTGTCCACCCGCGACGGCCTCAAGTCCGCGCCGTTCACCCTGCTGGTCACCCAACGCATCCGCCACGACACCGTCTACACGGTCCATGGCTACGGCCACCACAGCAAGATGCTCACCTTCGCCAACGAGCGCGGCGCCAGCGCCATCGACCTCGTCCGCAAGCCCCCCATCGACCCCGTCATGGGCGCCACCGGCCTCAACTCCGCTGTCGTCCGCATCGAGAGGCACATCGCATGAACGCCAAGGCCCGTCGCTACGCCATGACCATGGACACGCGCAAGTGTGTGGGCTGCCAGGCCTGCGTGCTCGCGTGCAAGAACGAAAACAACGTGCCCGAGGGCTTCTGCCGCGACTGGATTGTGCAGGAGGTCCACGGCACCTTCCCCGACCTCACCGCGCAGATTCGCTCCGAGCGCTGCCACCACTGCACCAACGCACCGTGCGTGTCTGTGTGTCCCACCGGCGCCAGCTACCAAGGCGACGGCGGCATCGTGCAGGTCACCCACGACAAGTGCACCGGCTGCAAGGCCTGCATCGCCGCCTGTCCCTACGACGCCCGGTATGTGCATCCTGACGGCTATGTCGACAAGTGCACCTTCTGCGCCCACCGCGTGGCCCGGGGCGACAACCCGGCCTGTGTGTCTGTCTGCCCCACCGACAGCCTGGCCTTCGGCGACCTCATGGACGACGACTCGCCCGTGAGTGCATTGCTCGCCAGCCGTCGCTTTGAAGTGTTGCTGGCCGACGCCGGAACCCAACCCAACCTCTTCTTCCTCGTGTGAACGGAATCCACCATGGATGCCACCACCATCGAAATCGTCCACGGACGCCACAACCACCTCATCGACGGCGCCGCCGGCATGCACATCTGGGGCTGGGAGGTGCCGCTGTACCTCTTTGTCGGCGGCATCGTGGCCGGCTCCACGCTCCTGCTCGCCGTCCGTGAGCTGCGCGAGGGCAAGCGCCCCACCTCCGCGGCCGCCCGCCTGATGCCGTTCGTGTCCATGGCGCTCATGTCTGTGGGCATGTTCGCCCTGCTGCTCGACCTCGAGTACCCCCAGCACCTGCTGCGGTTCTTCCTCACCTTCGAGCCCACGTCGCCCATGTCGTGGGGCAGCTGGCTCATCAGCGCCATCTACCCCGTGCTCGCCGTGCTGGGCCTGGGCGCTCTCTCCCCGTCTCAGCGCACCACCCTGAAGGGTTGGCTCGCCCCCGTAGATGGCCTCGTCGACACTGCTTTCGCGTTCGCCGACGAACACCGCAAGGCCGTCGTCTGGACCGCCATCGCCATGTCCGTGGGCGTGGGCATCTACACCGGCCTGCTCCTGGGCACGATGGCCGCCCGACCCCAGTGGAACACCGCCGTCCTCGGCCCACTCTTCCTCGCCTCCGGCATCAGCACCGGCGCCGCGTTCCTGCTCCTGTTGCCCCTCGACAAGGACGAACAGGCCACCTTCGTGCGCTGGGACGCCATCGCCATCGCGGTCGAGCTCGCGCTCATCGTGGTCATGGTGCTCGGCTTCGCCACGGGCGACGCTGCCGCAAAGGCCGCTGGCTACGGCATCCTCGGCGGCGAGTGGACCCACTGGTTCTGGTCTGTGGTGGTCGTGGGTGGCCTGCTCGTGCCCCTCACCCTCGCCATCCTCGAGATGCGCCGGCACCTGCCGCTCACGCGCATCGCCCCCATCCTCGTCCTCGTCGGCGGCTACGCCCTCCGGTCCATCCTGGTGGCCGCCGGCCAGGCCTCCAACCTCACCGACCTCGCCGTCAACCTCTGACGGCCGACCGCTCCAAAGGAGGTCCGCGTGTCCGTCCAACTCGCACCGCCGACCCAATCCACAGACACCACCGACGCCGCCCCTGCTGCGCGTCCGCTGTGGAACCCCTACGTCGCCGGTATCGCCCTGGGGCTGGTGCTCCTCGCGTCCTACCTGCTCTTCGGCTGGGGGCTCGGCTCCTCGTCCGCCCCCACGCGTGCCGCCATCGGCGCCATGCACGCCGTCGCGCCCGCCGCAACGGAAGCCAATGCATACTTCGGTCCCTACGTGGCCGACGGTGGCAACATCTTCGAAGACTGGATGGTGTTCGAGGTCATCGGCGTCTTCCTCGGCGGCCTCACCGGAGCCTACGCAAGCGGCCGCCTCAAGTTCCAAGGCGTCATCGACAAGGGCCCGCGCATCAGCACCCAGACCCGCGTTGCCATGGCCCTGTTCGGCGGCGTCATCCTCGGCTTCGCCGCCCGTCTCGCCCGTGGCTGCACGTCGGGCCAGGCCCTCACCGGTGGTGCTGTGCTCGCAGCCGGCTCCTGGGCCTTCATGTTGATGGTGTTTGCAGGCGCCTACCTGGCTGCCCCCCTCGTTCGGAGGACCTGGCGATGACCATGCCCCTCTACGCTCTCGGTTCCTTTGACTACGCCGTGGCCATGGCCCTCGGCACCGTGCTCGGCTTCTTCTTCGGCCTCGTGCTCGAAGGCGCCGGCTTCGGACGCGCCAGCAACCTCGTCGCGCAGTTCTACGGCGACGACATGCGCGTGTTCAAGGTGATGTTCAGCGCCATCGTCACCGCTGCCATCGGCCTCGGCATCCTCGCCGGCGTGGGCGTGGTCGACCTGGCCGCGCTCTCCGTCCCCGGCACCTGGATCTGGCCCCAGCTCATCGGCGGCGGCCTGCTCGGCGTGGGCTTCGTGGTCGCCGGCTACTGTCCCGGCACCGCAGTCGTGGCCACGGGCTCTGGCTACATCGACGGCATCATCGCGCTGGTGGGCATCATGGTGGGCTCCGTGGCCTTCGGCTTCGTGTACCCGATGATGGAGCCCCTCTACCTGTCGGGCGACCTCGGCGGCCTGCAGCTGCACAGCCTCATGGGCCTGCCCTGGCCGGTTCTCGCCATGGGCGTCACGGTGATGGCCATCGGTGCGTTCCTCGGCGCCGAGAAGGTGGAGCAGTGGGTGGCCAGGCGCAACGGCACCGCCCCGCCGCCCGCGCAGGTTCCGCTCCGCAACGCCAGCTTCGCCGCCATGGGTGGAGCCGCCGCCCTCGGCCTCGCCACGCTCGCCCTTCCGCAGGTCGAGGCCACCCTCGACACCCCCGACGTCGACACCATCGCTCCCTCCGACCTTGCCCGGGCCCTCGTGGCCGCCCCCACCGACTGGTATGTGGTCGACCTCCGCAGCCCGGAGGCCTGTGGCAAGGCTCGGATTCCCGGCGCGCTGTGCCTCGCCGAAGACGACCCCGACGCCGCCTTCCTCGCCGACCTACCCCCCACCCGCACCGTGGTGCTCGTGGGCCAGGCCACCGCCGAGGTCCCCGCATCCGCCCACGCCTACGCCGGCCAGGTGCGCGTGCTCGACGGTGGCTTCGACGCCTTCAAGGCCAACGTCATGACGCCCCCCGAGCCCCCCGAGGTCCCCACCCCCGAAGCGGTCGCCCAGTACCGCCTCGACGTAGAGCTGGCCGGGCACTTCTCCGGCACCGCCACCCGCGCCGCCCCGATTCAGGCCCGCCCGAAGGCCGTGAAGCGCGCGGTTCGGAAGGGTGGCGGCTGCTGAAAGGGTGCGTCTGGGCGCATCCCTCGCAGGCTCGGGTCGGGCTCTCGCCTGGCTCGCCGCCGAGAACCCGGTGAGCCTACGCGTTCCGCTCCGTCTCCCCGGGGCGGCTCGGTGCCTGCGGCACCCGCTGCGCGGCCTGGCTCCATCCCTTGCGCGGGCCCCCTCCCATTGGAGGCGTCAGCCCAAGTCGTGCGCTCCACCGACAGAACACTGTGTCCTCGGTTGAGGTTGGCTCTGGGCTGACTGCTCGTACATCAGCGGGGGACTCCGTCCCCCAGACACCCCCTGTTTTCCGGGGAGAACTCCGTCCTCCCCGGGCCCCTCCGGCC
>ENA-OWNT01002966-OWNT01002966.1-seawater-metagenome-genome-assembly--contig:-NODE-2966-length-16732-cov-4.317682_pt1 | contig 16732 bp, 14 predicted proteins | sample MGYA00238136_ERZ651165 | MGnify/ENA primary metagenome ERZ651165 (study PRJEB26861, sample SAMN08777766) | seawater metagenome | isolation source: coastal seawater | place: USA: Florida | collected...
GCGCGGGATCTCCGTCAAGGACGCCAATTTCACAAAAGTGATTACTGTCACGTCGAATCACTATTTAGCACAAACTGACCAAGCGCGAAAGTAGATTCTGAACGTGAGTGACACCAATCTATTTTTAGACTTTTGGGCCAATTCGATCAAATTCGACAACGAAAGCGGTGTGGGTGGTGGGTGGTGGTGGGTTGTTTCTTTTGCAAAACGGTAGGCCGTCGCTCGCTCGCTTGCTTGCTCGCTCATTCGCACTGCACTCAGATCGCTTTGTGTTCCTTCACTGCATCTTCTTTTTTGTTGCTTTTTTGTTGCTTTTTTGTCGCTTATTTTTATGAGGCCCGCATGACGTTTTGTGTCCTCGGGTCGGGTCGGGTGGTCATTTAAAGGCGTCCGAGCTTAGAGCTCTGCTCGTTCCATTTCATTCCATCTTCACACGTCTAAGGACTGTACCGGGTATTCCGCACTTTGTGAAGGGGAATTGGCGCAGGGAGTTCTATAATACGCGGGAATCTTTCAAGTATTGGGAACCGCTCCGCGGTCGCAGTTCCGGGTTTCCTGGGCGTGTTCCGACTGTGGGGGGGGGGCTGCGTCGCTTCGTCCGTGGCTGGGCGCGCTCTTGCCTCCTTCGCCTCATGTCGTCTGTCATCATTCAGCGTGCCTTGTTTCGTTAGAGAATGTCCGGCTTTTCCGACAGTTGACAATGATGACTTGAAGACATGGTGAATGGAAGACTCTGGGACCCTGGGTCGAAAACTCAACGGTGGCGCCAAGAGATGGATACTCCGCATCACAGATTCTCAGATTCCAGTTCTCAGATTCTACTTTTCCACGGCGGTTCTTGTAAATGAATGATGCCGTTACTGTCAGGATAGAATACACGGACGAAGTATAACATTATAAGGCATCTGGAAGTGACTTGTCGTTGCAGCTTCAGAAACAACGTCTCAAAACTTGTAAAGCATACCCCCGTCTTCAATTGTGTGGGATTTGAGCTATTTTGACAGAAACTTCCTCGCTTTGTTTACTATCTTGTGTTGCGGTTGGTGAAAGAGGTGCAGTTTACCATACAGAGGTGGTGAATTGTGTTCGCCGCACCCTGCGCAGCTGTTGTATTCTCAATGGGGTGTCTTGTGGACTTGTGGGCGTTGGTCGCGTAAAGTTCCACGACATTGTCTATAAATCCACGTCGCCTAGACACCCACAAAAACGGCCCAGCACGCCCGAATCCGTACTTTCCACGACTCCGCTTTGAGGCCCACACAGGCGCGATCATTGTACTGAACGTTCCCACCATACCAGGTTTTTCAAAGCACAAGTTTCTGACTGAGCCTCGTCAAACACACCTCAGCTCAACAACACACGCACACACACACGCGCACACACGCGCGCGGTACAGTGAAGGGCGAAGAGAGCAACAGCTGCTATTGTGAACGAACGGACTACTTGATTGATTCGATACCGCCGACAGCGACCAAATGAAGTGACCACCTACCTGCCCGGCCACTTGACGTACCCGCGGTGTGACTTTTGACGTGCGCTGCGCCACCACACGCAGGCAAGGCAGGCAAGGCAGGCAAGGCAGGCAGGCTGCCTGCTGTTGTCGCTTGTTGCCTGCCTCCACACTCTACACTCCGCGCGGAAGGCAGGAAGGAAAGAAGGAAGGAAGGAAGGAACCCTTGGTCGTCCGTCCGTCCGTCCGTCCGTCCGTTGTCAGTCAGTCAGTCAGTCGGTCGTCTCGGCGTCCATGCGCGGGAAAGGGCGGACACAGAGGGGGGAGGGGGGGGGAGCAGGAGAGCGAGAGAGAGTTCAGCGAAGACCTGGCTTCGCGGAGTGTCGCAGTTCCAGACACATTCATTCATTCATCCCCACCGTCACCGTCGCCGTCGCTGTGTCTGTCGCTGTACAGTATGGCATACCCTACCTCGAGTTCAGTACTAAAAGTACTGAGTGCAGTTCATACAACCAGTGAAGGCGGCACAGCAGTGGCAGTACTCCCCGTACTTGCAGTACAGTACAGTATCATACAGTTCCGTGTGGTGTGGTAGTCAGCGGCCGTTGGCGCTCACCGGCAGCCGACTGGTTCTCGGATCCAAGATCCAACTTTGGGACTCGGCTGAAATCCTCGAATCCACTTCACTGTTGTGGGCGTTGGATAAAGTTGGAAATGTGTACTGTATAGTTCGTTTCAGGGGCTATACATTATTACACATCAGCTGTCACAACCGCGAGTGCACCCTGCCTGGGGGCGTCACCACTTATTTCTTATGACTCGTGACCCAACTTCACTGACTTTGTGTATACTTCGTGGGCACTTTCTGACTCCAGCTGCCCTCCCCCTCCCCATCCCCATCCCGATCCCCATCCCCGTCCGTGGTGGCTGGGATGCACAGCGGCTTGGTGAGACGTGCTCGTTGGGTGGGTGGTTGGACCGTGCCCAGTTCTTGTCGCAAAGAACGGCGCGCTGTCTGTCGTGGGTGTGGGGTAGCGTGCGGTAGGGCGACGTGCATCCACGATGCAATGCATTGCTGCGCCAGTGAGCCGCGTGGACCCAGAAAATGGATTACTTGCCACGGCTCCCTTGCAAGGTCGTCCTCCACCTCTACAGCCCACACTGTGCGGCGCCGGCTTTGTCCATAACTGTCACCAACGTGCTCGGTGTGCTCCGGTCCACGCCTCCAGCCAAAGCTCCACCGTGGTTTGCACGGTACGTGTTCGCAGCAGCTGTCAATGCCTGTGCCTCGCTGAGCAACACTACTCAAGAGACCACCATGTTTCCACAGCGACACATCCCGCCTGGTGTCAACACTAGTTTGGTGAGAACAACGTGGAGGAAGCGCAACTGAAGTTGCCCTTGACCAACACGCGCAGTGGCGCAGTGCAGTGCTGCGACATTCTCAGTTCATTCGCCTGGCCAGCAATCGACGACGGCATGGACAGCAGAAATGATTACCTTGATGCGATTTATCCTCTGTATCTGTAATGAACATTGAACAACATCGATTCCCTGTTGTGACTAAAACACCTTCTATCTGGAATTCCTTTTCCTTTTGCCGCGTATCTACTTTTTCGCACAATGGCTCCAGAAGTTTCGAACGGGGCAGCTTCGGAGACGAAGAGCAAGGACCTTGCAAAGGTGGGCTGGAAATTCCTGCGCCGCGCCTTGAGAACCGTGAATTGTTTCAAAACAAAGACCAACATCGTCACCCACAAAAAGCAGGAAGTGCAGGACGTATTCAGACGCAACGTCAAAGAGCACAAAGTTGCTCTGGAGATCACTGCCACCGACGAGGTTTTGGACCCGCGTCGGCAGGGCGACGCGTCCGCCTACACGTCCAAAGCCATTGCTGCGAGGAAGCGAATTGCTCGAAGCGAGAAAGTGGTGTCACTGATCACAATTTTATGGGAGTGCGTCGTGCTCGCCAAGGAGGAGGCTCCCCGCGACAGAATTCGGAAGCAGACCTTTGTGTCCCTCATGACTAACTTCCACCAACTGCTGCAAGATTCGAAACCGAAGGAAGCGATCGTGGCACTGGCCGAAGACGACTGGGTCCGCGACTTGGGCGCTGAAGCGGCGGCTGCTCCCGATGCCACGATGGAATTTTGCAAGTTCTACTGTTCGATTTACGAACTCGTGGACACGTGGTGCGCGACAGTGTGTTCGGTTGACTACGAGGCAATGTTGACCGCGATATTGGAGTACGCACAACTCGTCTTGCCTCTGCAGGGCGACGGAATTGCGACTGAGGAGTGGTTGAACCGGCGCGCAGAATTTGCTCGGTTGCGGAGCACCACAAAAACGCTGCTGGAAGGCGGGACAGTTTCGACACCACCACTTGCGACGCTGGAAGCTCTCACACAGTGGAGAGACACCCGATTGGTGTGGACCATGGAGATGGAGGGCAGATCGGACATCAATTCCGATGGTGCGGACGGCACGCAGACCTGCCTTGTGCGCGGCAGCACTCTGTTGAAGGGAATGGAGGGCGCGTTGGGTTCGTACTTCGACAAACAGACACGACTGGCTGAGGGTAAGGATGGAGACGACGATGCGTCGCTTTCCAGGCTCAGTAGTGGAGTTGGAAATGATTCATCTCACATTGAGGGAAGCACCTTTTCCGAGAGAGGGGAAGCAATGGCCCGCGCAAACTACAACAACGGCGATCTCGACCGCATGGACCTTGACGACGACAAGGAAAGGAAGGCGAAAGCTGCAGGGAAGAGATACTGGAGAGGTTCGGGTGCAGTACAACAAGCCAGCGACGTGATTGTGTTGGGTGAATGGGTTCAGAGCGCAGAAACAGGCCGATTGGCCGGCTCTCTGGCCGCGCAGCGATTCAAGGTTGGCTCGCGAGTGCAAGTGCAACGCGATGGCGCGTGGTGTACTGGTGTCGTCATTAAGTTCAATGATGGATTGTACGATGTGCGCTACGACAAAACTGATGCAAAGGGAAGGGAAGTTGTTGACCGAAACTTGCCGTTGAACTGCCTCAAAGCAGTCGGCGACGATGACACGCGGCCGTGGCTTTCCACTGAAGAGGAGAAACAGGGATTTGGCCGTTTGCCTCTGAATCGCGCAACCGGCGCGGCGTCCAAGCCCCCGCAAGGCGACGGCTTTGCGTTTCGCGAAAGCAAGCACAATGTGGCGACAGACACCACGCCAGATTTCCGCCGGAAGCCCATTGTAGCTCGACAGATGTTCAACGTTGGATCTTCCGTCATTGCGTGGGTAAACAACAAGTGGATGCCCGGTGTGGTGACCCGCTTTCACCCTGAGGAAAAGAGTTACACCGTGAAGACAGATGAGGACGGTGCGACCTGCAAAGTGCCCGCAAAGTGTCTGAAATCCGCGTCCAAAGGAGCAAGCCCCGATTCGAGCCCTGGTGCGGAAGACGCTGATTCATTGACGAAAAAGCGATCTTCCAAAAAGGCCAAGAAGGTAGCTCGGCGCTCCAGCAAGCCTGCAAAAGCGTGGACCGGCGTTGCCCACGACATCGTCACGCACCACCCTCCAAAGCACCGGTCACGCCGCTCAAAGAAGTCTTCGCCATTTGGCAATGCTGCTGGCGCCGCTCTGACTGCTGCTGGAAGACGCGATTTGACAGGAGTGCCACACCGGCGGCGCCTTTCTGGTTCTGCGGCGATGGAGAAATTAGAAAACGGTCCATCGCGCAAGGTCAAGAGCTCACAGGGTAGGAAAAACGGCTTGCGAATATCAGAGGTAAGCAGAGATCGTGATTGACCTGCTGTGCCAGCGGCTGGGTTTTTGCTCACCTGTTCATGCCGTTTTCTGTTTGTCGATTTGGATTTCCGACTCATCAGGTCAATGCCAAGCATAGATCTTCTCGCAAAGGCACCTCGAAGAACCGTTTAAACAAGAGCCGCGAAACGAAGTTAGCAGACGTAGACGACAGCGATGTCATTCTCATCGGGGAAGACCACTACCGCGTTGGGGATACTGTGTCAGTTCCGTCGAGATCGCAATCAAACTCCAGCGCCGTTGAAGAAGCCACTCTAACTGGCATGGAATGTGAATCCGATTCCGTGTCGGTTCGGTACACGAGCGACGGAGCTGATGGCGTATTGTCCGCAAATACCATTGCTCACCACAACAAGAATCATGCATTTTCGTATGACGGCACATGCTTCAAGATCGGCCAGTCTGTGTTGGTCCCTCCTTCCAACGACGAGCCGAGTGCCGAGGCTGTGCCTGCTGTCATCCTGGGCAAGGCATCCACAGAGGGGCAAGTGCCGGTGCGCTTCAGTATTGACGGCCGCCGTGGCCGAATTCACATGGAGCACATTGTTGACAGTGAGCGAGAGCGGGCATTCCGTTGGCGAGGGAAAGAGTATTTCGTGGGCGATGCTGTGTCCGTGCCAGCATCCTCAGTGGACGACACTGGACTCGGCGACATGGAGGAGTTGGTCCGTGGCAAAATTGTTAGCGCAGCCTCGTCCAACGGGGCGGTCAATGTGCGAGTAGCGCAGAAGGAAGTCGCTGTCGCACTCGCAACCATCGGCAAGCACAATCATGGACGACCAGACCGTCGCCGAACGTTTCGGAGCCATGGACAAAAGTTCCGCGTTGGAGATCGAGTCGTTGTGCAACAAGGTCCCATCGTGGGGGAGGCAGAGTTGGCATCGGCTCCTGACTCCTGCGACGAGGTGCTGGTCCGCAAAGCAGGTTCTGAATACGCAGTTTCAACTCGTCACTTGAGCCATCGAGATCTTCCGCAGCCGAAAGTGCCGTTTGTGATGGACACGCGGCAACGGCCTGTTTTGAGAGAAATGGGTCCCCGTGGTGTCGTGGGCAGTGGAGGCGTTGGGACTATGGCAGTGTACCGTTCAAGTTTTGGATCTGACCCTGTGACGTTGGAGAAGCGGTCGCGCCGCTCGAGCAAGTCCATGAACAAACCATCCAGTGTCTCCATGTGCACTTTTGATGCCGGCGGCCTCATCGATGCGAAAGACGCCTTTAGTTGGGACGGACGTGGGAAGCGAACGATTGACAAAGATCTCATGGCCGCCTTGCCGCCGATGCACCATTTGTTGGAGCGGGAGAAGAAAGCAAAAGGCATTGGTCTTGCTGATGCACTCGTGGCTCCCGTGTCAACACGCCGCAAGCCACGTCATCGCAAATCACGCAGCCTGAATCTCGGCAGGGACAGATCCGCGAATTCCGCGTTAAGCCACGCTTGCCGGCCAGGACACCAGCGTTCGCCAAGTGCGTCCGAGATGCTCTTCGCTGATTTGTGAGCGGAATTCCACGTCGTCGACTTGGAAACTAAACTGACCAAACAACAAGACGTGCAAGCTGAATGCACGTATTATTTATTGTAAACCGATTTATTATAAACAAAAAATTGCTATTTTCTATTTTTCTTTGAATCAAACTGGCAGTGATCGATTGTTGGTGCGTTTTCGACCGCAGTGGCCCCAGCATCTCATCGCAAAGGGGGAGAAGACCGACACTACAAAAATCGTGCATTGAGCGCAATCATACTGATTCCCACACACCGACTTGCAGGCAGGCGATCACGCGGACCAGCCGGCAGCAATGCAGAATGCCATGAAGGAAACGCGCTGGCACGAGTCGGCCTGCGGACTTTGGCCCACCCACTCGTGTAGCGCTCGGAATGCCACATCAATGCGCCGCTGACCACCTGCTGGTAGTCCAACAATTATATTTTCTCTTGCTGACCATTGTTCACAAAGTGTGAAACGACCATGCGGCGATCCACCCGTTTCTCGGCGCTGCTTCCTACATTTTTGCAAGTGGGTTCTACATCATGACAAGCATCGCGCGATGCATTGTTCTTCCTCCACTTCGTGAACAACAAACTACGAAGGCAGGAGTGGCGCAACATGTATGTGTGCAACAACAGTTCTCTTCGCGCGCAATTCTCCGCAACCACGTGAGTCGACCAACGACGGTGCGGAAGTTGGTTGGCAGTTGGTTGGCAGTTTGGAAGTTGTGATGATGGACACTGAGAACGAAAGCAAAGAAAGTGAAACATGTACTGTACTGCCGTCGTCGTCGTCGTCGTCGTCATCCATTCTCCGACTTCCGAAATCCGACGGAACGTCCGTCCGGGAACGGGAAACGCGTTCGTAGTCTATACGGCGGGCATGCGTTCGTTGCTGTGCACGCACGGACGGTTTCGAGGTCGAAGTCCCAAAACCTGAAAACCTGAAAACCTGACTGACAGCTCTTGCACGATGATGAGACAGACGACGACACTCAATGACTGACTGATGAGAGGACTGAGAAATGACTGAAGGCGTCGTCGTTTCAGTGGGAGTGATGGCTGTTGCTGTCGTCCCGAGTTCCCGAGTTGCGTTTTGTTTTGCGGGGTTGCGCCTTTCTGCGCCTCTGCGCCTCCGCGCCTGTCCTGCACTACCCATCCCTCACCAACTCCCCACCAAACTCCCCACCAAACTCCGCCAACTCGCTCGCGAATCATTCGTATAGTTATACTTAGTACCCACGGGTAGGCGCATAACGAACGAACGAACGAACTCGAACGAACCAACGAACGAACTCGAACGAACCAACGAACGAACGAACGAACGAACGAACGACCTCGAGCGAGAGAACGTCGCCGCGTGACCGACCGGCTGACTGTCGCACGCGACCGGCGACCAATGACGTCTGCGGGACCGCGTTGCAGTCTTGCGCGATCGTGCCAACACATTGCGGTCGACTTACCACTGTTTCTCCCTACTGTACATCTACGATAATCCGTGTTTTGAGATGCACTAAAGAAGTTTTCAGTGTGACGAAGTGGGGTTTACCGGGAATAGTAGCGAACTGAATACCAAGTAAACGGTACGTTGAAATGGATATTGTATTCGTCGGTCGTCCGCGGTGGATGCGTTCGTTGGACGGCGGTGTGACACAACACAACCACAACCACTCCACGCAACACAACGCAACACAACAACGCAACACAACGCACACGGACACATACATACATGATACCACGGAGGCGCGTGGCTTTAAGAATACCCCGCGACGACAAGTGCGTGGACCCCGTGGGAGGTGTTGCTGTTGTCGTATCGAAGACGCTGCACTCTCCGCCCCCACCCCACGCCACCACCAATCGTGATAGCAGTCGACACAGAGTCGTTTGTTGGTTGTGCGAATGTTGACGCAGACACGACGCCCTGCATACCCCGTGCACCCTACCGTGTGTGAGTTGACGCGCGGTGAGACGACAGAATGATGGTGGGCGGGCGGACGAGATTGCCCGACTGCTTTAAAAAAAACTCCAGCCAAAGTCACACTCATTAATCCTGAATTCACCACTTTTGCCCTCTCCAGAACTTTCGACACAACAACTGTCAATAAATTGTGGCCATGTCCTCCGAAAAAGTCCAAGTTTACTACTGGCCGTTCCTCGGCCGTGGCGCAGCCGCCCTCTTGATGCTTACTGAAGCAGGAGTCGATTTCGAACACGTAAGTTATGCTTCCCTGTGTTGTGGTGTCACCGCAAAATGTCGTCTGAACTTTTCCGCATCGCCGCTGATGTTCTAGATCTCCGATTTCCCGCATCTGGCGCAAAAGTGTGCGGCATTTGGAGCTCAAACGACGACGTTCGCACCCCCTATCGTCGTGGACGGGGACACGGTGGTCAGTCAAAGCCTTGCTGTGGCACAATACATTGGCAAGAAGCACTTCCCGATGCCGGATGACAATGACACGCTCGGATTCCAAGTGATGTTGAACCTTGTGGACTTCGGTGGAGGTGCGTGCAGCTGATTATTTTTGGTGACAAAACGGTGTTGTTCTAATGGCGGTCATTCGAACTGCGTATTTTTGCTCAGGTGTCGAGAAAGCAACCGCAACCCCGCAGAGTTTGAAGACATTCTTTGACGGCGATGGTCAGAAGCCGGCTCGCTTCCACTTGTGGGCCGCAACGCTCGAACGAATCATCAAGGGCCCCTTCTTTTTCGGTGAAAAGCCCACCTACGTTGACTTCTTGTGGGGTAAGTCGTTTTTGTGTGCCGTGCAACTGGATCGTACGTTCGAAATTCATTTTTGTGTAACGTGTGTTGTGGTGTCGACGTGTTTTGCAGCTGGCCACTACGGCTTCATGCACCAGACTGTTTTTGCATCATTGTCCGAGCGCACGGGCGTCGACTACTTCGAAAAGTACCCGAAACTGACCGGCGTTTATGATGCCATCACCAGCCTCGAATCCTTCCAGAAACTGGGACTGCCATTTGCGGGACCAAACTTCGTCAAAAAACCGGACGACGTTATCTTTGCTGAATTCCCTGACAAGCGGGCTGCGTCCGCGGAATAAATGCTGCAGTGGTCGCAAGCAGAAACGAAATTGTTCACCTTGTCCTGCAGTGGACAAAGATGCCACAACGTAGTTGCCCAGGGAGCGTACCATAAGCAGCCGTGGTGTTCAAACGATTTCTTCTTTAACTTTGAAAGTCTCGTCTGCTCTTCTGGAAGTGTCGAAATAATTCATGGCCACTTCAGATTGCAATGTTGGCCACGGCAATCCATGCGTACTCTTGCAGCCACTGTTTGCAGCAGAGTGTCTGCGTCATTGAGCAAAATCAAAAGTCGTTGAACAATCCGTGTCACTTTGTGTACGTTCGATGCTAGAGGCCTCATTGATGCAAAGGACGCATTCGGCTGGTATGGTGGGGGGGGCGAAACGTAAAATCATCAAGGAGTCTGAGCTGCGCTACCGCAAATGCACCACCTTCTGCAGCGGGAGCAGAAAACTGGCTCCTTTGACCTTGCGGATTATCTCGCATCTCCAGCTGAGGGAGACCACAATTGCGACCATCGCAAGTCACGTAGCGCCAGCGTCGACGGGACGCCCAGCAAAGTCGGTCATCGAACGGGCTAACCGCAATCCACACAGGCGGTCGCCCAGTGCCTCTGAAATGCTGTTCGCCTCCCAGTGGCCCAGGCATTAAGTATTCTTAGAAGATAGTTCGTGTGAAACTAACGGAGAACTCGTAGAGTGCGACGACGGCGGAGGTGCAGTGCCCCGTTCTTCAAAATTAGATTCTTCAGGGCAAACATGTTCCCGAGGAATTTTGTAAATTAAACTACACATGTACATCGTGGACCAGATTTTCCTTTTATTGTTTATGGCGACGAGTCTGTCGCTAAGTTCCGTGGAAGTACCTCGATTGACAGCCCTGGCTTTGGAAAAAGTTTCTCAAGTAAGCAAATCTGAAACAATGGGTAACTGCAGGCCACGAGACACAATCAAAAAGAAAGCTTCAACACTGCAATTCGTGAATGGAGTTCTCGTGGTTCCTTTTGTGCCCTGTACTCGGAATCGGTATCACCACGGCCATACCAGACACTGTTTCATGTTTACAGCGTCGTCTGAAATTTCAGTCTGGGCAACTACCCGGGTATTGTCGATTTATGCCAACATCGAGTAACGTAGGTAGTACGGCATCGGTGTGACTTCGGCGGTTGGTGGGGGCGTGGGGAGTGGGGACGTGGGCTGGGACAATCATGCATACATGTTCATGGCATTCCGGGGGTGCTTGACATCCAGTACGTCAAGGGTTCGACGAAGTTGGGTGCTCACACACCCAGAAGACACTTTCTGCCAGACAGTGCATCAGTGTGTCACAGTGTCCAGCACACACAGAAACACGGAACGTACGGACGTGATCTCTGCGACCCAATGCCTCGCAATGTGGGTCTTCACTTCTTGGCAAGAATGAGAACACGTGATCGTCAAAATACCCCATCACCATCAGAAGGCAACGGCAACAGAGCCGCCAACCGAAGGGAAGTTGCTGCGGAGAACAAGCAACATTCCGACAATCATCGACTCCTTGCCACTCGAGGACCTCGTGATCGATAGCCACTTCATTCGTATTGGATGCACGGACGCACGGACGGATGAATGTCGTCGTTATTTGTGTGAATGGCAGTGAAGACGACACTGTGTTGCTGCGCAGCAACGCACACAAATCAATCTATCGTAGAACGAACGCGGAAGGCATGATCAACAACATTGTGAGTGTTACCACACTGCGGTTGGTTTCCCTGTGAACGGGACCCTTTGGACCGAAGGGTGGAGGGATGGATGGATGGAGGGACGAAGCAACAACGGACAACTGAACTGTGAATCCAACACCGGAGCAACCATCATGACATACATACAACATGACACCGCCACGCAAGCACCCACCAACTCAATCCATTTTTCTTCCATGACCCACCGCCACCACAATATCATAACTGCCGCACGCTGACGACCGCCGACGAAAGCACCATACTCGAGTACAGTACTGAAGTACAGTACTAGAGTACCTACCGCGAGCACATGATCTGCCATCCACACAGGCGGAAAAAGTGCCGTTCGCTGAACTGTACATTCACTTTTCGACTTTTCCTTGCTGAGGACCACCGACCACCGACCACCAACCACCGACCACCGACTTCGCCGTGTGGTTGTTTTATAACCCGCGTGATCGCCGGACATTCGTGAAGGGTTCATGTACAACCCGCAACAAAGTGCATCACACATTGTCCACATTACCCGGGTATCACTCGAAAACTTTCAACTTCGCGGGAAAACAGCTCGCTGCAGCGATCAGCTATGGTAGCTCGCTCCAGCCATCATCAATCAACACAATGTCATCCTCGACATTCATTCGCGTTGCTTTCGGAGGCACTCCGCACAGCTCAATTGTTTATCCGTATTCGGCATTCTACGTTTGAGCCTCGTTTACTACACATACATACCACTTAATCCTGTGTGTAGATACTACGTCGTTGCGTTGCGTTGCGTTGCGTTGCGTTGCGTTGCGTTGGGCGCGTTCGTTGACGCTGGGTGCGAATGCGCCGCCGTCGGCCGCTTCCCATTCCTTCGCAATTCCACTTTTCTCACTACTGTACATTACGTTTAACTCTGAAATAATATCCCAGATCAGTGTTCAACAGTGAAAGTGTATCATAAAGCAAACATCAACTATACAGTACTGCAAGTTGAACTATAAACCGGGAGATAACTGACGGGCAGGAATGCAGGAATGGCCGCGGCGCGGCGTTGAAGCACTCCATGTGTATGAACACCTTGGCCCGCGAACAGAGTCAACGAATCAACCACAGCTGCGGTGAATGAATCGATATGGGTGGGAGGCGACGAGTGAGAAGTAAGTGCGGTCACCGAGAAAAAGGTCATGATGACAAAAGGAAGGAGTCCAGCCAAAGTGAATGATGAACCAGTCAGCGCGCTGGCAGCTGAATGGGAGAGTGAGTGGCTGGGGGTGGCCGTGGGGGAATAGTGCGAGGCGAACTCGCAGACACCAGAACGCACGTGGCCTTTGCGCTGGCTTAGCGCTGGCTTACTTACGCATGGCTTTAGGCATGGCTTTAGGCTGGCTTACGCATGGCTTTAGGCATGGCTTGAGGCATGGCTTACGCATGGCTTTCGGCGTGGCTGTAGTTAGAGGCATGGCTTGAGGCACGGATTTGACTGGCCGAACGCTGCTTTTGCAAGTGCTGAGGGAGTGTTGGCTTTAGACGTGGGTTTTGGGTTTGGGAGGTGACTGACTGACGTTCGTGCGTTCGTTCGCACATTCATTCACTCGTTCCTTCGGTCGTTCCTTCGCCGTTGTCTGTTTTGGATGAGCATTGCTGGAGTGGCGCTGGAGTGGCGCTGGATCGTTGCCGTGGAGTGGAGTGGACGGTGCCGCGCTGTCTTTGCGTTGACTTGACTTGGGTCCCTCGCACTTCGCGCTCGCCGTCTTGCTGTCTTGCCCGCATTCTGCGTTCACTCGTTCACTCGTCCGTTCATTCATTCGTTCGTTCGTTCATTCATTCGTTCGTTCGTTCGTTCGTTCGTTCGTTCGTTGCCGCGACTTTCGCAGTCGCCAGCGAGCAAGTACAGTGGCTTAGGTCACCTGCTGACTTCATTCGTTCACTGCCACGCACTCATAATCAGTCGGGTGTGTGTCCGTTGTGCGTTACGTTTTGCGTTACGCAAGCTGCGGTAAGGCAGGCGGTGACAGCTCGTTGGCGGCTGTGCCCACACGAACACGTGCGTAATGCGCTGGCGCGACAGCGTGCAGCGTCGCTCGCGTGCGGCTTACGCACTGGGGTTGACCGAAGGAAACGCCTCTGCGGCTGGTTCGACTGGTGGAGGACAGTTGTTGTTGCTGTCACCACCCCCCGCAATGGCCGGCGGCGACCAGCACATCATGGCGACAGCGCGTGCGACGGCTCTCGACAACTAACTGTTGCTGTTCCCTGTGGGCGCGCTTGCCCGAAGTCGCGAGTCGCTGTTGACTGACTTGCTTGGTACTCTTACTGGGCTGCTTTCTTGCGTTCGTCGTGCACTCGCTGGGTTCTCGTACCCACCCACGTACCCATCTTCCTTTGCGCGTCGCGCAGCCCATGTGTCTGAGAAGCAGCAAACGGCGCAGCAAGCAAACACCAGCCGACGAGTTAACTGGAAACGTCGTGGCGGACGGTCTCGTCTGCAGTGATTGTTCTAGGTGGTCACGATGGTGTGGCGTTGATCGTGATGATATCCGTGCCAACGACACCGACACCAACGGCTCGGGTGGGAGCACGTCGTGGCGGCAAAATACTGTGCACCAGCTGGTGCAAACAAGAGGAACGATGGTTTGTGCTTCGCGGCCTTCTGAGAGATGGTCCAAGCCCAACATCGCTGTCTTGATCGTCGTGGATTTTTGACAAAAGTTAAATCAACGTCAGTGTTCTGCGTGCAATACTTTTTTTAACAGTTCACCGCGCTACTCGTGGCGACGGTCCTTCGCTGAACAAAAGAAGATTGTTGCCAAGTTGCATCGCCAGAGCTGACCATGGCGAAGGCTGTGGTGAACATGGTGGCAAAGGGTGGCAAACTCGGCGTTATGGGGTGGAGAGTTCTTCGAACTGCGTTCCTCATCTGCCGCTTCAAACCCAAAACTAACGCGGTTGCTTGCAAAAAGAAACCAGTGCAGCACACTTCTTTGCGCAAAGTCACACAGCGAGAAACAACCAAGGCCAGCACCGCTGCCCCGAAACAAAAACAAGCGGTGCAAGACATCGTTGAGCGGAGCGTGACCGAGCACAAAGTGGCGGTTGTCGTCACTGGCAACGACGACGTCGCGGATCTGCGTCGGCACAGCGTGGCGACAACGGCTGCAAAACTCGGCTGTGTGGGGTGGAAAGTGCTTCGAACTGCCCTGAAGAACGCCTGCCGCTTCAAACGGAAGACCAACATCGTCACTCACAAAGCGGAAGAGGTGCAGGACACTTTCAGGCACAACGTAGCCGAGCACAAAGTGGCACTGGTGATCACTACAGAGGACGACCCGTGGGATCTGTGTCAGCAGGGCGACGCGTCCGCCTACACTACCCAAGCCATTGCTGCCAGAAAGCAAATTGCTAGAAGCGAGAAAACTGTGTCATTGATCACACTGCTGTGGGAGTGCGTCGTTCTCGCTAAGGAGGAGGCTCCCCGCGACAGAATTCGGAGGCAGACTTTTGTCTCTCTCATCACCAACTTCCACCAACTCCTGCAACATCCGAAACCTAAGGAAATGATTGTGTCGCTGGCCGAAGAAGACTGGGTCCGCGACATGGGTAAAGAAGCGGCTGCTTCCGGTGCCACGATGACATACGTCCAGTTCTTCCTTTCCGTTTTTGAGCTTGTCGACACATGGTGCGCTACGTTGCATGCGCCAGACTACTGGGCGATGTTGACGGCGATCTTGGAGTACACACAACTCGTCTTGCCATTGAAGGGCGATGGGATTGCGACTCAGAAGTGGCTCAACCAGCATGACGACATCGCCCGATTGCGGGGCGTTGCACATGCACTCTTGGAAGGAGAAGAGGTGTCTACATCGTCACTGGCATCACTAGAATCGCTCGAGCAGTGGCGGGATGTGCGGTTGCAGTGGACGATGGAGGAGGAAGGTGTTGCGGGCGTCAGCGACGGCGCGCAGCGTTGTTTGGTGCGGGGAGATTCACTGATGGACGGGATGAGCGCGGCTTTGGAATCGTACTTCGATGCGCAGGCACAACATGACACTGGAGATTGGTCAGGAAACCCACAAGGCGCAAGTATAAGAACTGACGGCACGGGAGATTTTGCAGGCAATAATGCGGGACTCGGTCGTGAGTCTGTGGGCGCTGGGCTCGGGCTCGACGACAGCACACGCCTGGCATTGCAATTTCGGAACCATTTTTCGACAGAGGAAAGTACTCAACATCAGCGATTCAAGGTCGGCGCACGCGTGCAGGTGAAGCGTGACGGGGCGTGGTGCACTGGCGTCGTTGTCAAAGTCAGTGATGGATTGTACGACGTTCGCTACGATCAGAGGGATTCTGCTGGCGGGGCGGTGAATGACTACGACTTGCCACCGAACTGCCTCAGAGCATTGGATGAGGACGACACGCGCTCGCGGCTTGCGGCTCAATTTGCAAAGCAGGGATTTGATCGTTTTCCAGGGGATCGCACATTCGCAGCTCGTGGGGACGGTACATCCTTTCGAAACGTTCACCTGGACTCGGACACTCAAAGGGAGCGTACGTTGGCAGGGCAGCAATTCAGACGCGGGGAAGCTGTCATGGTGTGGATGAACAACAAGTGGGTGGGTGGAGTTGTGGCCCGATTTAACCCTGAAGACAACACTTACATGGTGAAGGCGGACGGGGAAGTTGCAACTTGGAAAGTGTCAGCGAAGTGCTTGAAAGCAGCATCCACGGGAGCAACAACGCGACCAGGAACCACCGCACCAGGCCTCAAGCCGATAAAAACGCTACTGCCAAAGAAAACGAGGAACAAAGTGAACCGACATTCGAGCAAGCGTGGGAATGCGTGGAAAGGTGCGGCGCACCAAGCTGTCAAACGAGGCCATGCAGAGAGCAAGTATTCGAAGAAGAATCCTTCTGAACGACTTGCACTAGCTGCCAATGGAGCGCCAGATTTTCCCTGTAGGGGAGATTTGACCCAAGCACCGAGTCGCCAACGCCGTCAGAAATCAAATTCGGCGTCGCGGGGCAAGACTAAGCACAAACGTCACTCGCCCAATTCAGGACGGTCGGAGGACTCGAAAAGCCCTTCAACGGTGTGTTTGATTGGCTCGTGAACATTGTCCACAATAGCTGCACCGACGTTGCGTGGGTAGCTGTTGCTCACGCAAGTTCTGCTTTTGTGCCCGCTGCATGACATTTTATCTACTTGACAGGTGAGTAAGGTGAGAGGAATGGGAGAGCACA
>ENA-OWNT01002967-OWNT01002967.1-seawater-metagenome-genome-assembly--contig:-NODE-2967-length-16732-cov-3.749144_pt1 | contig 16732 bp, 22 predicted proteins | sample MGYA00238136_ERZ651165 | MGnify/ENA primary metagenome ERZ651165 (study PRJEB26861, sample SAMN08777766) | seawater metagenome | isolation source: coastal seawater | place: USA: Florida | collected...
TAAACCCGTATCGCAGAGACGGAGGTACAACATCAGCATTTGCTGTCCGGATGGACACGGCTTGCCGTGCGCCCGCACGATCATTTGGACCATTTGCGCGGCAATTGTAAAGTCCACTGTGTCAATCCCGTGAATTTGTTGCGCTCGTGCCTGGTCATCACAACGCGTCAAAAAGTGTTACCACGACGTTCAACAGCGACACAAGGCATACAACGTCGTCAACTAACCAAGCCGACGATGGCCACACGTTCATAATACGTTCCAGATGCGATCAAACGACAGTGGTTGCTTGCTCGAATGTTGAGGTCGGCCTTGTGGATTTCGGTCGATCCAATCTTGTCTTTGAGTTCCGATGTCGCAGTGCTATCTTCACCAGCACTGGCATCTTTCAATCGCTGTATGCGGAGCTCGATGGCTCTTCGACACAGCTGTAGTGCTCGTCGGACATCACCACTTACACTACGGACTTTACGGGCGCATAGTTCCAATGCATCGTCGGTGAACACGGGCAATGATCGTAGTCGTGATTTGAGAATAGTGAACATCTGGCATAACCATACCACCAACATTCACACCAGTTAGAAACTTTTCACCTGCTTTGCCATTACCCATCAAGTTCACCGCAGAATCAAACCTGTTGAGCTTCATAAGCGTAGAACTCAACTCTCTCCAGACTTGCCCGGCTGCTGATTTTCGGCAGCAGTCGTTCTGGTAGGTCCATTGTGTTGGCGATCCCGACGACAACCAACTTTGCTGTCGCCAGTGTTGGCCATTCAAATAAATTATACAGCACGTCCTAACAATCAACAGCAAAGAGTAAATACAGTGGTGACGGTCACTGGTTGTGATATTCAACAATGCACGCCACCGAGGTCACACCAAACACACCTGTTTCTTGGTCGCCAAAAAGTCAATTTCGTCGACGAGGAGTAATGTAATTGCTCGGTTGGGGTCATCGAGGTTAAACACACGCTTGAGATTCTCTGCCGCATGTGCCCGTGCGCAGATTTCACCAGTCACTCTGAACAAAATGTCGCGGTAGGCGTGATGCGGGTGTGTCAAGTGCATCGCATTGAGCTGCACAAAATTGAAGAACGGCAGTTCCTGTTCGGCCACTTCGGATCGAAGTTTTCGTACCACCTCTAACACCGTCGCTGTTTTCCCAGTTCCTGGCATTCCCGACACATAAACCGTTGGTTGCTGTCCCCCATTGCAAATAGCGTTGCGGAGAATTCGGTACAATTGTGACCGTTCTTTCTCGCGACACGGTAGCGAGTGAGGCACAGCCGATAACTGGAGTTCGTTGTAGGCTAGCATGAACATATCATGTGCAGTTTGCTCATGGCGCACCCGTTTGTCAACCACGGAACCTGACGTTGTAGTAGTGGTGGTCGAGCCATCACTTGCATTGCTGGTCCCGTATGTTCTTTTCCGCTGACGGTGAGACGATTCTGGACTGCTTGCAACGGCGACACTAGTTGTAGCATGAGTGACGGGTGCCAGTAGCTTGCGACTGTACCGTCGACTCAATTGAGAAAACGAAGCCCGTCGCAAGCGTTTCGACAAAATGTCGTAGAAATTGCGACAGAGAAACACGGTTTCGTCGAGGGTGCTGCTTCCACCGATACTACCACTGCTTTGTTGAGACATTTGTGTGGGTTGGTCACTGATCTGAGTTTCGCGGTTGGAGGTAACAATCACTTTGGCTTCGATCTGATCGACCACTGCGGCGTCCACAACTTTATTCGAAGCAAATACCTGGGCGTAGGCGTGGAATGCATGACAAAGCAAATGAGAAAAGAAGAAATCACCGCAACTCAAAAGCGCTACCCCAACAACAACTGCATCTCAAAATTGGGACATTTCAACCTAACCAACCTCCATAAACTTGTACTTATCGCACTGCCCCGGGACGCCATTCGTTTTCTTCTTGAACACCTCCTCCGGAAAAAAGAAAATGCGCAGTTCCACATGTGGGTACAACGTTGTGTGCTGCTTCGACCGTTTGTTCAGTTCATAGTCTCCGTCAAGCTGGTACCGTGCGAATGGATTTCGTTTTGCACGAAGTCTTTGGTTGATGCGTTGGTCAGCGTCACCCATGTCTTCGATGAAGCACAATATCTGTGCGAGGTAGAAGTACAACACCCTTTGTGCCCAAACATAAAAACAAAAAATCATTACGAAATATCACCCAGCACGTTCACGTCGACTTCACACAGTTTCAATGTTCAGTTCCAGTACAGTGACGATACAGGCACACCTGTCTTTGTGTCGAACCAATTTTCCTTTACTACTTCCGACAGAGATCCGGACTACATCCCCTGCTTTGAGCTCGCCGATGCCGTTGAGGTATATTTTTGAGTGGTAGACGTGATTGGGCGACGCTCCCCGTTCCCCTTTGTCCAACCAGTACCATGTCGGCGTTCTGATCAAATCCGCCGCCACGTTCTTCTCAAAGTCTCCGTCATCGAATTGAATGTCGTATTCGTAGAAGATGTTGAACGCACGACTCGTGCTGCTTCTGTTTACAACGCTGTTGCTGTCGCTGTCACTGTTGCTGTTTCTGTTGTTGTGGTGTTGCTGCTGCTGCTGCCGCTGTTGTGTTGTTGTTCGCATTAGACTGCGGTGCTTTTGTCGTCGCGTGATTGCTTTGTGGTTCTTGAATCGACGACGCTGGCGTGCGAGTCGTCGTGTGCCGGATTTCGGACGCGTGACGGATGCTTACCCACAGATGATGCATGCACCCCACTGAGAAAGTAAAATGTCGTTCAAAGCTGGCATGGGGTGCGTGAGTTGAAGAACGAAGCCCGGTTCAGATCCGGGACATGGTGTGGGCCGACGGATAGGTGTGCGTGTGCACGGTGGTGTGCTTGGGGTTTGATGATGAGGACAGTGATGGAGCTGACGAGCTCGAAGCAAAGCAAGTAAGAAATGGCGGACGTGCATGGAAAGTAAAACAGCGAACTCAGCAACAAAAAAAAGTGTCGACGACAGTTCAATTTGCGGTGTAATAATGAACTCGTGATTTCTCCAACTAGTTTCGTTGCCAAGTATTGGTCTCGGTGAAACATGGAGGATCGGCGGAACAGCCCGTCAGATAGAGAGTCAAAACGTCCGAATGCGAGTGTGTGGGCGACGACGACCCGCCTTCTTGGCCCCGTGTTGTTAATGACGGCCGGTGCCGCCCTTATGTTCGCTGCTACTCGTTTTTTCGACAACAAAAAACACAGAACAAAACACGTAAGGTTCCAGCTGCCAAAGAAGCGCAAGAAGAAGCGTGGAAAGCGGCGGCTGTCGTCAGAAAGGCTGTCGAGTTTGCAAAAGGCATGGGATGAACCAGAAATACGGAACATTTATGGAACACTTGACAACGTGAGCAAATTGTTCCGAGAATTCAGACGCATTTCACAGTGCCGCGATCTTTCGGATGTGTTTTGGACAAAGGAAAATTTCCAGTCTTTGATGGAGCAGTTCGATTTCTCGACCACACCGCGAAGCGCCAGCTCCTTGGCGGACCTGCTCTTCAATGCGATCGGCGACCCCGAGACGGAGCAAATTTCTTTTGTGGCTTTCCTGAAGGCCTTCGGCGTCGCAATGCGAGGATCCAGGAAAGAGCAAGCCCAGTTTTTACTGAGAATGGTCGATCCACAGTGCGATGGTTTTGTTACACCTGAGAATTTAGAGAGGTGCAATTCAAACTCCTGAACCCTTGCCCTAGCTCCGTGATCACGTCCACTTCCAACTGTTGTTGATGGCCTTTTATGCGTGGCGCATGCCGTTGCAGGTACATCGAGTTGCAGACCGTAATTTTGTCCCGGCCAGTCGGAGGAAGCGCAAGCACGGAATCCCAAAACTATAGTGCTCCAAACAGCCGGAAATTGTTTGGTGTTCTTTCAGAATGTGCCCGAAAAAGAAGCACGAGACCCCAGGGCGCCGGCTTCATCGCAGTCGACGACTTCGTCTCGTGCTGTTCCGAAATTGGTGTCGACCCAACCGCCGCAGCGGAGGTACGACGGTCGCACGATCTATCTACCGCCACTGTGCCGAGGGAACAGGCGTGGAACACTGAGTGTACTTCTCATTCTGTTGACATGTTGTGTGCAGGTGGCACAAGGGATTCGAATGCCCGACGTATTTCGAGCACTACTGGCTGCTCTTACAAGCGCTCCAACGGCCCCTCCGTCGCAGCAGTGAGGTTCTGAACCCCGTGCAAACAACGAACGCAATGACAAAGTGTGTGAATCAAACAAAACAACAATAAATAATTCAATGAAAAGCAACTCTAGGCAAATTCAGAATTGCACTTCGACTGATGGCAAGGGCTTGATCGTGAAATCTGTGTCTGTACCAAAGACTTTTTCACGGCGTTCCTTGCTCTTCAATTTCGGGTCACCGCCAACCCGCTCACGGTATGTGTACTGCTTCACCGGCACCACCTTAGCACCGCTCAAAAGCCTCTGATTTTTGTTGTTCAAGTCTTGGGCTGACTTGACCTTGCGGAAGTAGTCCTTTCGGCGTTCCTCCTCCATAGCTGCCAAGTTTGCTTTCGCAACCGCCTGGACGTCACACAAAGAAGTAGTGAGACAATGAACACGAGAAGGCCAATCAAAGCAACACAAGCACTACACTCACAGCCGCATTTGCTTCCTCAAACAAACGATCGCGTTCTGCCTGTGTTTTCGGTCCTGGACGATGAAAGCTTGCAGACATTGTTGTGGCACTGCTACTCATAGCGTTTCCGAACGATTCACCATGCACCGTCCCAACCATGCCATGGTGCTGATCACCGCCACCAGCATTGAGCTCCATGTGTGAACCACCAGCAGCCAACAATTTCAAGAGGTGACGGCGGTCGCGCTCAGCCTTCTGCTTCAGCTTTTTCTCAGCCCTCTCCTTCTTCGCCTTGTCCAACGCGCGTTGTGCACGACGGTACTCACGCACTACGGAGCGGCTAGCGCCCGTTTCCACATCTGGCGGCGGACCGAGCATACGTTCGGCCGCGCTGCTTTTGTGCTTGCGCAATTTCCTGCCACGACTCGAAACTTTTGTGTCATCGTCAGCGCCAGGATTACCCTCTACCAGGAAGCCAAATTCATCGTAGTACGACCCGTCTGGTAGTTTCTTATTCACACGACTCGCGGGACCTTGTCTCCGCCGTCGGCGCCGTCGCTTGGAGCGCAGTTTGACTTCAGCAGCGGCATCATCATCAAGACCTTCAGCCTGGTCTGTTTCACCGTCAAGTTGCTTTCTACGAATCTCCCATTCTGCCTGCTTCTCTTCGTGCGTTTTCACTCGGAATCTACCCGGTCGACTGCTGGTGCGCTTCGTGTATCTCTTTTCCTTCAGCTTAAACTTGGGGACAACTTCTACTTCTTTGTCGTTAGTTTTGGGCGCGTGCGGAGTGCCGTACTTTTTCATGTTTCTCTCTCGTTCTTCCTCCTCCAGGATCATGCGCTCGATGTCCTTGTCGACAGCGAGGGCGTCGTATTGGCAACAGCAGCACCCGACCATCTTGGATAGCCCTGACTCAACGCGAGCAGCTAATTCTGCTTGCTTCCGCGCTTTCTCCTCCTTCTCAGCATCTATTTCCGCCTGCCGCACAGCCTTTTGTCGCGCTTTTGCCGCGAGTTGTGCGCTCTTCAACCTGGCCGCAGCTCGCTTCTCCATCCATGAACGGTACCAGCGCGCGCCCATCGTGATCGTCTGCATGCGTGTCTGGAGGTCGAACGCAGGAAATAAGAGTCGAGGATTTTGCTTGACAAGCGTACAAAATTCGTCATAATCGAGCTTTCCGTCGCGATTTGCATCAAATGCATCCAACAATTGCTTGCTTAGGTTCGTAATGTACTGATTTGGCTGGCCCGCTTCAGGGTTTATTTTGTGTATCACTTGCACCAGCAGTTTCATCTCATCTGGAGTCAAATATCCGGAGTGATCCGTGTCAAAAAGATTGAACGTGAACAGCATAATGATGCCCCGCTCAAACAAGCAATATGTCAACGTGGTTCGAATGAAATCTTCATAGCTCAACGCCGTCTTCCGCCGGCTGCCAGTGGCATGGAATATGCTGTCAACGCTACTTTCGAGCGTCTTGCCTTCATCTGCACCGTCGGCGCCATCTTCGAGCAGTCGCTTCTCAGTGTCGGAGTTGCCACTGCGCTTTTCATACTTATCAGCAATGCCGAGTACCAGTGTGAACAGGCCTTCCACGTACATGTCGCGTTTACGACCAAACATTGCTGCAAACTCATCAATATCAATTTCTCCACTGGAGTCTTCATCTATCTCGCGGAATCGATTGTACATCTTCTCCATGTCCTTATCTGTCAGTGAGAACTTATCAATTACGCGCTGCAACTCCTCCGTTGGGACGGGGTACCGTTTCTTGGGCTTCCGCAAACTGGGCATTATCGCCGAGGTTGCAAGTTGTAACCCACCGCAACTCCTCGGTACAGTTGCGGCTATTCAAGCAGAACCATCCCGCCACAAGCGCCGGCGACGCACGGCCGCGGCGCTTGCACGTCCGTCGTACTACTCACATCCACCGCGCGACAAGAAAGCAAGAAAGAAAACGATAAATATCCAGCGCCATTACATTGTGCCTGGGAGTCAGATTGCGCGTGCTGGAACACCACACGATGGCAACTTGCACGACATCCTGTTCCCGTTTCCTCCAACGAACGTTGCAAGCGCTACTAACGCAATGACCCCATGCGACACCGCCGAACCACCACATCTCGACCTTACCCTCCCCCCACGAATCAATGTAACACCATAAACGCCATTACAACAACATCAACGCCAGCAAGAAACAGTGTCTAGGTCAGGAACAACTTCGAACTTTGAATGCGGTGCCCAAAAAGAGCGAACAAGCGAACGAACGAACGAACGACGAACGAATGGACGAACGAACGAACGAACGACCAAACGAACGAACGAACGAACAACGTCAGAAACAGCCGTTGACAAGTGAGTGTTTCAGGACCTAACGACAGTATCGAGGGGTGTACCTCATTGTGGTACCATCGACAACATCGACGGGTGTACAAGCCGTTCGTTCAGCAGTTCTGGCAGCAGACGTTGACAGCAGACCTTCGTTCGACCTTCGGTGCGGTTGAAATGTAGCGCTGGAATGGCAACTTCGGACGAATGATGAATGACGACTTCGGACGAATGACGACTGCTGGGACATGGAATGTTGTCAAATTTGGAAGCTGGAATGTTGCCGGTGTTGGAAGATGGAGTGTTGTCAATGTTGCAAGGCTGAACGTTGCCGATGATGTTGGGAGTTGATGCTGGAATGGGCAGTGTGGAATGTGCAATGTTCACTAGGTCGAGGCTCGAAGAATGTGGCATGTTGTAAAGATGATGAATTGGTACTTGATAATTTTACTTCTTCTGGTCTACTGGCACTGCCAAGTAGACTGTTGTATTGTACATGGACTGCGGCGGGAACGAGGACAGAAGAAGTCAACATGGCTAGCCACGGGCTTCTTTACGTCTCGTGAGGCAATCGTGTTAAAGGAGAATCTATCGTATTACTCAGAACACCTGAGCCGCGGCAGTAGTCGCGTTGGTGACCGATGAGTTAACGCAACGGGGACCTGCGATATCAAAAGCACAGAAGATCAAACCATGCTACAGTGCTTCAAATGTTGCTACTGAAAGCACAAACGATCACTTACCGAGGATGGCTGTCGCAGGTGATTGAGGAGTTGTAATAATCTGATACATGCTGAGCACGAACAGTGAAATGCCGAACGCTAACAGGCAGTACGGTCCAGCCAGACTTTTGAAGGCTTGCCAACAGTTGCCAGGTGGAGGATCCTTGTGACAGCAACATTTTCGGTGCTCCGACAATGCGATTGTGCAAACAGGCGGCAGTATGAATGCCTGAGAAAAGCAATCCATTGCAGCAACAATGATTACTAATGAACTTCAGTGCGAAAACGGGCGATTCATGAGAACACACCAAAGTAACCGCGCCGATGGAGCCCGATATTGACATCACTAACTCCATGCTGGAAACAACAAGCGTTATCCCCAGCGCAACAATGAATATGGATAGTGTCAATGCCAGATGTCTTCCTAGTGACATGGTTTTGACGCTAGCGCGAGGTCGGCGCATCACTTTGTGGCAAATTAATTCGTTCAAAATGTGCCGGACCACGAAAAACGATATCGGGACTGTCGTGATCATCGTCAAGACATACCTACACAGCAGCAACGGTTCATTGAACTAACTGCGACTGATGACACGGAATCTGCGCACAAATGCTTACACAATGCGCACAGCAATCATGAGGGGATCTTCAACATCGTAGTTGTTCAACAAGTTGGGCTGCGACTCATTGCGAAAGGTCAAGTAGCCAGGAACGGCAATAGAGAAGCATATCAACAGTGACGAAGCCAAAGCGACGAGCGCGCCAATGTTCCATCGTTTCTGAGTGGCATTCCGCAAGCTTGCGAACAGCAGAAAACTGCTATCGTTGCAGACAAAGGCGAAGGCCACGATGGAAAAGGCCTGGAAGTAGCCTGCTGTCTTCGGATCCAGGTTGATGAATTCCAGTGGTGCATCGGGCAAGTTTTCGAAATTTTCGAAGAACTTGTAGATGACTACTCCAATGATGAAGAGCACAGTCAGGACACTGAACGTCGACGCTTTCTCCAGTCGAGTGACATCTCGCAGCAAGGACAATGGCAAGATAAATACGACTGCCAAAATTGACAGCACAACCTGTCTGTAGTAAGGTGCACCTATGACAAATACAGCATCAGCCAAACCCCGTGTGAATATGCCAAGTCGGAATTGGTTGAGCAACCACTGAAGGTCCACGTACACCATGCGAATAACTGCTGCGAGGCGAGTTGCGCGGCGTCTGTCATGATGATGAAATAGCTCAGCACGGCCCCGAAATCAAATATCAGCATCATTGAGGCCACCAAGTAATAACCCGCCGGTCCCAGCGCCTAAAGTGTGAGAGAGGTATCCGCTCGTTGAGTGAGCATTAGCAATTGCGCTCAAACAAGTTGGCGGACGCACCTTCTCGCAAAGATCTTCATACGTCAGAGCTCCGCATTTAATTCCAGCGGCAATTTGAATTTGAACCGAATACCTAACACGAACCACGCATTCATAGATGAGTTTCAATGAGTCATACAGAGTGAATCCGTCACAAGACGTACGCAGTGATCAGGCAAATGACCAAGAGCTCGATCAGGCCAAGATAAAATCCGCACAACTTGAAAACAAACGGTAGCCCCACAATACCGGCGCCAACCACAGTATTGATGAAATTCATAATGAGCTGGAACAAGGTGCTGTTGCCAGAATTAGGCTTGGGAGGCGGGACATCGTAAGTGTTCATGCGCTGCAATGGCACAGGATTGCCATCATCGCCGTATTCGTTGTCGAATGTATCCGCGCGACGGACTCTATTGTCACCATCTTCTATCACGGATCCTTGCAGCGGGTCCAAGAGAGGTTCGCTTTTGTCATCTACGTTTGGCATCTCGGAAGTGCCCCTGAGCTGCAACGGCTCGGCACGATGACGCCGTGTCACTGGCTGGGCCAAGGGAACCCTACTCGCACAAAATTGGTCCCCCAGTCGTGACTGCAATGCTCTGTGGCCACCGTCTTTCTATACACAATATACTTGCTTGACGTTTGATTTTTGTGGGTTTTTTTGCTAGCTGTGCTCTTCTCGAAGTCGTCAAGTCTCAATTCACCTTGCCGTTCCAACGTACGTAAAAACAACCAGCGCAGGCCGCAACCAACCGTGGTGTTCAGCCCCCTGAGCGCAATGGTGGTGGCTCCAACTCATGAGGTCGCCAACCTCACCTCTAGTCAAATGCGTTCCACCTTGGGCGTCGATTTCACCATCAACAACACCCCTTCATCATCCTTGTTCTCCCGCTTCGTTCCTCGACAATCAATCTCACAGTCTCCCTATCATCGTCTCAGTGTGTAGTAAGCACTCACAATGTGTTGTTGACACTTGCCGCTTCGTTCGACGGCTGGTGGTGGCACTATCAACGACGACGACGAACGGACCGCGGCGAACGAATGGCGGACGTCGAATGGAGGGTCGACGCACGACGACGAAGACCAACGACGAAGGCGAACTTTGGATGACGGCGGCGAACTTTGGACGACGACGACGACCGCACTTTGGACAACGACGACGACGACGACACAAAGTGCTTCTTGCTACAACAGTGATCACTGAACCTCGACGTGTCGTTGTTGTCCTCGACTTCACCTCGGCATTGACCGAAAAGGTCTTCGGTCGTCGCCGTTGCGTCGTTGCGTTCGTTCATCGTTCGTTCGTTCGTTCGTTCGTTCGTTTGTTCGTTTTGACGTTGAGGCGGTCAGTCAGTCCGTTGGTGGCTCAGTTACTATTCATCCTCCATTTGACATCTATTTACTATGCATTAACCCCACCAAGTTTGACTGATTGAGTGACTCCTCGAGTGAGATGTTCAATGTACCTATGAACGCTGAAGTCAGTGACTGAAATTTTGCTTTTCCGTGGAGTGAAGGTTGAAATGTGGGCATGAAGGCGGAGACAAATGAGTGAGTGAGTGAGATGCGGTCACTCGTGACCGCTGACCGCTTCCGAACTGGTGACCGCTGACCGCCGAAGTGCTGACTGACGGCTGCGGCGGAAAATTTTCCCGCGTCCCCAAGTTCCCGCCATGCAATTGCTTGCGATAATACCTGCTGCATGCATCCCTGCCTGCCTGCCTTGCTCCTGTTGATGACGACTTGAAATGGTGAGACGGGTGACTGCGTGAAGGGACTGAGTGATGCGAAGTCAATAACAGTGCACGTGACGAGGCGGAAGGAAGGTTGTCCACGGCATTGCAGGGGTGGTTTGGTCGAATGCGGCGCACCGCACGTGAACGAGGGATAATGCACCACGACACCACGACAGTTGATTGTATTGTGGCTACTGCAATTGCGGGGAAACCATCAATGGTTCAATGGTACATCGGCCAGGCCCACAACTTTGTGTGACTGTATTCTACTCCGATGCAGTGGAGCGAGTGTGCGAGGAGTGTGCTGGAGTTGTCGCAAACTTTGACGGAGTCGTCACTCAGTGCAGGTTTATAAATCAAAGAACTGTCTGTAAAAAGCTGTCGATAGCCAATGTGGATGGAGTTCCCACAGGGTGGCGACAGAACGAGTATGCGAGAGGAGGAACCTCATTTCTTTTTCTTTGAAAAGAAACCTCTTTTGGCCGCGGCGCCTCCGGCCTTCGTTCCTTTCCGCTTCGAGCCTGCTTTCGTAGATGCGGCCGGCTTTGGAGCGGTTCGTAGAAGCACAATCGAACAAAGAGTGTGAAAGGCATGCCGGGGACGAACGAGTACAACGTCCTTGAAGCAAAATTGCACGAACCTTCTTCTTGATCACAGTGAAAAAGCTATCCATCCGTCGTTGTTGAGTCTTCTTCCTCGCAGCTTTCAATCTACGAACATCATTGGCATTGGTTAGAACAGGAATCAGTGGCATTGTCGATTGATTTGTTGGCTTGTGCGTTGACAAACAGTCAGCAAACACCAATCACAAAGTGTCCACCCACCTGGTAATTGCTGCTTTCATTCGGTCTTCGTTGAAGCCATGCGTCTCAACCATATACTTCAACAACCCTTCCTCATCCGGGTTCGTCCACTTGAAGTTGAACTGGCTTGCTGGCGTCACCAGCGGCTGCTTGAACAGTTTTCGCGCCTCGACGTACGGGAAGATTCCGGGTACGGTGTACTTCTTGGAGTCGAGGCTTTCCACAAACTTCTCGATCGAGCGGTGCTTCGTGATTCCTTCGAAGGCTTTCTTGGGCCCAATGCCTCGGATGGTCTGCGTGTAGTCGCATCCGCACAAGATGCAGAGATCGATGAATTCATCTCTGGACATTTTCAGCTCCTCAAGCATTTTGCTGTGATTGAACTCGAGAATGGGCAGCTTCTTCGACTCTGGCGCCATCATGCGTCGCAGCAACCTTGGTGAACCGAAGGTCAGTGCGTCCATGTCCTCGGTCACGATGGCCCAGCACTTGCCGCCCTTGCACAGTTCCGCGCACTGTGCTTCAGCTTCACCGGGGGCTGCGACGACGGGCACACCCATCAATTTAAGGAGCGACATGCATTCTTGGATATGATCTTGCGTCATGCGCGTGGTTTGTCGACCCATGCGGTTCGCAGTCTCGGTGTCACCTTCCTTTTGAGCCTGCTTCATCTTCTCCACCGCGGCGGCCTTCAACTCCTTTCGCTTCTTGAGCTCACCCATTTTAAGGTCGGGAGCTTTGCCATCAAACACAAACACGGGTTTGATGCCAGATTTCATGATGCGGATGGTTCGGTGCAGCATGCCTTGGATGTGACTCGTGACGTTTCCCTCCGCGTTCGTCAAAACCGACTCGGCTCCACCGGCGCCGGTGTGACGGATGGCCACAAGGAACTGGTAGATGTACATGGAGGCGTCGATTGCCACAATGCGCCCCATGTACGCATCAAGTGTTTGTTCCTTGATGCATCCTGGAGCCAAATCCGCGAGCAGCTTGCTCAGCTGTTTGATCCCCATGTTGACTGAGAGTGGACTAAAAAGCGGGCCTCTTGCGCTCGGTCACGTGCACAGACAATTACTGGAGCAAACACAGCTATTTTGACAACTTCTCAAACACTATTTCCAACGCGCCGCGTGATTTTGAACTGAGCACCGTGGAACAAAACGACAGCAGTGAGCAACACCGTCGGTTTCTTGGTGTAGCTTGCGCCGTACGCAGGGCGACGTACAGCAGCTACACTTCCACCCTCTCGCACAGGTAGGTGAGTACGCCGGGAAGCCACATGTCCACCTCGTTGCCGATAAGACGTTGACCAAGCCCAGTCTATCGCAAGCGCAAACGCAGGCAAGAACGGCAAAACGAACACAGCAGCTGCGAACACAACAACGACGTGCACGGAATGTCCGGGGTTCAGGAAGCATTGTCGCGGTGGTGGCACCAAAGTTCCCAACTCCCAAGTTTTCTGTTCGCAACAGACTGTAAACGCGACCGATGTGAAGCAACAGCCAATAAGCAACCAAGAGCTGAGATCACGCAACACAATGCTCAGACAATCACGCCGAAACAGACGCGCAAGAGGACGGCCAAAAGACAAAAGAGCAGTCAACATCCATAGACATACACACGCACATCATGAAGACGCAGAAGCAACGAGGCTTCCCTTCGGGCGGCGGGCGACGAGTAAAGGTAAGTACATGGAGTGCACAGACAACAACAACAATGAACGAACGCAAGCGCAGCGCGCGAACAACAAAGAAGGGAGCAGTTTGAACCATTTCGCGCGCAACTGCGCGGGTTCTCGCGCTTCGTCAGTCAGCTCACAGCTCACCAGCTCACCGGCTCACAGCTCACAGCTCACAGCTTACAGCTCACAGTTCACAGTGCGTGGAGGCGGAAGCTGAGGACGTTTTCGAGGAAATGTTGGGAAGGTGCTTTTGACAACGTACAGTATGCAGTGCAGTGCAGTACAGTACTGAATGTCAACGACGAAGGAGATGCATGGATGGATGGAATAGTATCTATAATTGACATTACGTGGTGTTGCAGGAAGTGTGAATATGGGAAAGTACATGTTCCTGAATGTAGATAGATATTGGCGATGTGGGGAAGTGGAGAGATTTTCTGTTTTTGGTCTGTATGTTATTGTTTTGTTTTTGTTCCTTGTTTGGGTTTCTGGATTTCTATTTTTACGTTTTTACGTTTTTACGTTTTTGTTCGTATAAGGAAGTTTGTGGGTTTTAATTTTCGACTTTTTGATCACCATTATTCAGTGTAAAGAAAGTGTGATTTTGTGACTCTGCAGTTCCCAGCGCAGTGTTGAAAAGTAAATCCGGAAAATCCGGGATCCGGAAATGATGAATCCCGTCGACGTCTGTGAAGATGTAAAAGGTTTTCTTGCATATACAGTTTCCAAATTGTAAATACTCCACTGTGCATTATCCCGCAGCTGAAAAGTAAATCTCGATTAATGATTCACCGAACAGCTCAACTAAATACTGCAGTCAACAATGCTCTCACTCACTCACTCACTCACAGCTCACAGTGGCAGACACTGAGTGAACACTGAGTGAGTGAGTGAGTGAGTGAGTGAGTGACCCTTCACCACTGACGACTGTACTCGCTAGTCGTACTCAGTGCTCAGTGCTTCACTGTGAGTCCCACACCGCGGCCACTCCCCCAGCTCCCCACTCACCGCGTACACCTCCATACTCACGCGATCAATTACCATGTTCTTCACTTTACTACCCATTGAAACAAGTTTTCTAGCCAGTGGAATGAAAGACATTCACCCACAGCCCACTCAACTCAACTCAACTCAACTCAACTCACTCACTCACTCACTGTGAGTGAGTGAGTGACAGTGACTGACGGTGACTGACGGTGAGTGACAGTGAGAGTGTTGGCAGTGAGTCGCCGTTGCCCACTCACTCACTCACTCTCACTCACTCTCTCAAGAAGGCCACTTCACTCACTCTGTGTGACCACGCGGTGGCGTCACTCACTCACAGTCACTCACTCACAGTCACTCACTCACAGTCACTCACTCACAGTCAGTGACCAACGACGACGGCGACGATGACAACGAACCAACAATGCAACGACGAACGACGAACGACGAACGACGAACGACGACGAACGACGAACGACGACGAACGACGAACGACGATGCCGACGACGACAGCGGCGGATTTACTTTCTTTGTTCGCTTCGTGTTTGTGGACGTTCGTTCGTTACACTCCGACGAGACGGTTGAAACAACGAGAATCTCCTCTGTCGCAAACGACTGTCACGACGTACGTCAGAAATGAAGGATAGGCGGAGTCCTGGTTGCGTGGAACGCAACACGTAACAATGGGGACGGACAAAAGTTGAGGTGGAGATGCATGCGTTGGCAGTGGCGGTGGCGTTGACGTTGTGAATATTGGTCACCGTGCGAGTTGTTGGGCAAACTGCTTGGCTGTGAAACGGTTGGGGAGTGGAGGGTGGCGGAAGTAGACGTGTGGGAACGCCAAGCACGGACGAATACGTCGCAGTGATTCTGGTACAAAGGCAACTAACCAGCGACGTTGACGGCGAAGTGATGCCGCCACGGCACTGAGCTTTCACAGAAATTCATTCGTTGAAGTTCCTTGCCAATAACTTTTTTGAAGTCACCCCCTGTTGCGGAAGCCGCCGGAGTCTATCTCACTCAATAGCCGTCATGCGCGTCCTCGTTGCAGTCAAGCGGGTCATTGACCACGCCGTGAAGATCCGTGTCAAGCCCGACAGCTCCGGTGCGTGAAAACAACACTGCGTGCTCCCAAAATGGGGTCTCCCGCTACCATCGTATGTGTGCGTTTGCTGACATTTTTCTTGTGTATTTTGCGGTTATTTTTTGTTGGATACACCCACGCGTCTTTTCCCTCTAGCTGTCGAGCTCGCCAATGTCAAAATGTCCATGAATCCCTTCTGCGAAATCGCCGTAGAGCAGGCGATCCGCTTGAAGGAGGCCAAGGTTGCTGACGAAATCGTTGTTGCTTCCATCGGCCCTAAGCAGTGCCAGGAGACCATCCGCACAGCCCTCGCCATGGGATGCGACCGTGGTATCCACATCGAGACCGACCTGCGCCCCGACATGGACCTGCAGCCGCTCGGTGTCTCCAAAGTTTTGGCTGAACTCGTGAAAGAGGAGACCCCCGACCTCGTGATCGTTGGCAAGCAGGCCATTGATGACGATGCCAACCAAACTGGACAGATGCTCGCTGGACTCCTCGACTGGCCGCAGGCGACCTTCCTTTCCGGCTTGGAGGTCAACGGTGACTCCCTCACTGCCACCCGCGAAATTGATGGTGGTTTGCAGACGGTCAAGTCCAAGATCCCTGCCGTAGCTACCGTTGACCTGCGCCTCGCTGAGCCACGCTACGCCACCCTCCCCAACATCATGAAAGCCAAGAAGAAGAAGATCGATGCCCGCCCCATCGACAGTTTCGATGTTGACTTCGCTCCTCGTTACACCGTCACAAAGGTTAGTAACCCACCAGAGCGCCAAGCCGGCATCATCGTCGAGAGCGTCGATGAGCTCATCGAGAAACTGAAATCCGAGAAGGGTCTCCTCAGCTAAATAAATATCAACTCCCCCTACCCCTATCCCATCGTTCGTCGAACGATTTTTCTTGGGTTGGTGACCTTGTGGCACCAAGACATTGTTGTCCAGGCCCTGTGGCACCATCTTCTGCCGCAAATTTGCCGTCACGTCACATTCTTGCGAAACCTCCGCGTGTCTACTCCACCGCGGATCCAACTGCTGGGTCGACGTTGACCAGTGCTCCACAGGACTCAATGGCCTTGCAATTTTCGTAATTTCAATGGGCGGTGCTGTGTGAAGACACAACCGTGAGATGAACACCGACGCATTGAACACCGACGCATTGCATTGAACGATGAACACGATTATAATTCCAACCGGTGCACTTCGCCAAAGTCACTGAGGTCGTTGAAACACCGAAATGCGACTGACAGTTATTTGTTATTTAGTCACTTGCCTGGGAACTTCGCTCGCCAAAATTACCTGTTTGGTGTAGCGTTCGCACCCAATATCACGCTGTCGCCATATATTAGAATTTCTAATATAAGGAAGGGGCGCCGAGAACGCATCACTGCCTTATATTAGAAATTCTAATATAACGCAG
>ENA-OWNT01002969-OWNT01002969.1-seawater-metagenome-genome-assembly--contig:-NODE-2969-length-16722-cov-3.588165_pt1 | contig 16722 bp, 14 predicted proteins | sample MGYA00238136_ERZ651165 | MGnify/ENA primary metagenome ERZ651165 (study PRJEB26861, sample SAMN08777766) | seawater metagenome | isolation source: coastal seawater | place: USA: Florida | collected...
TCCCCCCTCCCTTCATGCATGCGCTACAACTTCCACTGCGCGCTTTGCTTTGCTGCGCGCCTGCACGTGCGCAGCACGCAGAACGCAGCACGCGTGCAGCGCGAAAATGTGCGTGGCTGCCTTCCCTTGCGCGTCACGCCGGTCTTGCCGACACGTGTGTCAGTGCTGTGTGTGTGTGTGTGTGCGCGCGCGTGTGCGTGGGAGTGTGACTGACGCGCGAGCACACGCGCATTTCGTAGATGTATCAAAGCGAGAGAGGTGGTGTGATGTTGGGTTGCTGACGTTTCGCAAGATGCAAGTGGGGTTCAGAGCCCACTCAACGTCCGCGAAAGTTGCGCGCATAACGGCGGCTGCCTTCTCAGCACAATCGTCGGTGTCGTCAAACGTCGTTGTATTGGGCAACGTGGAGATAGTCGTACTAGAGTAGTACTCATAGCCACTCTGGCTTCGCTGCTTTCAGTGAAACTACGCGACTACGCAGCGTCACACGTTGACAGCTCTTGCGGTTCCGTCGAATTTCAGGTTGTTCACCGAGATTCCATGAAACGCTCATTTGTGTGCGGATCGAAAGCAGAATTCAGCATGAAAGAACCGAAGCTATTCCTGAACAGAACGCGAAGCGTTTCGGAGCATCTCACCTTTCCAGAAAGGAGGGTTTCAGGACCATTTCGTCAACACAGTGCACAACGAGACGAGTAACACCGCGCAGTGCGATACCTCCAAGCAACGCCGTTGCAATTGATTGTCGTCGGTTTGGATTGCCCTCTGCTGAGCTCCATTACGAAAGCCCACTAGTCTCTGTCTCTCCAGTCTTTGTTACTTGCTGCGGTGCCACACAAGTCTGCATCAAAACTCTTAACTCGGAACATTTTACTTTTAGGTTTTTGTGACAACAGATCAGCGACTTGGTCATCAACATCGGCGCCGACGCGTTCGGCTTTTGAACGGAAATCGGACTGCGTTTTGTTGCACAACTGTTTCTTACCAATTTTTCAAACGTAATCATGACATCTTCGTTCCAATTTACATACGGCTGCCAGTGAACTGGAGTTGAATCTTTGTAGTCAGAATCTTGTCCAGCGCTGCCGCGAAGCATCGTCACCATGGAGATCTGTGCTACGATGACGACAATTCTATTAATTGAACCATTGACACGAGGTTAGCTCTCGTGCGTGTTGCCAACGTAGGGCAGTGTACTCTACATTTGTACTCGAGATTCAAATACGTTTCGTTCGTTCTCGCGTGAGGTTCCTGGCCTGATCATTGCAGCAACCTTCGCCTTGCCACAGAGGCCACAACAACAAAGTCGCGGCTATGCGCACGCGCTCGCGTGTTTGTGTGTTTGTTTGTTGTGTGCGTCGACGCTGGTGCTCCCGTGTCAGTATGGCATATAAACCTGTACAATTTCTGTTTGGCCATTCTGTGTCGCCGGACGCCTGTCGCTTCACTTGTCGATGTCGCTTGTCGCCGTTGTTGCGTTGTTGCTCGGGTCGTCGGGTCGTTCGTCGTCGTCGTCGTCGTCGTCGTCATTGTCGTTGCTGTGTTGTTTCTTGGTGACACAAGTTGGGTTGCTTTGAACTGCCACAAGCACAACAGTTCATTGGGCACGAGTCTTGGGTCTAGCATTGTGCCGGTGCGGATGTGCCGCGAATATATTCGATGGCAGTAATGGTCACAACCACGGTGACATTTGTTTTTCGAGGTAGAATATTTTCCAGCGATTTGTTACTTTATTAGGTCTGCCGTTTACTGACACCAAACAGCGTTCTGCAATGAGTGGCGCGTCAGCCCTGGTGGGTGGTGCAAAAGGGCGTGCTGCGCCATGGATTGACTTGGTGTGGGCGCGATATTTGTGCCGTCGTCCAGACTATGCGGCCCTGAGAGAGGCGCGCAAAAGACTGAAAAAACAAAACGGCCGGGAAAAGTGGAAGGAGCGGAAGCTGGCCATGAAAGAAACCAAGCGTTTACGCAAGCAGGAAAAAAGAAAATTAGTCGCTGAAAATAAACCAGCACGCCCACCACGGAAGAAACTCGAGGTGCGTACGATTTGTGCAACTTTTGAGACTTTGGCCCGATTTGAGAAAAAAAGTCGTCAACCTCTGTAGGATATGACACCGGAGGAGCTTCGGCGACGCGACCAAGCAAGGGCCGATCGGGCTCGAAGGAAGCAAGAACACCTTGACGCTTGCGCCAATGGCGTAAAAGTGGTCATGGACTTGTCCTTTGAGGATAAAATGCGTGAACGAGAGGTGACGAGCCTGGTTCAACAAATAATGTACTGTTATGGCGTCAACAATCGCTCGGTGAGTTGCTTGTGTTGCTTCGTTACCTCGTCCTACAATTAAATCCTGCAACTCGCGTTCGTGTCACAGAGCAAGCCGTTCCGCTTTTGTATGACGAGTTTTGGTGGCCAAACTGAGTCAAAGCTGAGAAATATAGGCGGATTTGAATCATGGTTTGAGATTGCGTGCTGAGTTGCTGAGTTGCGCCAGTGTCTTTAATAAACCGACGATTTTATATGCACACTTGGCACCGTTTAGGCCGGTGTTTCCCGACTCTCGGCATTATTTGGAAGTTTTCCCGAAAAGTGACATCATGTACGGGCTGGCTTGTTCTCATGTATTAATGGTCATGGCACTGCTGACATTTGAACGTGGACCTGTGGCACGCAAGATACCTGTCCGCCGATGCTGAAGAATATGTGGAAAAGGTGGATCCAGACAAAGTCTACGTGATTGGTGGCATTGTGGATCGAAACCGATATCCAGGTACATGCTGCTGTCGAAGTATATCGTGTCAAAACCCAAGATATGTGTGCAGTTTAGCTAAAAAACCCTGATTGCGCTTTAGGGCTGACTCATCAACAAGCTGTGGATGCCGGAGTTCGAACGGCAAAACTCCCAATCGGGGATTTCATGAAGCTTGCAAGTTCAAGTGTTCTGACCTGCAACCATACGTGAGTTCGCTCCGCCGTTTATCACGAGATACCGATGAATCACTGACAAGTGATTTTCTTCGACCAGGTTCGAAATATTGAATCATTTTAGTGCGCACGGAAATTGGGAAGAAGCATTTTTTTCGGTGCGTGATGTTGTCTGTTCTTGAGGCGGGGTTGCATTGACACGTTGGCCATCAATCGCAGACGATACCTCGACGCAAGAATCTGGATCAGGCAACAAGCAAAAAGCGTCGAAGAAAACACCAAGTTGCAGCACCTGCAGATGACGGTAGCACTAGCAAACCAAGTGCTGCAACGGAGCACCCAGCAAGTGACTAAACGCTCATTGATAGTTGGTTTGTGTGGTTTGGTTCTTATTTTATATTTGTTCACAAGCAACTACGACCCAGGACGTTGCCGTCCTCAAGTTGTTCATTTTGATGGCCTATTTTGTATGATAGTCCTCACTCAACCGCAACCATATCATAAATTCGCCACCCAACAACTTCGTCGAAGCTGTAGATACCTCGCGCGAATCCACTGTCGTGTACGAACACTGACGATTTCATGCTGCTACGATTTTTGCCGCCGAGGCCCTGCACCAGCACGAAGTGGCCGCCTTCGAGGACATTGGCGATGACAACGCGGTGTTTGGCAACGTCACCGTTTGTGGAAGGTGCCCCAATGTACTCAGCAATTGTGGCGGGCGACAAATCGTTCGTCACGTGCATGCCATCCGAAGGCCAGGTTACATGGGTTGGGTTAACCAATGGCACAACTGACTCTTCTAGGCTGGAGGTGTTGCCAACGTATCCGCCACGGTGAGTCCTCAAGAATTGGTTCAACGTTTCTGGGTTAGATTCATGATCCGAGATAGTGATATTGTGCCCGTTCAATGCCTCCGAAATGGACGACATCAAGCAGCCCACTTGGCATACAGTCTCGTTGTTCTGTCCCATGACATTGTCGCCCCAACGGCTGTCGCACTGCTTGAAAGTGGGATAGTTCATTGCACCATCGACGCGTTCAACATGGTAATGGATGATGTCGCTGATGTCATCGTACTCGTAAGTCGACACATTAAAGTTGGGATCAAGTACGTTGAACACTCCCTTGGAGCCTTGATCGCTCGGCCGTACGTACACAAAATGCGATGAGTTTCGTACGTGTGCCAAGATGACTTCTCGGTCTGAGTTGGCGTACTCTGTCAACACTTCCATCGAAGGCTTCTCCTTTTCGCCAAGGAAAACCAGAGGTGATCCTGGGATTCTTTCAGGCGCGTCAAGAACGAGGTTGTTACAGTCACCACCGGCGCAAGTGTATCCATCGTTAGCCTGCAGCCATGAGTTCATGACGCCGGGATCAAGTTGAGTGTCGTTGATGTACAGCCCAAGCCCATTGAGAGCCATTGTCAGCGACGTCATGGCGCATCCTTCTCGGCAGATGGTGGCTTGTTCGCCGGGACCTTTGACTCCCATTTGGTCATTGCCCCACTTTGGGTCGCATTGCAGAAAACGTGGGACGTCTTCGACGCGACGAGTGTCAAACGCGGCAACCAGCTGCGCCGCAGCGAGGGAGTAAACAAGGGCAGATTTCATCGCGAACCACAAAAAAATAAATTGGGCAACTTCTTTGATTTTAACAACTTCTTTGCTTTACACAGCGACCAAGTGTTGCCTCCAACTGCTCGACCAATAGTGCTTGTATCACAGCAACATCACAGATTCACAATGGGTGTTCTCACATCAATGGGCTACATACACAAAAGCGACAATTGCCGAGGAGGAGTATGGGAGCTCTACCAAGGAGTATAATATTCGTCCACACACATGAACCCTGTTGTCAAGTCGACATCAACGTTCAAAGTTGCACGTAGTTTCAAGCAGCATTGCCACGCCGCTTGAAACTGTGACAGGGCATGGGGGCAGCGTCCATTTGATGCTCACCGTCGTCGTTCGTGTCATCAAAGAAGGAGCCAACAAAAGCCAACAAAGTCACAAAGGATGGCACAGCCCAAAAGTGGTGAAAAGACTCCTGGACACTTGACACCTGACACCTGACCTGACACCTGACACAGCGAGATGACGACGACGACAGCAACGGCGACGAAAAGCGACGCGAAACGACGTTCGTGCTTCGCACTTTCCCATCACCAGTAAAATGGATCTTTGCTGCGTTGTTCCGGACGTTGCTGGAAATCCTTTTGCTGTACTGTACTGTACTTCGAGTTTAGTTTATGAGTTTATGCTTTTGACATCGCAATGTCACGAGCTGTCATGGTGTGGCACCGAAGTCATCGAGGTCATCGTGAAGTGCTGTGTTGGTGTGTTGGTGTGTCGGTCGAGGTGAGGAGTGTTGGGTAGGTGTGGCACCACTTTGACGCCTTGACGTTGGCGTGGCGTGGCGTGACATGCACGCGTGCACGCATGGGCGACGTGTGTGGTGTAGTGCTGTGTTGCGATGTGGCGAGGTTCTTGTGCTCTTTGTAGTAGCGAGGGCTGATGGTGGCGGTTTGTAGTTGGACGTTCTGGTAATTGTCATTTCACTTGGAAGTTGGTTGTGGCGCCTGGCCATGTTGGAGGTTGAGCGTTTGGTTCCACGCTTGCCGTTCGTTGCGGCTGCGATACGCGAAAATCGTTGCTGACTGCAAATCAAGGGACACATTGCTTGCGTGGAAAGAACGAAACAAATCAATACTTAAGTCGAAAAACGGGTGCAACTTGCTGTTGTGTGACCGAAGCAGAGCTCTTCCTTGCATTGGCAAAGTTGTTGTTAATTAAGAGCATGGCCACAAACGCCCCCTCGTCTGAACATGTTCCGTCGCTTCCGGAGGCGTCAACCGAAAGTGGGAACAAAGAGCGCTGGCTAATCATTGACAACGATGCTGGAATTGACGATGCTGCCGCAATGGTACTCGCAGGATCCTTGGCGAAGTCTTATGGAGTGGTTATCAAGGCACTCGTCGTCTCTTACGGCAACGTCGGCCGAGAACATGTGCTGCGCAACAACGCCAAGATCCGCCAGCACATGGGTCCTGATGGGATCAGCATCCCCATATTACCGGGGCACGACAAGCCTCTCGTCGCCACGGCTGGCCATGCCTCGTTCTGGCACGGACTTGATGGTCTTGGCGACGCCAAGGGAATTCCACAAGGCCCATTTCCGTTGCCACATGACGGACCCGTTGAAGGAGGTAGTCAGGACATGATCGCGCGGGTCACCGAGATTGCGGAAGAAGCTGCAAGCAAAGGCCATGAGCTCATTTATTGTGTTCTGGGACCCATGACGAACCTTGCCTCAGCTGTTCGTGTGAATCCAAAGCTTAAGTCGCTTATTAAGAGACTCGTGGTGATGGGTGGCTGCGGAAATGCTCGTGGCAATGATTCGCTGACCGGCGAATTCAATGTCCTGACAGATCCAGAAGCTGCAAGCATTGTGTTTGCCACATTCGACAATGTGGAGGTTGTAAGTTGGGAGTTGACTCTGGTACATTCGGTCCCTTGGCCAATTTTTGACAAGTGGCGCTCGCTCGCACCGCAGCACCCTGCCATTGATTTCCTCGATAAAGTTCTCCATTTAGCCTATGTGGAGCGCCGCGTTGTGCACACCGATTCATACAAATACAACGGAGCCATTATTTGTGATGCCCTCGCGATAGCGTACGTGTTGGAACCAAAGTTAGCCAAGAAGTCGAAATCTGTATGGGTTGGTGTGGAGCTGGAAGGAACACTCACGCGTGGGCAAACTGTCGTGGATTGGGGAACAAGCCAGCAAGCGGGGAAACACGGTGACAAAAACTGCACGTGGGTGATAGATATCGACCAGACGGTTTGGGAGGAGATGTTCGCACGCATTGGAGTTGGGGAGAGCAGCTCAAGCAAGCCTTCCAGCGAGTAACGCTGGCCGAGTGCATCTTTCGGATGTAGATCAAGCCATGTAACTGTACAAACATCCACGTAATCTCATCTGTTGTCCCTAGCCCTCTTCGCATGCCACTCGGGCTCGTTGTGCCGCACGCCAGTGTCCCTCCGCAGCAAACTGAACTATGTCCAAAGATATGACCGTCCTCCTCCTTCATTATTTCGTTCGTCAACACGCAAACAGCGGGCTGGAGCGGAGTGTCATTCGTGCAGTTGCAAGTCTGCCTGCCATCAAATGTGCAGGACAGGCAGGCTGTTGGCCAGGAAATCTCTGATAATGCGTTGTATACTTCTTTGTTTCCAAAACACGGCTTTATCATGTTGTGGATCGTCCTGAATCGCCTCGGAGCAGATACCATACCACGGATGTCTGTCAGTTGTGGTGTCGTTGTGTTGTTGTCGTTGTTGTCGTTGTCGAAAGACCGACAACGAACAACAACACGAAAACAGGGCACCATCACAACCACCGCAAGCAACGAACACAACTCCACACTCGCAAGCAATGGTACATGGGCAACAGGCGCACGGTTGGAGCGCATGAAGAGTGAACCGCTGCTGGCTTCTGCGCGAAAGCTGGCTTTGTGTTGCGGAAGGAGAAACGTCACTCAACACTTGTGGGTCCGCAAGATACCTTGGTGACTTCAGGACCTGTGCGACCCGACAACGCCTCCTCACTACCACCAATCGTTCTGGTAGCGTCGCTGTAAAACGAGATATCACATTCAACGCCACATCCAGGGACGAAGTGTTCCGGCACAACATGGGGCACATGAGTTTTGATGCAGAAGACTCTGGACAGAGGGAGCCCGCACTGGAGCGGGTGCGCGCAGCAAAAACTTGACTTGCGCAAAAAGTGCACCAAGGTTTAGTGCTTTTAAAGCCTGGTTGTAGTGTGTGCATGAGGGTGTGTGGCAACTTCGCCCAGGCAAAGCAGTGATGAAATTCAGTGAGCGCGTCTGCGTGCTGGCGGCTTTGTGGGCCGGCAGCCTTCCAAATACGGTGTCAGCAACAGCAGAACTGGCAAATTTGATGAGACCTTTATTCCAAAAATATGACCCAAACACAAATCTATTCAGTATTATGGATGTTGATGGCGGCGGGGACGTCTCCTACGAAGAGTTTGCAACATTTTTCGAAATTGAGAACAAACAGGTTCCGCAGCAGTTTTGGGCGCAGGAAGATCGAAACGGTGACGGCGTCATTTCGTTCGCCGAGTTTAGTGGACCAAAAGTTGCCGGAGGCGCCAACCAAAGGGCAGTATCCTCTCAAGGCGGCGCGGCTACGAGGACAGGAGTTGGAATGGCGCCGGTAGTCTCGTTCGACGCACTCGACACAAATGTAGATGGGGTGGTTGCCAGTGACGAGTTCAATTCCTATTTTTACTTCATGTTTGCGCAGGGGCGTACAACACAAAAACACCCATCTAGAGAGGCGCTGGCTTTGTCCGGAGTTCCTGATCTATTCAAGCAACATGATTTGAATAACGACGAGCTGATCTCAAGGCAGGAATACTCACAGTACTGGAATCGGGTTTAGTTCGTTGGCGACTCTCGACTGCGAACGTTGCTTTATTCAATGGTGCAAGAAACACGCGAGGCGGCGATTCCTCGCAGTCATCGATAGATTATTGTGTATAAAAATTAAATATGAGTTGAACCGCCGTTGCCCTTTCCAATGGCTCTCTCCACCAAGTGTTCGCTGCGCGTTTATCGCTGCTAGTCCGCAACACAACCGGCGCATATGGAAAGTTCTCTTCAATGGTATCTTCACCAAGTGTTCGCTGCGCGTTGATCGCTGCTAGTCCGCAACACTTCCACCGCTTTGAAGGGAATCAGGCTACCGAGCCCGGAATAGTTTAGACGTATTTGATGCCAGGCATTTGGAAGCGTTTCGAAAATTCGTTGACTTCCTTTTTGACTTGCTGCAGCTCTTCGTCTTCCAAAGCAGCTGGGATGAACTTTTTCAACATTTTGTGACCCGGCAATGCCTGGATTCGCTTGGCAATTTGCACAATGCGATGAAGAAAGCTAACAACGGTGGCAAAATGCTCTTCGGTGAACCCGCGCGTGGTCAGTGCCTGAACGCACGCACATGAAAATTGACATGGGTTAATACATCTGCGTTCTTGCGCTACCAACGTGAGGCCATGCCACTCAGAGGCCTTACCGGAGTTCCAAGACGGACGCCACCAGGGGACAAAGCACTCGTGTCGCCGACAACTGAATTTTTATTGATTGTGATGGAAGCGATTTCACAAAGCTTCTCAACCTTTGAGCCTGTGAGGCCTTCAGGGCGCAAGTCCCATAGAATGCAGTGGTTGTCGGTACCTCCTCCCTGCAAACACCAAACACACATATCAATTCATGTGGCAATCTTTCCTCCGCATGCACCAAAGCCAGGAACGTACTTGGAGTTTGTAGCCATTGTCGAGGAGACCTTGCGCCAATGCGCGAGCGTTCTTGCACACTTGAGCCGCGTACGCCTTGAACTCAGGCGACATGACCTCCTTGAGTTGTGTCGCAATGCCAGCAATTTGATGTTCGTGAGGTCCACCTTGCAGTGCAGGGAAGACAGCATTGTCGATCCGAGAACGGAACCGGCGGTCATCGAGACGGTAAAAAATCATACCGGCCCGAGGGCCACGCAGACTCTTGTGGGTGGTCGTCGTTACGATGTCGCAGTACTCGAAGGGGCTTGCGGCAGCTCCGGCGGCGACAAGGCCGCTAATGTGCGCCATGTCCATCATCAAAATACTACCGTTGGCATCAGCAATTTTGCGGTATCGTGCGTAATCCCACTCTCGCGGGTAAGCACTTCCTCCACACACGATGAGAGCAGGCTTGAACAAATCTGCGGCGGCCTCGAGTTCGTCGTAGTCGATCAGACCAGTGTCACGGTTCACTTTGTACGGCAGTGACTCGAAGAACACGGACGTGGCACTGACGGCCTTACGTTGCTTGGTCTTCTTGTTCAGGGTGTAGAAACCGTGCGTGAGATGACCGCCACTGGGCAAGTCGAGGCCCATGATTCTGCTGTGCGGTGCCAACAGAGCGGTGTAAACAGCAAAGTTCGCCGGGCTTCCCGAGTACGGCTGCACGTTCACTCCCCACTCGGTCGGATCCAGGCCGTACGCTTCCAGCGCACGCTTCTGGCACAGAGTTTCCACCTGGTCGATGTACTCATTACCGCCGTAATAACGGTGGCCGGGCAAACCCTCTGCGTACTTGTTTGTCAAGCACGAACCCAAGCACTCCATCACGGCGCGGGAGGTGAAATTCTCTGACGCGATGAGCTCCAAGCCTTCGGATTGGCGCTCTTGCTCCTGCAAAATGATGCTGTAGAGCTCGGGGTCATGATCTTTGAGCCCGCGCTCACCACTGATTGACTTGAAATCTGCCATTGTGGACGCTCCAACGAGAAAGTCCGAACAAACTCACAATAAGTCCTTGTCCGTCTGTTCAAAATTTGAAAATCGTCGCGACAATCAGAGCATCAATTTTTTGTCCCTCCACGGCGGCGTGCGACACGAATAGTACCGTTCCATTGTGTGCGCCCAATCAGTTGAGCGGCCGCTTTTCAACTGTGGTGCTGTTCACCCACCCTGTGCCAACGAACGAGCCCCGCGGAACTTCACCCACCCTGTGCCAACGAACGAGCCCCGCGGAACAACAACGAACGTACGTACGCCCCCTTTGTCCGGACACACTCTCTCCGTTGTACCTTCACACACGAATGCGAGTTCCAACGTTCAAGCTGCAACCCGTTACAACAGAGTAGCAACTATGGCATCACACACGCACACGTCCAAACAAAAGAGAGCCACTCAAACGAAGAACCAACCAAACCCTTTGGACGAACGAACACACACGCTGTGGTGTGTGCTGTGGTCCGTGGTCCGTGATTGCGTGATCCGTGCGTGATGCGATCGATGATGCGATGACAGCGTGACAACGAATGAATGAACGAACGAACGAACGAAGCATTGAATGCAGGCGGCCACTCAAACCCAAACCCAAACCCAAACCCAAACCCACGACCGGCCGGCCAGACTTTTGTGCGTGTGCCTCTCTCCCTCACTCACTCACGATGCACAATGCACAAACTATCACCCACTCACCGCGCACTCACGCCCACAGCGCCCACAGCCCGCAGCCCGCAGCAGCAACCCGCAGAACGTTGTTTTTCTTGCGATTTTTTGCTCGATTTTTAGATCCGTTTGATGATTTTGTGTGAGGCCCGACGAACGTGTAATTTAATTATCACGTCCACATCACGTTTCGAACGCGCGCGCTCGCTGCCAACCTTCAACTTTTGTACACACACTCACTCACCACCGCTCAGGTGCTCAGGGGTGCGTAGTACTTTCAGTACACAAAAATGCAGCTCCGAATTCTGGCTAAACTGCGTACACGTTAATGCAGGAAAGAGAAGTACAGCAATGACCTAAGTACCATAAACCGGCTTTGGCCGCACAACAATCGCTCAAAGATCAGTACTTTCAGTACAAGATTGCGAAGGTGCTGATTATACGCATATATCCACATGAACTAATTCCATAATGTCTAGTACTAATTTTAAAATCAAGTACTGAAACTATGGAGTTTTACTTACCACATTCAAAGACTGACTGCCGACTGCCGACCCGACTGCGGTCGAAGTGCTGCGGTTGGTTGGTGGTGGTGGTGAGTGCAGTGAGTGGGTGACCGCGGTGAGTGAGTGAGAGTCAGTGAGTGGGTGGGTGACAACGAACGAGTACAATTCACAATTCAGCCAGTCAGCAGCTCACCCACCCACCCACCCACAGTCAGTCAGTTAGTCAGTCACTCACCAACTGACTGAGTGACTGACTGTGTGACTGAGTGACTAACTGACTGACCCAACGAGCAAACTGACCGCCGAACTGTCAAAACTCAGTGCAGTCATCGCCGGCACTCACTCACTCACTCACTCACTCACAGTCACCACCAAACAACCACTCGCTCACCACTCACCTTCACTCACTCACTTACCCACTCATTTATGGTACCCACCCACCCACCCACCCAGTCAGTCAGTCGGTCAGTCAGTCAGTCAGTCAGTCACTCGTTGTGCACTCACTCACTCACTCACTTTCATCGTCGGTTGGTGGTTGGTTGGTTGGTTGCTCGCAACTCGCAACTCAGAGCTTTGTTTGGCTCGGTTCGTTCGTTCGTTCGCTTGCTTGCTCTCGCTCGCTCGTTCGTTCGTTCGTTGGCTCGGCTCTGCAATCTTGATGGCTTGATGGATTGCTCGCAGCTTTGATGGCTGGTCTCTCTGTCTGGTCTGGTGTCGAGGAGTGGTGGGTTGTCTTTCTGTCGTTCTGGCAACCTCTGCCTCCATTGGCACTTACGTACTGATATTACCTTCTCGACACGCTGCATGGTCGTTGCTAGCGCGGAGGTGGAGGCTGACAGATGTTGTTGTGGTGCATCACGCACCACCAACGACCTGAAGCGTGGCCCAAGGCGAAGTGGCTGCTTTGTCGTCTAAAACCCGCAGGCGACACCGTAGTTGTAGTGTTGGCGTTGACTCTTGGGTTGGGATGCATAGCACCATTCACTAAGGCACAGTGGTTCTGGCTGATGTGAAACGCTTTAGGAGGCGAACAGTCAGGTACTGCGTCGTACCGTCGCAGGTCAACGTTGCACCAATTGTGTGCAATAAATTTCTCGTTTGCTTTTGTTTTCTGCAGCTGCTTGTTCCGTACTTTCCTGACATTTTAAAATGCTTCTCGCTCGTTGTCTACGCCACCCAGGCAGACTGGCTCGAAGCTTCGTCTCCAAGGGTGTGCGGGCTCGCCATGCCTCGTCGAGTTCCCCGCTCGTTCAGCCGCACCCTCTTCCAGCTTGGGCGACCATTGATCCTTACACTGCCGGTCGATCCGAGGGACCTGGTCAAGGAATGAATCTTGTCAGTGGCGAATGGCAGACCACCAAACAAAGCGAAGAGATCGTTGATCCTCTCACGGGCGACACTATGTTTTTGGTACCGGACACGTCGAGCGAAGAGGTACCGTCTGGTGTTTTACGTGCTGGATGCTCTGTCGTGCTAGGTGGTCACAGTCCTTTTAGCTTATAAAGCGCTACGTGTTTTTGTCTCCCTTGTGCAGAGTACCCAGTTCACGACTAACTTGCAGAACGTGCCGCGGTCGGGTGTTCACAACCCCTTCAAAAATCCGGAGCGCTACAACATGTTGGGTGACGTTAGCGCCGCGGCTGCTCGCGAACTTCGCAAGCCTGAAGTAACTGCGTACTTCACAGCCCTCATCCAACGTGTCGTTGGCAAATCAATCCCGCAGTGCGAAGGCGAAGTCACCACTGTGATGAAGTTTTTGGAGAATTTCTGCTCCGATAATGTTCGACAGTTGGCACGTGGGTTCAATTTGCCAGGCGATCATGCGGGTACGTTCGTGCCACGACCATGCGCGCTGGCATCGCTGGAACATGCAAGCGCATGTGCCACTGCTTCAATGTTGTGTGCCGTGATCTACTGCAGGACAACAAACGTCGGGGTATCGCTTTCCGTTCGGCGGCGTCAGTTTGATCACCCCATTCAACTTTGCGTTGGAAATTCCGGGCATTCAGTTAATGAGCGCCCTGTACATGGGAAACCGCCCCATTGTCAAGGTTGATTCCAAGGTTCAAGTGGTGTGTGAACAATTTGTGCGAATGCTACACCACGCTGGACTGCCGAAGGAGGACCTCGACTTCCTCTATTCGGATGGTCCGGTAATGAACGAGGTCATCGTGAAAGGCAAAAGCCGCATGTGCTTGTTCACTGGATCTCAAGGAGTGGCGGAGAAATTGGTGCACGACCTCAACGGCCGCATCAAGCTTGAAGATGCAGGGTTCGACTACAAAATTCTTGGTCCAGATGTTCCTGCTCAAGGAAGCAAAAACTATGATTTTGCAGTATGGCAATCCGACCAAGATGCGTACGTGATGTTTTTGACCCGTGGAGTATCTCGCCATTATCGTGAGTGTTTGCTGAAATATGTTGCTCTGCCGCTGCGACAACAGCTATGGTTTCTCTGGCCAAAAGTGCTCTGCTCAGTCAATCCTGTTCGCCCACAAAAATTGGGTGGAGCGCGGATTCCTCGACGACATCAAAGAGCGCGCGTCGCGGCGTAATCTCGACGACATGACGCTGGGCCCAGTGCTTTCTTGGACCACCGCAGCCATGGTCGAACAAATCAATGCATGCGTGCAGGCTCACCCAGGCGCAAAAATTCTGTTCGGTGGAACCCCCCTACAAAACCACTCCATTCCTGAGCGATACGGTGCTCTCGAGCCAACGGTGATTATGAGTATTTTTCCGTCTTGTGGGCTGCCTTGCACCTGGCACTGAGTGTGTACCTCCAATGTCCGAATTAGGCCATCTCCATGCCGATCGAAGCCCTGGAAGATCCGGCAATTTTCGAACTGGCAACTCAAGAGGTGTTTGGACCAGTGCAAGTTATCGTCGAGTACGGAGACGACGCTCACAACGACATCGATGTCGTGCTCCGTATGTTTTGTCAACTCCTGCTGCAACATCTCCGCAAAGGGTATCTGTGGCATTGCCCACTCATCTTGGACACTATTTGCCTTCAGGTCACTGCAACAATTTGGAAAATCATCTCACTGCTGGTGTCGTCTCCAACAACCCTCAATTCATTCAGCATGTTCTGGTGGGTGCCGGCCCTGTGTGCGCATTGGAAACACTGCTGCAGTTGTTGGGTAGTGGTTCATGTTTGCAATGCGTTTCGTAGGAGCGTACAATTAACGGCACGACCTATGTTGGTTGGAGAGCGCGTACAACCGGAGCTCCGCAACAGATGTGGTTTGGACCTAGTGGCGATCCATTGTCTGCGGGCATTCACACGAAAGAGGTGAGGCGGTTGTTCACTTGATCACACGGACGCGCAATTGCTTTAACGTCGGTGATTTGTGACAGGCTATTCAGCTGTGCTGGTCATCTCACCGCGAGATTTTCCAGGACTTCGCACTTGTCCCGGACTCGTGGGAGCCTGTCATGAGTTAATTATTGATCAGTGATTGATCACCACAGCGGATAATTTTTATGATCTCGCTCGTTCCTCGACAAGAGCACTTTCATCCATCGCACAGTGAGACTCGTACGCGCAGTGGAAGCAAGAGTCATTGTGTGTAAGGATGGGTATTAGAATTTAAAGACGTGACGACTCCTGTGGTTCCAGGTCAACGTATGAGTTGTTAATCACCACGGCACCAGTTTCTTTGACTTTGCCCAAGAAAATGATGCGGTTGCCTTCCTGCCACATTTCTGTGACCACGGTCTCGCCCGGGATGACAGGCTTAGAAAATCGAAGTTTCAGCGCCTTGAAGCGATCGGCATCGTTGTCTGCATACGCCTTCAAAACCGCACGCACCGTGATTCCGAGTGAGCACAGACCATGAAGGATTGGCTTTTTGAAGCCGAAAGCAGTTGCCTGCTCGGGGTCAATGTGCAGCGGGTTGTAGTCGCCGCTCAAACGATAAATCTGCGCCTGGAACGGACTCGTTTTGAACTCCTCAATTTTGTCAGGAGCACGGTCGGGAATCGGAACCTTTGCGGAGTATGACACACCGGCATCCTTGAAGTTTTTGGCGCCGAGCGCAAACGCGCCACTAATGAACTTGTAAAAGACGTTGCCGTCGTTGTCCACCAGCCGCGACTCAGTCTCGATAGATGCTCCGCTACCACGTTTGTGGACCCCAATGAGTCGTTGTTGAAGACGCAACTCGCCACCATCGACATCAAGCGGGCGGACCTTTTCGATGTACCGCTCGCCGTCCAGCACTGTGCGAATACCAGACAGAGGCGGCAACGACGTGGTCTCCTGCATGGCCTCAGACGGGAAGTCCACAACATCTTGGTCCGTGCCCTTGAAAGCCAGCACGACGGGGTAAGTTGGGAAGGCCTGGAAATCGAAGTCGTGCTCGTAGACGAAACGGAGATCGGAGCACCCGATGCCGACCGCGTATGTTAGCAGATCGCGCTTGTTGTAAGAAACAGCGATGCCATCGTCGAATTCTTTTTGGATGAACGGGGCAGTGTCGAGCGGGGCGTCGGCCATTGTGTCGAGAGCAATTGACAGCGGGTTCTACGTCCTCGATGTCGCGTACACAATGCCGTAACCGTGGTGAAAATTGAGTCTTAGATTTTTCAACCTCACTGGAGATGGGCAAGTAGCTTCTAGAGTCTTCAGGACACGCCACCGAGCCACTAACCCGAGAGCATCGACACAGGATCGTGCTCTCGGCGAAGTCTGTCTGGGACGCCACACATCGTGCCGCGCTGCTGCCGCCGCCGCTGCTGACTGGCGTCGCCGACTGTTACGACGACGTTCGCGGTTGCCGGTGAAGCAACATACAACACCGCTTGATTCAGGCACAGTGCGACAGTGCGTCTGTCCAGATATGCCATGCTTTGTAGACAGTCAGACAGTCAAGCAGACGGGCAGCCGTAGCCGTGCACCGAACACCGTATCCATCGAACGGGCGGCCGATCACGTTGTGTCGTCTCAATTAAGATGATCAAAGCAGTGAAAACACGACGACTCTCCCACGCAGCTCCTCCCCTGCGCCCGCGCCCGCAGACGTTTGAATACCGAAGAGTGAGGATGGGTTTTGCTTAGAGTAAAGCAGCTTCAACTTCAATCAATCACTCCGCCACGCCGACCGCGTGTGGTTCGCGCGTCGTTGCATCGTTGTGGTGGTGCGTCGTTGTGTTGGTTGGTTGGTTCGTTCGTTGGCAATCAGTCATCGGTCGTCGGTCGGTGGTCGGTGGTCGATGCTCGTCGATGGTCGGTGGTCGAGATCGAGTGACTGTGAGTGACTATGAGTG
>ENA-OWNT01002970-OWNT01002970.1-seawater-metagenome-genome-assembly--contig:-NODE-2970-length-16721-cov-4.425619_pt1 | contig 16721 bp, 15 predicted proteins | sample MGYA00238136_ERZ651165 | MGnify/ENA primary metagenome ERZ651165 (study PRJEB26861, sample SAMN08777766) | seawater metagenome | isolation source: coastal seawater | place: USA: Florida | collected...
GGCGCAGCACCACCTTCGCCGAGTTCGACCGGCCCCTGTACCGCCCGTCCCGGCGCACCTGCGCGAACTGACGCCACCCTGGGGGAGGGCTACACTGCCCCCCATGTCCGGTCCGAAGAGCTCCGCCCCCACGCTGATCCGCGCCACCGCCGAGGGCGACACCCTGCTGCGGCGGCCCACCGCCGACGACGCCACCGCCGAGGAAGCCCAGCTGCTGGGCATCTCGCCCCGCTACGTGCTCGACCGCTGCCTCGGCGGCGGGAGCTTCGGCTCGGTCTTCGTGGCGCGCACCCTCGACCGCGGGGAGACCCGGTCCCCGGAGCGGGTGGCCATCAAGGTGCTCCACGGCGATCTGCCCGACCAGGCCCGGCTGCACGTGCTGCGTCGCGAGCTGTCCAGCCTGCGCGCCATCCACTGCCGTCGGATCCCCACGGTCTACCACGCCGATCTGCAGGCCTCGCCGCCCTACCTGGTGATGGAGTACTTCGCCCACGGCACCCTGGAGAGCCTCCTCGCCCACGGCCCCATGGCCGCCGACGACGCCCGCGCCCTGCTCCGCTGCCTGCTGGAGGCGGTGGTGGCCGCCCACAAGGCCGACGTGCTCCACCTCGACATCAAGCCCGCCAATGTGCTCCTCGACGGGGCCGGCGGCTACGTCCTCACCGACTTCGGCATCTCCCAGGCGCCACGGGTCACGCTCTCCCTGGCCGGGCTGGGCAGCACGGGCTGGCAGGCCCCGGAGCAAGAGCGCGCCGACCTCGCCCACCTCGACCTCCGCACCGACCTGTTCGGCGTGGGGGCCACGGTGTGGTCCGCCCTCACCGGCATCGACCTCGCGGGCCCCCATGGGCGCCTGCTGCGCGCCCGGGCGGCGACCTCCGGGGTCGTGCTGCCGCCGGTGAGCACCGTGGTCGCGGTGGACCCGGAGCTCGAGTCCCTGGTGATGTCGCTGCTGGCTCGCGACCCCACCGCGCGGCCCGGCAACGCCGCGGTCCCCCTCGCCCAGCTGGGTGGCGGCGAAGGCGCGACCGACGATCTCCCCGGCACCGAGGTCGACCCCGACGAGGTGCTCAAGGTGGTCGACCAGATCGTCGACCCCCTGGTGGCCAAGCTCTTCGACGGCGAGCAGCGCGGGATCCGCCGCCTCGTCCCCGGGGAAGCCCTCTGCCACCAGGGCGAGGTCTCCCACTACGCCTTCACCCTCGTCCGCGGCGCCCTCCGGGTCGAGCGAGACGGCGCCCTGCTCGCCCGCGTCGACCGAGAGGGGGAGATCGTCGGGGAGATCGCCGCGCTCACCGGGTCTCCGCGCAACGCGAGCCTCGTCGCCGACGGGGAAGTCTACGTGCGGGTGATGAACGCCGCCCAGCTGGAGAACCTGGTCACGGCCAATCCAGCCCTCGCGGTGCGTCTGATCCGCACCATGGCCCAGCGGCACCCGGGCTGAGGCCCGACCGCGGCCCCCGTGCTGTAGACTCCCGCCCATGTTCACGTTGCTGGATGGCCGCTACCGCCTCGACAACCTCCTCGGCCAAGGGGAGCTCACCGAAGTGTGGGAGGCCCACGACACCCTCCTCGAGGGGCCCCGTGCGGTGAAGCTGCTCCAGGAGGCCCACCGAGAAGACCTGGCCGCCCGCCAGCGCTTCCTCACCGAGGCCCGCTCCCTGTCGCGGGTGACCCACCCCAACGTCATCCGCATCTACGACATGTTCCACAGCCAGCGAGGCCCCGCGCTGGTCACCGAGCTCGCCCGCGGCCGCGTACGCGACGTAGAGCCGGCCTGGCCCCTGTCGCCCCGCCGAGCCGCCGAGGTGGTGTCCCAGGTGCTCGCTGGCCTGGGGGTGCTCCACGGCCTCGGCATCGTCCATCGCGACCTCCGCCCCGACAACCTCCTCACCTCCCGCACCGGGGCGGTGATGATCAGCGACCTCGCCGCCGCCCGCCTCGAGGGAGAGAGCCGCCTGGTGAAGACGCAGCTGGGCGACCAGCTCGGCCTCGCCCTCTACGTCGCCCCCGAGGCCCGCACCGACCCCCGCCGGGCCACCCCCACGTCCGACGTGTACAGCGCCGGCGCCGTGCTCTACGTGCTGCTCACGGGCAACGCCCCCCCCGACCTCTCCCTGCTCGACATCGACGACCGCATCCTCAACCGGCTCCCCGAGAGCTTCCGGCCGGTGGTGAAGCGAGCCACGGCCCGGAAGCCGGCCGACCGCTACCCCAGCGCCGGCGCCATGCGAGAGGCACTGCAGCAGGCGTCCCGCGGGTGATCGACGAGGTCGCGCTGAGCTTCGACGCGCGCTCTCTGGGCATCCTGAACGGCGCCCTGGCCCTGGTGATGTACGGCGTCGCCCTCGACCTCACGGTCGACGACCTGGTGGAGCTGGTACGCGACCCACGGGCCCCGCTGGTGGGCCTGGTGTGTCAGTTCGTGCTCTTGCCCGCGCTGGCCTGGCCGCTGGCCATGGCCATGGCCTCCACCCCGAGCGTGGCCCTGGGCCTGATGCTGGTGGCGGCGTGTCCCGGGGGCAACATGTCCAACGTGTTGACCCAGCTGGCGGGCGGTCGGGTGTCGGTGTCCGTCGGGATGACGGCGGTGTCCACCATGGCCGCCATGATCACCACCCCGCTCAACCTGTCCCTGTGGGGCGGGCTGCACCCGAGCACGGCCGAGCTGGTGCGCGACGTGGCCCTCGACCCGAAGCAGGTGATGGTCGCCGTGGCCCTGGTGCTGGCCCTCCCCTGCACCCTAGGCATGGCGACGGCCCGCTGGGCGCCGCTGGTCGCCGAGCGCCTCCGCCAGCCCATGAAGGTCCTCTCCCTCGTGTTCTTCGCCGTGGTCGTCGTCGGCGCCATCGTCGCGAACCGCGGCGCCTTCACCGAGGCCCTCGGGGCGGTCTTCCTCCCCGTGGCCGTGCTCCACGCCGCCGCGGCCGCCCTCGGCTATGGGGCCGCCCGCCTGGCACGCCTCCCCGAGCGGGAGCGCCGCGCCGTGGCCATCGAGGTGAGCATCCAGAACACCGCGCTGGGCCTGGCCCTGGTGTTCACCTTCTTCGAGGGGCTCGGGGGCATGGCCGCCGTGGCCGCCTGGTGGGGGCTGTGGCACCTGATGGCCGGCGGTGCCCTGGCCTGGTGGTTCCAGCGGAGACCGGCGGCGCCAGGCCCCTAGGCCGGCTGGTAGACGTACACCGACAGCGCGTCGTAGTAGTTGTCGAGGGGGCCGTTGTTGACCGCGGGGAGGTCGGGGGCGAGGTTGCCCGCGGCGTCCTGCACCTCGAAGCACTGGGCATCGAGGCCCCAGCCCACGCCCATGGCGTCGCGGTTGGTGCCGTCGAGGGTCATGTAGAAGCCGATGAGGAACGGCTCCACATCGGTCGACCAGTTCAGGGTCGTGTTGTTGTCGACGTAGTCGCGGTAGTCGGCCATCGTGGTCGGATCCGGCGGGCCGAAGGCGACACCGATGTCGAAGTTCTGGCTCAGGAACTCCGCCGGGTCGACGATGCTGGTGCCCCAGCCGACCTGGATGCAGTCGGTGAAGGCCTGGTTGACCGGCAGGGAGAGGTCGTAGGCGGAGTACATGCCCGACGCCCAGCCGTTGGTGGCGCGGGGGGTGGCCGCCTGGCTGAAGTCCCAGATGACGTCGCAGTCGGAGCTGGCGTTGAAGTAGGTGAAGATGACGACGGCGGAGTAGTCGCGCAGCTGCCCCGCCGTGCTGTCGTAGGCCGTGAAGTCGGCCGGAACGCCGCCGTCGAACATGGAGGCGATGGTGACGAAGAAGCCGTCGACGTCGGAGTAGTACTGAGAGTTGCTGTTGTAGGGCGTGATGCCCACCACCGGCGCCGAGGGACAGGTGGGGAGCGGGGGAGTGCCCGTGTCGGTGGTCGTCGGGGTCGTCTGCGGGGTGCCCGTGTCGGTCGTCTGCGGGGTGCCCGTGTCGGTCGTGGTGTCGTCGTCGTCGTCACCGAAGGTGAGGGTGTCGTCGTCGTCGTCGCCCGTCACCGTGTCGTCGTCGTCGTCGCCCGTCGCCGTGTCGTCGTCGTCGTCGTCGCCCGTCACCGTGTCGTCGTCGTCGTCGTCGCCACCGTCGTCGTCGTCATCGTCGTCGTCGTCGTCGCCGGCGGCCGTGTCGAGCGTGGAGCCGCCGGTGCTGATGGCGGACAGACCGCCACAGCCGCCGAGGAGCAACACCGGAAGCAGGGGATGGAGCAGGGAATGGATGCGCATGCGGACTCCGGACCCGACCCACAGGGCCCGTCCTGTGCGTCAACGCCCACAGTAGCCGCCACCTTCGAGGCCCGCAACCGGCGGACACGCAGGTAGAAGGCGGCAGGAGGCCGGTCTCCCCCCACCGTTCCCGGCGTACTGTAGACTCCGCTCCTCCCCCGAGGCCACCATGACACGCGTTCTGCCCGGCTTGCTGCTGATCTCCCTCGCCTGCGGCGGGCTCTTCGACGCCGACGAGGTGGTCGCCCCGCTCGCCGACGAGCCTGGGCCCGATGCCGTGCAGGCCGAGCCCCCCGCCGACGATCCTCCCCCACCGGCCCCGGGCCTCGCGCCCCCTTCCCCCCCGTGGGTGTTGGAGCAGGCCGGCGACGACGAAGGCACGACCTGCCACTGGCAGCTCCGGGGCATCGAAGGCGATCCTGTCGACCTCGGCACCCTGCCCGGCGGCTGCCCCGGACGGCGCTTCGGGCTCGACGATGCCGGTGTGCCCAGCGTCGCGGCCACCATGGACGGCAAGCTGGTCCGCCGCTCCGGCACCGAGTGGGAGGCCCTTCCCCCTCCCCCGGCGGGCGAACTGTCCCGCGCGGTGCTCGACGGCGACGAGATCGTGGTCGCCACCTTGCTCATGGGCTCCTTCGACGCGCCCCTCACCTATGGCGACCGCACGTACAGCACCCAGGACTACGAGGGGCTGCCGGCCTTTGCCATCCGCTGGCGGCGCAGCGCCGACGGCACCTGGACCGAGGAACAGGTCGTGGAGACGACCACGGGCTGGGACTACGCCCAGGAGGTCGACGCGCTGGAGCCCGCCCCCGGCTTGGCCAGCGGGGAGGGCCAGCCCCTGACCAGCGCCGGCGAGCTGGTCGACGTCGGCGCGATGGCGCTGATCCAGGCGCCGGACGGGGTGGAGGGATGGATCGTCGCCCCCACGGCCCACGGGCGGGTGATGAGTGGCTACTTCGAGGGCGAAGGTGTCCGGGCCTGCGCGCCCATCTTCGTCCAGCAGGAGGGCGAGGCGTGGAAGGAGGTGGTGCCCGCCGCGGAGGGCCTCAGCAGCCTCGACCTACGACTGGGCGAGACCCACCTCTCGGTGTCCGCCCCCTGGGATGGCGGCGGCCGTCTCATCGACCTGGCCACCGGGGAGGTGGTCCTCAGCACCGAGGCACAGATGATCTGGCTGGGGGCCCCATGAACAGCCAGCGAGCCGGTGCCGTGGTCGCCGCTGTATCGGTGGCGGCGCTCCTCGCCGCAGGCCTGGTGTGGATGCTGCCCAGCGGCACCGATGCGCCGAGCCCCCCCCACGCCGCCGAGCGGTCGACACCGCGACCTGCCGCGCCCGGCAGGGCCCCCGAGGCGAAGACCCCGGCGCCGGCCGTGCCCGCTCCGGGGGGCGAGCGCTCCCACGAGACCCAGCCCGAGGCCGTGCCCGATGCCGTGCGCGACCTGCTCGTGAAGGGTCAGGGCGAGGAGAACGTGCCTGAGGAGATCATCAACGCCCCCATCAGCGTGTGGCCCATCTCCAAGGAGGGCATCCAGGGGGCCGTAGAGGAGGTCGCTCCGGCCGTGGAGGCCTGCTACGAAGACGCCCTCGACGAGGTTCCCGACCTCGCAGGGGAGCTCGTGGTCACCTTCGAGATCGTCGAAGAGGACGGCGTCGGCCAGGTGTGGACCGTCGACCTCGCTGAGGACAGCCTCGACGACGGCCCCGTCTCGGACTGCGTGCTGAAGGCGATGAACCGCCTGCAGTTCGACGCACCGGACGGCGGAAGCCTCGACGTCACCTACCCCTTCCGCTTCTCCCCGGACGACTAGCTAGCATCTAGAAGCCCGGGCCCCTGGCCGCCCGAGGCCATCGCTGTTACTGAACATGTGTTCACCATCGGGAGGACACATGGGCGCTGCGCTGCAGCTGGGTCTGTTCGCCGGTGGTCAGCCACAGCTGGGGGGCTTCGCCCACGCACAGCGGCTCGAGCTGGGCCGGGGGGCCTGGGTGGAGCACGTGCCAGATGCCCTCCTCGGTCATCAGGCGCTGTTCGACACTCTCCGTGGCACCACGGCGTGGGCGTCCCAGCGGCGGCGGATGTACGACCGTGTGGTCGACGTGCCCCGGCTCCTCGGCCGGCTCGACGCCCTGCCCCACCCGGTGGCCGAGCTCCAGCAGTCCCTACGTCGGCGCACCGGCTGGGAGCTCGACCGGGTCACCGCCGCCCTCTACCGCGATGGCCGCGACAGCGTCGCCTGGCACGGCGACCGCCTGGGCGAGCTGCGTGGCTGGTGCGTCATGGCCATCCTCAGCGTCGGGGCGCCGCGGCGCTTCCTGCTTCGTCCGGTCGGGGGTGGGCCGAGCCGCTGTCTGCCGCTCCGTGGCGGCGATCTGGTCATCCTCGGCGGTACCATCCACGACACCTTCGAGCACTGCGTGCCCAAGGAGCGCTTCGCCGGTCCCCGCATCGCGGTGATGTTCCGGCCGTCCCGGGCACCAGCAGGGCATGGGGGGGCCGCCACCCTCTCCAGCCTCCCCCCAGCGTCATGGTGACAAGTCGAGGTACACCCGCCGCCCCTCGGTGTGCCGGGTGATGTTCGCGTAGGCGGTGAGGCCGTTGCCGATGTCGTGGGTGCACGGAAGCTGCGTGTAGAACGACGTGGTGACGCCGACAACCGGGTTCGGGGGGAGTGCGTCCAGGTAGGCCTCTGGCAGCCGCCACTCCCCGTCATCGTCCGTGACGCAAGCAAGCGTCCGCCCAACACCATCCCCATTCAGCACCAGTTGAATCGTCCCATAGCGACTCACTCCGGGCTCCCACCGGTACACCAAGGTCTCGGCATCGACATAGCTACGGTGTGCTGGCTCCAGGATGTTCAACCTGCCGGGCGGCGCTTGACCGGTCAACGTGAACCCGTGGATCTCCGGCGACCCCTCCACTGTCACCGAGATGTCATGCGCGAAGTAGGCGTCGATCACGGGTGGAAGACCGATCGCCTCGTACTCGTGGTAGCCTTCCCCGAAGCCCGAGTAGCCCTGCCAGCCGAAGCCCTCATGCTCCGAGGGATAGGATGCGGAGCCCGGCGGCATGTAGGCAAACTCGAAGTGGTGTGGGCCCATGTCCACGGTCACGAGGCCGCCATCGAACGCGTAGGCCGTAATGGCGTCGCCTCCCCCCATCCAGACGCAGTCCCCTTCGTGAATGCCCACGAGGGGCTCATCCGCCACAGCGCTCGGGTACACCGTGACATCGTCGTAGAGCGTCATGGCGATCTGGAAGCGCTCGTCGAGCGGTCCTTCCGCTCCAGGGAGTCCCGACTCGTTGTAGCTGATGTCCAGGTACATCCTCTCTGTGCTTCGGTGCGCGTTCGTCACGCAGCCGCGGTCGTCGTACTCGAACGGAGGGTGCACGCTGTCCCCCGTGTGGGCGGTCGCACCGGTAGGTCCAGTCCCAGCGGTTACGCCGGTCGTCCCCGTGTGACCCGTGGAGCCAGTGGGCGTGATGGACACGCCCGTGAGGCCACTGACGCCGGTGCCCGTCGGCGCGGTCCCGGTCGAGCTCGTGTCCGCGGTCGCGGAAACCGTGGTGGACGGACGCTCCGGCTCGGCCGACCGACAAGCAACCGCGACCAGCCACAGAAGGGACATGAGCATGGCTCACGGTACACCATGGACGTTCCTTCTGCGGCCACTTCAGCAGGACGTTGAAGAACTCTCCGGTCGCCTTGTGGTCCCATTCATCCGTGGGGCCACTCCCTCGTGGTCACGTACCACGGCGAACGCCACGAGTACGGGAGTTCCTCAGCCCCCACCAGCGAAGGACAAGCGCCGCACCCCGGGCTGATCAAAGCCCCCGGCCCCGTAGCGCCGCAACGCCACCTCCTCGCACAGTGCTGCGGGCAGCTGCCCCTCGGGCCCCTCGCCGGTACACCACAGCTCGGTGCCGTCGCGCTGCTCCACGGTGAGGGTGTCGGCCCCGAGGGCCCCCAACGCGGTGCCGCAGGGCATCCAGCCGGGGGGCACGCCGAGGTCGCGCAGGGCGGTGGACGCGACGAAACGCGGGCTGCGCCACACCATCTCCGCCCAACCCTCTGGTCGGTCGAGGTCCGGGGCGGCCAGGAGGAGCACACAGCCCCGACCGTCGCAGGCCCGATCGACCTGGAGGTCGCAGGAGGACTCCACGGCGGCCACGCGCCGCGCATAGTCGGCGGGCATCGCCGGGGCCTCGCCCGTCGTCACCGGGGCGGGGCCGGCCACGGGTTCCCCCACCCCCCGAGCCACCGGGGGAGCATGAACGACCTCGGGCACCACCACCTGGGTCGACGGCGCCATCCACCAGGCCATGCCCAGGGCCAGGATGCAGCCCAGCCCCACCCCCACGACGTGCCGCCTCATCCGGGCAGCAGGGGCTCGGCCCGCAGGGAGAGGCCGATGAAGGGCAGCAAGGCGGCGGTGGCCAGCCCCACCGTGACCATCCCGGGGAGGGGGCCCACGGCCGCCGCAGCGAGCACCGGCCCCCCCGCGAGGGAGAGCTTCAGCCACCACGCCCCGTACAAAGTGAGGAAGAGCCAGACGTAGTTGCGACGCAGACGCACCGCCAGGGCCTGCTGCAGGGAGAGCGGCGAGGCGGGCTGGCTCAGGCTCTGCACCAGGCGCTCGTGCCAGCCCTCGAGGGGCTCGCCGCCCAGCCGCTCGCAGAAGAAGCCTCGCTCCAGCCACCGCACACGCATGCGGATGAGCTCCAGGTCTTGCAGGCGACGGCTCTCCAGCAGGGCGAACACGAGGCAGAGCACCGCCGGCAGGAGGATGACCGCATGGGGAGCGCCTGGCGTGCCCAGGGTGAAGGTGACCGCGGCCACCGAGGCCCCCAGCGCCCAGTTGGTGGTGGTGTCGAGGCGGATCCGGTACGCCGTCATCCGGCCCAGCTCCCCTCGGTAGAGCTGGATCATGGCGGCGGGGTCGGGCAGCGCGGGCATGGCGCCCCGTATCCGGCGCCGTGGTCCGTGGCTGCGACGCGGGGCAACCTGTGGCATAAGCGCGGTAGCGTCCGGAGGATCGATGCTCGCTCTGTGGCTGTGGGCCTGCCGCCCCGACCCATCCCCCACCCTGTCCACCACCAGCCCCACGGCCGACACCGACCCCGGGCCGGCCGATGTACGCATCGAGGGGGGCACCATCGTCCGACCCGACGGGTCCACTATCGACGCGCTGGCCGTGCGCGCCGGCGAGATCGTGGCCATCGGCGACGACGCCCGTGCCATCGAGGCCCTCGACGTGGTCGACCTCGACGGCGCCTGGGCCACCGCCGGCCTGCACGACAGCCACACGCACCTCTTTGCCGGGAGCTTCGTGCTCCCGCGCATCGTGCTCATCGTCACCCCCGACATGGACAGCGTGGCCCGCAAGGTGGAGGACTACGTCGCCGACCACCCCGACGAACCCTGGATCATCGGCTTCGGGTGGACCCCGCTCCTCGCCGACCCGGACGGTCGCGCCCTCGACATGGTGGCCCCCGACCGGCCCGTGATGCTCATCGCGTCGTCGGGCCACAGCCTCCTCGCCAACTCCTACGCCATGCAGCTCGCCGGCATCACCGCCGACACGCCCGACCCCGTCGGGGGCGAGATCGTGCGCGACGAGGCCACCGGAGAGCCCACGGGCCTCCTGCTGGAGGCCGCCATGCAGCTCGTGGTGGGCGAGGCCCTCGACGCCTACAGCGATGACGACGTGCTCCCCGACCTGGCCGACCGCCTGCAGGACGCTGCCGACAGCGGTCTCACCTCCATCTCCGAGATCCTCGCCGCCCCCGGCATCGACCTCGTCCGTCCCCAGCTCTTCACCCGCCTCGACGAGGCCGGAGACCTTCCCCTGCGCGTGCACTTCTCGGTCCCCGTCACGTCGGCCGCCGACCTCGCCTGGGCCGAGACCTGGCGCGATGGCTACGAGACCGAGCACGTGCGCTTCGCCGGCGCGAAGATCTGGGTCGACGGCTCCCTCTCGGGCCAGGAGGCATGGACCCGCGACCCCTGGACCACCCACGACGACCATGGTTCCTCCTACATCGCCGCCGACGACCTAGCGGCCCTGGTGGGCGAGGCCGAGGCCCGCGCCCTGCCCCTGAAGGTCCATGCCATGGGCGATGCCGCCCTGGACGCCGCCATCGCCGCCTTCGAGGCCCACGCCCCCCTCGCGCAGGCCCACGCCATCGAGCATGCCTCTCTCCTCGACGACGGGCTCCGGAACCGACTCGGCGCCCTCGGCGTGGTGGCCAGCGTGCAGCCCCTGGCGCGGCAGCTCAGCCCGGTGGCGGGCTGGGCCGCCGGACAGCCCGCGTGGGAAGCCGACGAGGCCTACGACTTCGCCGCCATGGACGCCGCCGGCATCCCCATGGCCTTGGGCACCGACTTCCCCACCGTGCTCGAGATCGATCCGGTGACCACCCTGTCCGCCGTGGCGACGGACACCCAGGTGGGGGCCATCGATCTGCCGACGGCGCTGGAAGCCTACACCGTCGGTAGCGGTCGCGCGGCCGGGCTCGAGGGGCGCCTCGGCTGCCTCGACGTGGGCTGCCTCGCCGACCTCACCCTGTGGGACGCCGACCCCCTCGCCACCGCCCCCCGCGACAACCGCGTCCGAGGCACCTTCGTGGGCGGCAAGAGGCGCTGATATCCACCGCAGAAGCAGGCGAAACAAGAACGTGTGTCACAAGGAGGTGGGGTCCCCCGTTGCCCCGATGAACCCCGACCGCATCGGCGGTCTACGCAACGGAGTCGCCCATGTCCATGCCCGCCCTCGCCCCGACCCAGCTTCCCTCCACCGGCTGCCGAGCCGTCGACACCGACGGCCGCGCGCTTCCTCTGCGCGCCACCCATCTCCGCGCCACGGCCGGGGGCGGCCACGCCCGGGTCGAGCTCGAGCAGACCTTCCACAACCCCCACGCCGAAGCCCTCGACATCACCTACACGCTGCCCCTCCCGGCGGACGGCGCGGTGGCCGGCTTCCGCTTCCTCGTGGGAGACAACGAAGTGGTCGGCGAGGTCCAGACGCGGGCCCAGGCGCGGGAGACCTTCGAGACCGCCGTGCTCGAGGGCCGCACCGCGGCCTTGCTCGAGGAGGAGCGGAGCAGCGTGTTCCGCCAGCAGCTCGGCAACGTACCGCCGGGGGCGACGCTCACCTGCTACCTCACCATCGACCAGCCTCTCGCCTGGGAGGACGGCGAGTGGACCTGGCGCTTTCCCACGGTGGTCGGGCCCCGCTACCTGGGCACCAGCCCACCCCCCTCCGCCGCCGGGGTCGTGGTCGACGTGGCGTCCTCCGGCACCACCAACGCGGTGCTCACCGGCGAGCTCACCATCACCGACGCCCGCACCGGGCCGCCCAGCTCCCCCAGCCATGCCATCCGGCGGCCCAGCGGCGTGGTGACCCTCGGGGGCGCCCTCGACCGTGATGCCGTCGTGCGCTGGCCCGTGCGCGCCCCGTCCCCCGGCGTGTCCGTCCAGGTCGCCCGCCACGGCGACGAGGCCTACGCCGCCATCACCGTCGTGCCCCCCACTCAGCCCGCGCCACCGGTGCCACGGCACCTCGTCGTGCTCCTCGACACCAGCGGCTCCATGGGGGGCCGGCCCCTCGACCAGGCCAAGGAGATCACCGGCGCGCTCATCGCCACGCTCGGCCCCGCCGACCAGCTGGAGCTCCTCGCCTTCGCCTCGTCCGTCGAGCGCTTCGCCGACGGTCCCGTCGCCATGACCGCCAGCGCCCGGCAGCGGGCCTTGGGGTGGCTACGGGCCCGCCGTGCCGGGGGAGGCACCGAGATGACCTCCGGCATCCGCGCCGCGGTGGCCGGCCCCACCCGCGATGGTGCTCAGAAGCAGGTCGTGCTCGTGACCGACGGGTACATCGGCTTCGAGTCCGAGATCGTCGGCATCGCCCTCGACGAGCGAGACCGGGCCACCCGCATCCACACGGTGGGCGTGGGCAGCTCGGTGAACCGTAGCCTCACGGAGCCCGTGGCCCGCGCGGGCGGCGGCCTCGAGCTGCTGCTCGGTATCGACGAGCCCGCCGGCCCGGCCGCGGCGCGGCTCGTCGCCCGCACCACCGCCCCCGTCCTGGTCGACCTCGAGCTCGCCGGCACGCCCATCCGCACCACCTCCCACCGCCTCCCCGACCTCTACGCCGGGGCACCGGTCACGCTCTTCGCTGCCGTGGACCCAGCGGGTGGCGAGGTCGTGCTCTCCGGTCGCAGCTCCGAGGGCCCCTGGACACACACCCTCGCGCTGCCGGCGGCTCGTGAGCCCGGGCCCGCCTCCGTTCGCTACGCCCGGGACCAGGTGGCCGACCTGGAGCTGCTGGTCGCCGCTGGGCGCCGGGTCGAGCTCCGAGAGCAGCGCATCGAGGCCCTCGGCCTCGGCTTCCAGATCAGCACCCGCTTCACCAGCTGGGTCGCAGCGACGCGGGAGCGCACGGTCGACCCCGACGCCGAGTCCCGGGCCGTGACCCAGCCTCAAGCCCTTCCCCACGGCGTCTCCGCCGAGGGAGTCGGGTTGCGTCCCGCCCAGGCCCTGACCTTCGGGGCCGCGGTCGGGGGCGGTGGTCTGGGCGAGCTCCTCGCCGACCAAGCGGACGCCGAGCTCACCCGCTCCGCCCGCCCGTCGCCGAAGCGCCGAAAGACCGTGCGTCGTGCCCGGGCCGAGCGCAGCGCCGCCCCCCCACCGATCCCGATGGCCAAGCCGGCACCAGGGGCCCCGCTGCCGCCGCCCCAGGGGGCCGCACCCATGGAGGAGGACGACGACGCCGTGCCGACCTTCTCCCCTCCACGGCAGGTGCCCGCCGCCGAGCAGGATTCGCGCAAGCGCACCGTGCCCCTGTGGCTGTGGGCCCTCCTGTTCCTCCTCGGCCTCGGCGCCATCGCGCTCCTCGTGGCCGTGCTCATCGCCTTCACGGGGACCCTGTGACCGACCTCGACGAGCTCTTGCCCGCCATTCAGGCGGGCGACGCAGAGGCCTTCGGCCGGTGGATGGTGGCGGCCGAGCCCTCCCTCCGCCGGTCGCTTCGCGGCTTCGCCACCCAGGTCGACACCGAGGCCGTGCTGCAGGAGGGCTTGCTCCGCGTGTGGCAGGTGGCGCCGCGCGTCACGACCGACGGCCAGGGCAACAGCCTCCTCCGTCTCGCCCACACCATCGTGCGCAACGCCGCCCTCGACGAGGCCCGCCGGGCGCGCACCCTCCGCGAGACCCCCAGCGACGACCTCGACCCCGCGGCGGTCCGCGTCCACACGCCCGACCCCTTCCTGCGCGAGCTCATCGCCGCCTGCTTCGAGGCCCTGCCGCCCACGCCGAAGAAGCTGCTCACCATGCGACTGACGGCAGCCGGCGGCACCCACGACAAGGTCCTGGCGCGGCGGGCCAAGAAGAAGCTCAACACCTTCCTGCAGGCCATCACTCGGGCCAAGAAGCTCCTCGGGCAGTGCCTCGAGGGCAAGGGTGTGTCCCTGGAGGCGTCATGACCGACGACCAGCTCACCGAGCTCGCCACCAGCGCCTACCGCGCCCGGGACCGGCGGACGGGCCGTGTCCAGGCCAGCCCAGCGTGGCGGGACCTGGACCACGCGGGCCGCGAGGCACTCTACGCACATACGGTGGTGAGCCGTGCCCTGGAGGCGGCGCTGGACGACGACGGACAGTCGAGCACGGTGCGGGCCGTGCTGGCGCGGATTCGGGGTGGCTGACGCGGCGACGTCCGGTGGGGCTGCCCAGAAAGCGTGAGTCACGTCTCCTGGGCAGCCCACCCCCACACGCCCGTCCAGCAGGGGTGGCCCAGAAAGCGTGAGTCACGTCTCCTGGGCAGCCCCTGAGCTCCCACGGGAGGTCAGAGCCGCGGGTCCACCGGCTCCGCCTCCAGCGCCAGCACCCCCAGGACACAGGCCAGCACCTCTCTTCGCGGCCGTCCCTCCACGAAGCGATGGAGCCCCTCCAACCCCAGCGCCAGCTCCTTGCGGGCCAGCGAGCGCTTCCGCCCCACCCCGCGCTGCCGCAGACGCTCCAGGTGGGACAGGTACTCCGGCCCGTAGATGATCCGCAGGTACTCGGGCCCGCGGCACTTGATGGCCGGCTGCAGCAGACGACGCCCCTGGTGAGCCAGGAAGGGGACCGGCTTCACCACCATCCCCTCCCCCCCGGCAGCGGTGTGGGCCTCCCACCACGCGACCGCCGCCCGCACCTGGTCCGGTTCGCCCAGGGACACCTGCCGCCACGGTGTCGCGACGAGCACCGGGTCGTGGGCCGCGAGGCGCTCGAAGAGCGCCATATGCCATGGATGGTCGTGCGCGGTGTGGACCACGCCCTCGGTGGCGAGGAGGTGGAAGGGCGCCAGGCGAAGGTCGGCGGGGCCGTCCACCTCCCAGCAGTAGCGGCGGTAGGCCGCCACGTAGGCCATGGCATCGTGCTCCTGGGCCACCGCCGCGGCGTGGAGCTCGTGCAGCGCAGGGTCGTCCCGCCGTGCCAGCGCACGGGCCAGCACCTCACGACGGGCCCCCGAGGTCCGCCGGGCCGCCTGACCCACCGGGGCGTACTGCTGCTCCAGCAGGGCCTTCGCCTTCGCCGACCACGGCATGAGCTCGGCGTCGATCACCGCCCAGTCCGTGTCCAACTCGTCCCACAGCCCCTCCGCATCGAAGGCTCGCCGCACCCGGTCCACCAGGTCCGCCTCCACCGCACGGTCGGCGAAGAAGCGACGCCCCCGCCGCGTGAGGACCACGCCACGCTCGTCTCCGTCGCCGGGGAAGCGGTGCCGGAGGGCATCCGCGGAGCGTCCCACGATGACCACGGCCCGGCTCCCCATGTGCTTGGCCTCGCAGACCACCTCGGTCAGGCCATGGTCGCGGTAGTAGGCGAAGGCCTCGTCCGGGTGCTCCAGCAGGCCATCGCGAGTGCTGGTCTCGCTGGGGGACATGGTGGGGGGCAGGTGCACGAGCCACCGAGGGTGGGCCGCGAAGCGTGCGAGCACCTCCATCGCAGCTGCCCCTCGCTCGGCAGGCACCCGCACACCGATGCCCAGTCGAGTCCCGAGCCGCGGGTCGGCGAGGGCATCCCGCACATCGGGCAGGCCGACGTCCGGCACCTCCTCCACCTCGGGCCGGGCCGGCCGCACCGGCTCGCAGTAGACCCGGGCCGCCGCCACCGCGACCGTCTCCCGCTCGGGCCAGCGCAACGCCGTGAGGGCACCGCCGAACACGCACCCGGTGTCCACGCACAGCGTGCGGTTCACCCACTGGGCGGACACCACCGGCGTGTGCCCGTACACCACCGTCGCCTCGCCCCGGTAGTCCTCCGCCCAGGCGTGACGCACCGGGAGACCGAAGGCATCGATCGCCCCGTCGGTCTCGCCCCACAGCGCAAAGCGTCGCACCGCTCCGGAGGCGCGCCCCGCAAGGTCTTCCCGCATGCCCGCATGGGCCACCACCAGCTTGCCGTCGTCCAGCACGAAGTGGCTCACGAGGGACCGTAGGAAGGCCCGCACGCGCTCACGGAAGGCCTCGCTCCGAGTGGTCAGGGCATCGATGGAGGCCTGCAGCCCGTGAGCCACCTTGACCTGCTTCCCGTCCAGCCACTTGAGGAGCTTCACCTCATGGTTCCCGGGTACGCACAGGTGTGGCCCATGCTCCACCAGGTCCATCACCAGCTCCAGCACGTCGGCCACCCGCGGCCCCCGGTCCACCAGGTCCCCGAGGAAGACCAGTCGCCGTGCGTCGGGGTGGGTGGCCGTCCAGCGGCCGCCGACCCGCTCCCGCTCGTAGCCGAGCTGCTCCAGGAGTCGCTCCAGCTCGTCCCCACAGCCGTGCACATCCCCCACGAGGTCGAAAGGGCCTCGCTCGTCCCGGCGGTCGGTCCACGGGCGTGGCCGCTCGGTCACCGCTTCCTCGATGGCCTCGACCCCCTTCAGGTGGTGCACGTAGCGAAAGCCCTCCCGCCGCAGCCCCCGAACGGAGCGCTTCAGCGCCTGGCACTGACTCCGCACCACGTGCCGACCGAAGCAGCGGTCGGGTCGACAGCGGTTGCGCTCCAGCGCCAACGCCGCCGGCACATCGAGCACCACGGCCACGGGCAGCACATGGTGGCGCCGAGCCAGAGCGACCCAGCGTGCCCGGTCCTCCCGCCGCACGCTCGTGGCGTCGATGACCGTGAGGAGCCCGCGAGCCAGCCGCCGCGCGGCCAGCTCTTCCAAGGTGTCGAACACCTCACGGTGAGCGTCCATCGCCCCTGGGTCGTTGGTGAGCACGCCGCGGTAGTGGTCCGAGGAGAGCACCTCCCAGCGGCCGAAGTGGCGCTCGGCGAACGTGGACTTCCCGGCGCCGGACGGCCCGATCAGCAGCACGAGCGAGAGCTCGGGAATGGTCAGCGGCATGGGGCCCCTCCGAAGGTGAAGATGGCGGCCTGGGTGGGCGCCCCGTGCACCGCATGCACCGGCCCCATGTCGGCGAAGTCGACGCGGTAGTCGTGGGTGGAGGCAACGCCACGGGCCCAGTC
>ENA-OWNT01002971-OWNT01002971.1-seawater-metagenome-genome-assembly--contig:-NODE-2971-length-16709-cov-5.326239_pt1 | contig 16709 bp, 6 predicted proteins | sample MGYA00238136_ERZ651165 | MGnify/ENA primary metagenome ERZ651165 (study PRJEB26861, sample SAMN08777766) | seawater metagenome | isolation source: coastal seawater | place: USA: Florida | collected...
AACCCAAACGAACGAACGATCGAACGAACGAACGAAGGGAGCAATTGAGGAAAGGTTTCTGAAACCGAGGTACATTATATGAGGTGCTGTACTGTACTCGAGTACTTTATGGATTCTTTGTATGCCATAGGGCGTGGCAGTGCGCAAAAGGTATGAGGTACAGTACTGTACACACGACGCGTTGTGCTGTATGTTTGCATGTATGTATCTACAACTGAGTTTAATGTCCAATAATCCAATACATTCCCATGTTTAATGGGTTCAAAATGTGGTAGTCATTGGGCAATACAATGCTCTACATATGGGATAACATGGATAATGTCAAATGTCAAGTGGGCGCAGTGAGTGTGAGCTGTGGGCTGTGAGCGATGACCTTCCATCCTTCCTTCCCGAATTCTGAGTGTGAGTGTGGGAGTGTGGGAGTGTGAGTGAGGGTTTGGGAGTGAAGGGCTGAGAGAGAGCTGAGACCGTTGTGCTTTGCCGTAATGGGAAGGCAGCCTGTATAATTTCTTATCCAGCCAGCAATCACTCACTCACTTACTCACTCACTGACCGCCAGCCAACACACAACAATGTACAATGACTGACAGACTGACTGACTGTGAGTGAATGAGTGAATGAGTGAGTGAGTGAGTGAGTGAGTGAGTTGGGATGAGTGAGTGACTGTGGCTGGCTGTGGCTGACTGTGACTGACCGTGACTGACCGTGGGAGAGAGAGTGAGTTGGCCGCCACTCACTCACTCACTCACTCACTCACAGTTCACTCACTCACTCACTCACTCACTCACTCACTTCATCCACTCTTCGTTCTTCGTTCATCGTTCGTTCGTTCGTTCGTTCGTTCGTTCGTTCTTCGGCTGGATGCTTTCTCAATCGACAAATCAGCATTCACCTTTACTCTTACACCCATTGAGTTAAACCGTAACTTAGTACTGTATTGTAAGCTAAACAGCAAAGTACGCTGTCCCATAAGCGTGAGCCCACAGCCCACAGCCTTTCTTCGTGCATCACTCACTGTGCTGCGAGTGAGTGAACGACTGTGACTGTGAGTGAGTCACTGTGTGTGACTGTGAGTGAGTGACTGCGTGCCTCGGCGCTTTTTTTTTTCAAAATGAACGAAGTCGTCGCCGTTCGTCGTTCGTTTGTTTGTTTGTTGGAATGAATGACCGAACGACGACGACGACGACGACGACGACGACGACGAACGCCACAGTCAATTCAACGACGAGGAGGAGGACGACGACGACGACGAAAGCCACAGTCAATTCAACGTCGACGAGGAGGAGGACGACGACGACGACGAAAGCCGCAGTCAAGTCGAGTGTCGGCGCGGCGTGGAGTGACTGACCCCAACAAAACATAAGAACCACCCGTAGATGCGCAACCAGTTGCGAAGTGGCTCTTTTCGCAAGCTCCACGATGGTAGGTTGTAGAGATGTGTTTGACACGGTGAGGAATGCAGAAAACGGGGAGGAAGGAAACCATGGAAGTGCGAGGACGGCATGACGACGCCGTGTGTGCCTCGGGTGTCTCGCTCAAAAGCATGGGACGGTGACATCGTATTCAAAGAACTACATACCACCAGAAGGTTTTCTTTGACGACGCGAAGGGTGCGTGTGTGACCAACAGAGAATTAGGACTTAGGACTTTATGCAAAGTGGCTGCACGCGCGGACGAGAAAGGCTGACAACGGAATTTCAAAAAATAAAAAGCCTCAAAGAAGCCAACACGTGTCAGCACGCCGCGGGGGCAGTGTTGTTGTCGCGGTGCCCGGCTGCATTACAGGTACGCGGGTGTTATTGCACCCTCGTAACTTGAATTGGCAGTCCGCAGGGCAGTCTTTCGTTGTACGTTGCACGGGTGTGGCAGCATCTGAATGTCGTGAATCACCGGGCGCTGCGTTAGTGTGCGTCCGACTTGCCCGTCGTCGAGATGTGGAGCGCTCCCCTCAACCCTTTCAGTCAGCCCACGGCGCCCCAAAAGCCTGTCGCGAAGCCGAAGGCAAAGCCTTTCGTTGGGCGCATCGTTGTCAAACCTAACGTGGAAAATGCAGACCCTTGCGAAATTGCTCCGTTTTGCACGCGCTACGAACACGCCCGCGTGTTGTACGACAACCGTCGCTGGGTGGAGTTGAAAAAGTTCCTCCAGCATCCACGCACGCGAGCGTGGTGGGTTGATCCTTTGGTGTACACGCCTGATGAGTTGCAGACAGGACAAAAGTATTTAGAGAAGGAGTACTTCCACAATGCCACTTGTGGGGGTCTCATCACTGTGCGGCTGCCCGGTGAAGGCAAGTATGAACCGTGGATCGACATCGGCAAATTGACCGACAAGGAGGTGATCGAGCAGCTCCGCAAGAGAGCTATCGTGGCCACGAACAGTCGCAAAGATAACGTCAAAAAGCTACAGCAAAGCATCGCTGAATCCACGCACCGGCGCGACTACAACATGACGGTGAAAGACAAAGACAACCGCAACATGGCCGACGACGTGACTGATCTTCAGCGCTACCCACTGGACCCTCACGGCGAGTTCCTCGTCAACTTTGGCAAGCCGCAAAAGCCGATTGTGGCCGGCGATCCCACTAGCGGAAGCTGCTGGTTGGACGATGAAGTTGCGTTGGCGTTTTACTTTTTGGCTCGCCAGAGAATTCTCCGCGGTGCGCGCAGCAAGGCTCTGTACTCCGAATTGACGCGCGCGGAAAAGGACCAAGTCATGGCCACGGCGCGGCGCCTGGTATGCGAGGAACTCCGCAACTGGTTCGACCTCGTCGCTGAAATCGTCCGTGAACGTTTGAAGAACCTGAGCAGTCGCCGCACAGACTTCCACACGGTAAGCCACTCTGCCTCTTTGTGTTCGTTGTGTTGCGTCATCAGTCGCCTTTCTCTGTTGGTGCTCACTTTCTTGCTCGTTGTGGCGAATGAAATCTGTGCATGGATGCAGCGCAACGTGAGCTTGATATGCCAATGCGGCTGCGGAGCACTGGCGGGCCACCTCGAAGGATCAGATGGTGATCTGACAGACTGCGGGTTCGGGTACTTTGTCGCTCCCGAAGAGGATCCGGTACGATAGCCACCAATGCCCCAGTTGTTCTGCGCCGTTTTTGCCTCCCTCTTGATTGCATTATGTGTCGTTGCGCGTCGCTGATCGTTCTTACCCCATGACTTTTGTTTAGGACATGGCTGAGGTGGCCGACTTCTTGATTCTGTGCCCCAAGCTGGGCAACTCGACGATGAATTCGCGACCATACTGCGTAAAACTCCTCCGCCTGCTTCACACACTGTCTGTGCCCACAGCTGTGACAGCCCAGGCGCTGACCGGAAAATCTGCCGACCACGCTCGCGGTGGGTCCAGCATCGTCGTGCACGGTAGCAAACCTGTTGGAAGCGCATCAGCCGGTGGTTTGAGACGCCCCGCCGGCGGTGCTCGCGGGCAAGGCGCCAGGCGTGGCCGAACCGCAATACAACGGCTCCAACATGATGTGGCCGGAATTTTGCAAGACGTTTATCAGTTGGTGCATCCCGTTGTGCCCCACGAAGAACTCCAATGGATTTTCAACATCATCCAAAAGACACCGTATGAGGGCGCCACGCCTCCCCTTTTGCTGTACTTGGTGTACATCTATTTCATCATCCTGGATGAGCGACATGGAAAGTTTGACGTGGACACAGCTCGCGTTGAGCACGACAAACCGCGGGCCGGTGGTCCGCCGACTCGCATTTGCCTTGTCCCGACAGGCCTGAACGACGCGTTCCTTATCCCAAGTTCTCGCGACGCACCGGGCACGAACTATGCGGACGAGCGCCGCGCGCGCCATGTGCGAGCGGGCGGCGGCCCTTTCATTCTTAGAATGGCCAGCGCGCACTGGCGGCAAAATGCGTCCGGAGGCTCTGCCAGTGGCGCTGGCGATTGCATCTCCACAATTGGCCATCTCATCAGCAACATGGAGCTCCACAATAGTTTGATAGCCTGCCTATGGGCTGGGTGGTGGGTTTTTGCAAAGAGACTGGATGTCACCAGCAATTCTAGCATCACTCGTTTTTGCCAAGCGCACCTTGAGCACGAATTTAAGTTGCAAGGTCGTCCTGCGCCACCGGTGACCCACTTCCTCAAACGGAAGCTTTTGAACTCCGCTTTACACGCCAAGGGGGATGGACACGCCATCAACCTCCACATGTTGTACAACTGGCCTGAGAAAAATGTCGAGAAAGGCGAACAGCAGACACCGAACGTGATGAAATTCATGAACAGCATTCTTCTGCAACCGGGGTCGCTTCATAGCCACAGTCGCGGAGCCGACACCTCTCGGATTTTTGGACCGTCATTGCACCGCGTGGAAGCCCTCCACGCTTTCTTCTGCGACTTTTTCGACCTCGTTGTTATCAACACAGAGGCAACACGCTCCGCAGGCAGCACTAAAGGTACTGGAATTGGGGAGGACACCTGGCTGGTCCCGAATTACCGCAGCCAAGAAGACATCTGCAAGATGCCAAATCCCCACATGGACTCTTTTGAAGACATGGTGCAAACCGCGTCCAAACTGGCCGCGCTGCAGCCCGACACATTCATCTTGCAGCGCCGCACGGAAACGGAGGAATCATTCGTGGGCTTCGAGACCCCGCGCGAGTTCTTTCACTTTCTTGAACAAACCCTCTGTCTCAATGACGCGCAATTGCAAGTGGTCCGATTGTTGGTGTTCGCTTGCGGCGCCCAACGTGATTGCGCCGTGGAAGAAACCCGCTCGCGCAAAGTCTCCCACTTCGACTCGGGTGGAGCTTTCGCAAAAGTTGACGTCGAGATCCCATGGGCTCTGCAGCGACTCCGCGGCTGCACGTGCCCCAGCCACACCAGCACCGTCGTGAGCGCAGCACCACACGATTCACAGGCTACTCTGCTGTCACGCAGCAACCCAGATCCTTGGACACTGAAGGACTTGGGGTGGACGTGGTATTTAGACATAGACTCAAGTGCTTCTGACTCTAGAGCTGCGACGCCGGTGTTACCGGTGTGCCTACGGCCCCAAAATTTGGCAGACACGTTCATTATGGCCACCGCCCTACGCATTCACGTGGCTGTCACTGAAGAGGACGCGCACACGGAAGCCGAAGGTCACATTAAGTACATCCGACGAAAAGCAAAGTGGAAGCTGGAGACTGAGCTCCTGGAGTTATTTGCGCGCCTTGCCGGCTCCCCGCAGAAGGCGTTGGGCTTGTATGCGTTTTTAGGGGGTGGCAAAGCCGTTCCCCAGTCCGCCAGCCGCTCTTCTGGAGATGCATTGCAACAGGGCCTCAGCTTCCTCTTTTTACCAGATGTATACGCAAACCTCGAGTGGAAGCAGAGGCTGGCCAGTCGGCACAATAAACAGCCCCAAGGTTTTCAAGACGAAGAGCCCACATCCGACGGCGAGTTTGTCCTTGCCGACTTTTCGGTCGACGTGTGCACAGCGCAGCTCGCACTGTTCAGGGCTCTTCTGCGATTCGCAACCGATTCTCCAACGATGGACTTTTTTGTGGCGAATGCGCGCGGTCCAAGACCCGGCGACGTCTCCTCTCGATCTCAAAGCAAAAGTCGAAAGAAGAACAAAGATGTCGCTTCAAAGAGCAATGCGCCAACGAACATGCTGGTGGTGCACGAAGAAGACAACATCAATGATCCGAGATGGTGTTGGCCGAAGCTACTGTCCAAACTGGCTCTCACAGAAATTCAGTGCATTCGAGTTCAGGGCGAGGCACTCAAAACTCTAGCCACTATCGCCCAGTGTCATGTGAAGGGACAAGATTTTGCTTGGGTCGACCTGATCTTTAGTAGCATCGACAACAAGAAAACGCGGGGCTTCAAGTTAATCTCTCCCACCACACTTGATGTGGGTGGAACCACCGGGGTCATCGAAATGTCAATCCGCGGCCGTCTCCAACAGATTGAGAAGCCTCTGGGGTCATACTACTACCTCACTGGCTTTTTGTCACTGATGTTAGCATTGGTGGAATCGATTCCGGATCACCAGGCGCATGAACGTCTGCGCTGCCTCGGCAATGATTGGCGCGAGTCTAATCAAGGATTCTATCCCTACTTGTACTTCGTCCTCGAGGTCCTGTTCGCACACCGAGCGACGCATCTGAGCAGACCTCACTGCTTCGACTTCCAACCTGAAACGCGATGGCAGCGCTGGCAGATCACTGCCTTGTGCCTTGGTATCATTCGATCCGTGCTGCAAAAATATGAAGGAGATCCCAATATGCAGCAGGATTTCGTGGATATGCGTGCTGCGCACCGCAGCAACGAAACGCATTCACATGCGAGCTCAGCCCGCGACAACAAGGACGGTGGCGCCGACGGAGACGCTGGCAAGCTACTCAACGAATTTGCTCCTTGGGAATATCAGGCGCATTCGCCTTCGAGTGCATTTGATATTATGTGGCTGCTGACTGTTCCGCAAACAGTCCATGGTAACGTGGTCAAGGGTCCTAACCCACCCCTTCTTGGCTTGATATACCAAGTGCTTGATGACGTCGTTGACAACGATGCCATGAATGAGTTCAAAGTTCGCGACGACGAGTTTCGGTGCTGGCCAATGCGTGCGGTTGAGGAATCAATGCAAATATTGGCCGTCGCGTCATCCGTTCACGGCGCGTTTGAGGATGCACACGATGCGGTACGAGCACGCTGTGAACAACGAGAAACCGAGCGCGAGGAGCAGCTTGGTCATACATCGTCTGCTGCGTCATTTGTTGGCCTGGGATTGGGTGCCATTGCTTCCAGCAATCTCAGCATAACGGTCGCCACAACAGGGCCGACCATTTTCCTTGACAACCGCCAAGGTGGCGTTCGAATTGAGAATCCGCGCCGCCAACGCCATGCTGCAAAAGGGGACACCCACAGAGCAACCCGAAGCCGAGCTCGTGGTGCAGGCGGTTCAAGTCGCGTCAGTGCGCAGGCAGCACAACGTCAACAGCAGATCGCATCTCAACAACAGGCAATAGAGATTCAGGCCAGTGCTCATCAGTATCTCATCCCCATGCGCGTAGAGTTCAAACGTCTCGAAGACACTTTAGACTTGCCAAGGCTTCTGCAACTCGCAAGACTCGTAACCTGGCCAGAGGAGCCAGAGGGTTCATCGTTACAAATTGAATGGTGTGTCTGCAACGTGTACAACCACCAGGTAGCAGCGGCCTCTTTGCTGCGGTCAGTACACAAGATCAAACAGGACCGAGCCAGTTTTTCGCGCCGGAGGCGTGACGGTGCCGACCCGTTTTTGGCAATGCTGGCGCAAACGGACCCTACCACGGTCCCGTTGCTTGCTCGAAAGATTGCAGCCCTTGCAGGGTCTGAGCGCTACCGGCCGCAAGGAACTCGTTTTTTCTGTTCGGCTATTGAAGATGCTGCAAATATTACCACGTTTCGCCCGTGGAGTCGTCGCGAGCAAGAGTTGAAGAAGTACGAGCTCAGCTTTTCTTTGATGTCGCTCATTCTTGAATCGCTTTATTGTTTCCCTCACCAGCAAGGACCAGTTCCAAAGCTGGCGCATGCCCTTCTCGGACTGGCACCGACCCTGAGGCAGCGACCCGAGCAGCGACAGAAAATGGCCTTCCCGCTGGCAAACCAATGCTTGTTTCAAATTCTGGCGTCGATGGTTCAAGCCACTGAGCAAATGATGACTTCGCGACCAGAGACCATGCGTCACTTTGCGCTGTTGGCGCAATTGGTTGCCTTGCTCTCAAGCCAGAATGCCACCAAAGACTTCTTTCCCAGTTTTCTGCTTCGTGCTAATGACAATGAAGTTCTGGAGGCACTGCAGATATTCTGCCGACCACATGAGGATGTGCTGCACCACTTTTTTGACCCTGACCCTGAGACTGCCCCCATGAAACCGACCCGATTGCAACTGTTGAACAACGATGCACGAACGGAGCAGTATGTCCGAATGCTGGTCCACTTCCTCGAGGGAAGCAATTGGGCCGTGCGTTACTTAGCCACCGAAGTGTTCGAGCTTATTGGAGCTGGCAATGCGGGGCAGCGCCAGCAAAGTGGACAGCGTCATTTAGGCGCGGGCTTTCAGTTGCTCGTGCAAGATGTGGCAGGCTTGCAGCGCGCTGATCAAGAAGGTGTATTCGGTGATGCGACGGACTTCACGTTCACGCACACTCTACAGAAATTGTCGTGGTACAGCACGCGCCGCCGCAAGGCGTCTCTGGTTGGGGCCACAGTCCAATTCTATGGCGACTTGCATCGGCAGATGCTTGACTCTGACCTTGAAGTGTACAAAGAAACTAATCGAGATAGAGAGGGCCAGCTTTTGGTCGTGCAATACAATCAAAGCGTTGCTGGTAAAGCCCAGAAGCATGACGAGAACCACATTGTAGCTGTATCGCGAAGCATGATGGTAAACGTCGCTGTGCCCTTGGATGAACTAGCCTTTGGTCTTGACTGGGTCATCACTGATTTCACTTTCGTGGATCTTGAGCGCCGTCGTGGCATGAACGAACCCGAAACTGACGCGTGGCCTCTCGATGGTCCTGATGAGAGCCCAACGAAACCATGGAAGAACCGTGACCGCTCTCCTCAAGCATTAGCGAAAGCTCGGCCAGAACGCTTCATCATCAAGCGCCAAAGCCGCCGGGTCGCCGGCGAAATTCCGCAAGTTACAACATACTACGATGCAGATGTCGCCTCGCTGATCAAGCTTGCTGAAACTGCTCAACTTCCGAACCGATCAGAATATATTTTGATGCGCCATCCGTCATATCCTGGAGCTCCTGATGCTGGAAGGGCTGACAATGTGGAGGCGCCTTGCGGTGAAACGAGCTTCGGTCTTCAGCTGGACCTTCAATCTGCTTTGCTTCGCGAAGCTCGAGTCCCTTTCGTCAGCCCGCTGCGTGCTATTGCGACGGCTGCGGACGCCGCCATGGGCAACAACATGAAGTCAGAGAGTGTTCCTGTGATTCCTTTTTACTGCGCTTCTGCTTTCGAAGATCCTGGTCGTGCGAGCTGGAGTCAACGCGCGTATGGAAGCACTGGCATGGAGAGCCTGTTGGGCCGGAGTACTTTTTACGGAAGCGCTGGTCCGAAGTTCCACGGCCGCAAAGTCGGTGCTGCATCCAGCGATTATAGAAATTTCAGTTTCTCACGATACGGCAGCACTGAAGGCGTTTTCGACAGCATTCAGATGCGTCAGCCGAGCGCGCTGGGCCAACATTCTGATTTCTTAAGTCAAGTGCTAGACATTGAAGCACGCGTTCATCAACGCGGCGACAATGCAGAGTCCCAGTCGCGAGCCACTCGCGGCCGAAGCTCCACGCGGCAAAAGAGTGCGCTTGGATTGGGGATCGAGACGCCGTTACCACCCGTGGACTGGTCTGTTGGCATTGACGGCGCAAGCGGCCAGGTGGGAGGGTCTGACGAATCTGAACGTATTGCAGGAAGATTCCATTTGGGACGGCTGCTCACAGTGTTCAAGAGGCGTCTGCGACAGTGGTGTTCAGATGGCGGTGGAAGTTCGGCTGCCAGCGGCCGTGGCGGTGGCCAGTGGCCCTACCTTCGTGAGCTGCTGAACCCAGAGCATACAGACGACTGGGTGACGCTCAAACGTTGTGCCACCATTTACAACTTGGGCGAGGAGCTCGCCGAAGCCCAAGCGAACCTGGTCACCGCATCTAGAGAGCTAATCACCCTCTATCTCAATGTTGACCCGTCCCACACTGGAGTTGCAACCGCAAAGATACTGTTGCGTAAAACGTTGTTTTACCTGCACAGATTATACATGCAGGGAGCCGCAGCTGCAGTTGAGCGGGGTGTTGACGCGAATCTCGCACGCTTGGCTGCCGCGTGCATCGACCACGCCCTTCATCACATGGCAAACAACAACGGTGCATCCGGCTCTTCGTCTGGTGACGCAGTCGTGGAGTTTGCCCTTGAAGCAATTCCCATGTTGGTTGTATGCTTGGTCCCTTATCAAAAACCAGAACTTCGAAACTTTTGGTGCAATGGTTTTGCCAGCACGCACGACACAGAGGACAACGATCACTGCTTGGGCCCACGACAATCAGACCTCCTCCTCCACATGCGCCATGGGCAAGTTACATCGGTGGAAGCTCGGCACAGCATGTATGTTGCGCTGCAGCAGTCGTTGAGGGCCGCTGTCCCTGATGATGAAGACCTACAGAACGGTGCGTTCAGCTTGGAGCTGCGCCGCCAGCGCGCTGCGCGAATGAAAGTGTACAAATTACTGCGCGACACGAATGATGCGCTCTACAAACAACTACTCGACGATGCTTTGACGGGACCTGTGGCATACCGCTCATGCGCGCTTGTGACACTTTCACAGCTGTTCCAATGTGACCATAGCGAGCACTGGGTGATATATCTGAGAGATGGTGGTCATCTGGTGACAATGCTATCCCAGTTGGCCAACATGCTCGCCATATTGTGGTACCCCAACGGCAACGTGCAGCCATCCCCGTCCCAGGAAGTCCAGAACGACCTGGATGCGCAAGCGCGAACTTTCCCACAGGCAGCCCGAGCAGAATCGGCAGAGGTATATTCGAGACTACGCAATCCACTGGCCGCTCAGATTACGCCGGCAAACCGATCTGCGTGGGTCGAGAATGCTGTCGCCCTCGTGTACCTCTTACTTGCGTTGGCCCAACAAAGAGTGCAGACTTTTCCGTCTGGAAATGAAGACAATCCCGACACTGGAGTTTCCAGCTTTGAGGTGGAGGAGGTTTCAAACGAGAACTGCGTGCGCACAATGATTCAGCTCGGCCTCTTTGACTCGCTTGCAGGCGTGGATCCGTCAACCGCACATCTGCGCCGCTCTCAGAGTGACGATTTCGCATCCAATGGGCGAGCAGCGTCCGCTCATCTATGGGCATCTGGTGGAGGCAGCTTTTCTTGGGCGGGAAAGAAAAATGTCCGCCGCATCACTCGCGGTGTTCTGCGATTGTTTTGCGCCGTTGCACAAATTGTCCCCTGTCCAGCGCAGCCACAAGTTCTTTTGAAACCGTCCATGTTCTTGTTGAAGAAGCGATATGAACTATCTCTCAAGTCGACGGTGAAGCACTTCCTCGACTTCGCCAAGAAGCGGCGGTTGCTCATGACAACGCAGCCATTCACCCGCCGCCGTCGCATGGCACCATCCACAACTCGAACTGCACACCCACCCACTCACTACCACGCCAAAGGCATGGACGATGTACACATGTTGACGACGACCCTCATGGTTGTGGCGCAGATGTTTCACCACGTGCCGCCCGGATATGGGTCGTCTACAGAGACGAAGGGTGGATTTTCGTGGGCCGAGGCCAATTCGTTGATGCGAGAACTGCAGTGGTTGACTTTGCGTCTCTTTAAGGCGTTCCACATGTACTCTCTAGGTCGAATTAGAAGCGACGAGTATCTCGAGACGAGCACGCCGGCGCACCGGCACGAGAAGCGTGACGTCGTCGACACCATTGTCATCGAGTTCGAAATCCTTCGAAACCTCCTTCTCTTTTGTTTGTATCGCCAAAGCACAGAAGCTGCGACAGCTGCCGCACTCTCGTTACATCGCCTCGCCCACCCGTGGTTCAAGCCGGGGACCATGGAGGAGGATGAGCGCCGCGTTTTGTTCCGCCAACCTGAATTTTCTGACTCCGAATACTTCATTGACGAGAGCAGTCGAGATGGGTCTTTGGGAGTTGGTGGCTTGCAGTCGTTTGGATACCGTAACTCCGACGTTGGCCCGCAACCCATGGACTTACAATCCGAGCATGCCGCCAACATGGCTGCCTCGGGCAGTGCCAGCGTTTCTTTTTCGCTGGCTTCTATTGAAAACGTGATTGTACGGTCTTCAGAAAAATTAGTTCTGCGGCGAACAGAAGGCGCACACGCCGCTGTGGAGTCCACGGGAGGGCCCTTCGCGGAAAAGTGGAGGCGCTGTGAAGCAGAAATTGTGCGGTGCATCGGCATCGCACTCGCCATCTACGTAGCCCACATGCGATTTTTCGACGAATCGCTAAACCATCATTTACGATTCCCCTCCAAGCGATTGAGCAGCCATGCTGCCGCTGCGGCCACCCCAGATTCCAACTCTATCGAAAAGGTGCGCACCAGTGCTTCGTTCTATTGAATGCTGGCAATACTTTGTTATGTTTGCATGTGAGATCCGTGAATGTGTGCGCGATGTTGACAAAAATGGCGCTGTGTATTTTTCATCACTCTGTAGGTTCTGGACAGAGTGACTGTTGCTGTGCAGGCCGGTGTGTTCCAACCTCAGGGCAACGTGAAATCCCATGAAGCGGCATTTATTCGTGACCAAATTCGACAACTGCGCGAGCTCGCCGCAAAGTACCGTTGAGACTCCATCGTGGAGAGCGTAGTGCATCGTGGAATAAAATTTTAGAACTTAGACTTCAGTCAATCAAAACAGGCCGCTCCGTGGTCACTGGCCGCCTGATGTTGCTGCAGCAGCTTTCTGCTTTTCCGCGATGATTGCGTCTTGTCTGGCTCTCATCGTTGTTTCGGCAGCTTCATAACACTCCTGTCATGTTGTGCATGCACCAAACACAGTCAAATAGCGAATCAACGTCCGAGACCACGACCGCGCGCACACTACCTCGAGGTCACCGCTGCTCGCCAACAAAGCCTGCACAGGACAACAAACCGAAACACGTGAGCGCAACCACACTATAGGTAGTCACGAGGGCAGCGAGGCGGTCCGGCAGCGACCACTGCGCACCAGCAACTTCATGGCGAACGGGACGTAATTGTGTCGCCGTCGCTTATTTTCGGTCTTCCACTTCTCACGCGCTGCTTGTTCATCGGCAATCGCAGCGGAGAGGGACGCTTTCTGTTGTTCCAATGCTTCGTCACTTTCGGATGCGCTAGCAATCTTCGCCTCTACCTCTGCCAACTCACGTTTCTGAGCCTCCAACCGATTCGCGGTCATGGCCATGAGGTTAAACTTGATGCTGTTGCCCGCAAAACGAGCAATGCGCCCTTGAAGATGATCAATCAGCACCTCATACCAGGCCTGCATACGCATGAAAAACACGTAAAAAGTCCGTACGATCGGCAACTGGTTGCTGTCGCGTTTGAAAAATGCAGGCAACACCACAAAGTTGCCTACCTGACCCTCAGCGATCGTCCCAATGCACACCGGAGCGGGTTTCAAGCCGTCCAGCTCGTACAATTTTCCGTTGATGGGCAGAAAAGAAACGAAGTGGAAGACGTCGTCACTGTCGTCGTCCTTCGAGCGCTTCTCTTCGGACACAAACGGGTCAGGCATTGAAAAGCTGTTGTGGGTGGTTCTAATCACTTCATTGTTTCCGATGCAGTCGCCACGAAGATCCTGTCAACACAGGGCAACAACGCAACAGCAGGTATCAACGATCGCTGCCTCGTGACAGGAAGGTGCAGGCACAGTAGCGATAGTCTGCGCAGGCGAGCGATGTCAAGGCATTCGGCACCTACCGCAGGCAGAGCCCCTGCGAAGCCTTGGAAGTCGGTGAGCGTGGGGCCGATGGAGCTTACTGTAGACGAGTTGAGGAGCGCATTGATGATGGCCTGCGTCGCGCAGGCGTTGTTGACGGTTTGCTTGGCGAAAAATATGGATTCGGAGAAGTCTAGTTCGCCACCCGTGCTGGCAATCGCCTCCTGTGTGTAGTCCTCCTGCCGCCACTTGAACAAGAACACAACCGCATGGACAGTACCGAGCTGCTCGAAATCGCTCGCCTCCAGCGTCAGAAGTTCTCTAAACTCAACATTTTCGACGCCCAAGGTCTCCACCAGTTCGGTGAATACCCCAGGGTCGCTTTCAATTGTACACCAAGACATCGGGAAACGCGGAAGCCACAGTCACCGTTGTCCGCAATCTGCCTCGGTTTTCTCTTTCGAGTTAAGTCGGTAGCGTCCTTAAACAAGTGCCGCAACAACAATGAATTCAGCAACCGCTGCCAATTCCATTCGGGGCTACTGAAACCACATGTTGACGCAATCCATTTTGCGCAGCCGGCACTCGAGGGCGAGGATCCGTGGCACCTACAAACGCAGACTCAACACCCTGTCTCGTTCATTGTCCCGTCTTGTACCTCCTCGAAGCCGCAGCGTGGATGACGAGCACGAGTGTGCTGGGTTGCGTCGTTCAGTGTTACGCGTCACTTCCGCGCACCCTTCCTAACACGTAGGTGCGAGCAACCAGTTGTTCATGCAACACATGACGTGCGTCGTGAAATCAACCCGCATCTGCTTCCACTGCGACCGACCTGTATCATTGACTGCGACCTTCGTTCATTCCTTCGTTCGTTCGTCGTCGTTCGTTTTGTTGTTCCTTCGTCGTTGCTTCCTTCGTTCGTCATTGCTTCCTTCGTTCGTTCGTTCGTTCGTCGTTCCTTCGTTCGTCGTCCCTTCGTTCGTCGTTCGTCGTTCCTTCGTTCGTTCGAACTTTTCGAACTTCGATGTCGAACTTCGATTTCGAACTTCCGCAGTCGGCCGGCCGCTCCACTGTTCAGTGTCTTAACGCATTTATGGATATCTCTTTGCATTTAGTAGTGGTTGTGGGTGCATCGTCGTAGTGTTAATGCGTTTCGGTAATGTATCCATAATCAGTAAATCGTTGTATGTTTCTATGTTTAGGAGTATATGTGGTCGCTTGGAAGCACGAACAACGGAGCGTTTGTTCGTTCGTTGGAGCATTCATTGCTGCAGCTTTTCGCGCGCTGCGGGTACGAGCTGACATGCGTTGTCTATCGACAGACAGCGACAACTACTTAAGTGGACTCCATTGGTTCATTGGTGTACTTGCTTTTCCTTGACGGACTACTCGGCGAACCTTGGAACTTTGACGAAGGCAGACAGTGCCAAGAGGTACGTTTGAGTAACTTTTCCCGCTTTACTCGAACGGTTTTGAAAGAAGTTTCTGTGCTACATACACAAGTGGCTGCTAACAGGTACCAGGAGAGGAAGGAACAGTGCTAAGTTATTACTTGGTTTTCACAACAAGGTTGTACAAATCGTCGTTGGCGGCGTAATCGTCGACTTGCATGATTTCGCGTAGCACGGCCACTGGTTTCCGCTTCGTGGCTGGAAGCTCGAGCTCTGCAGCCAGGCGTGATATCCTGTACCTGAATTGTTGAGGTGAGGCGTAATCCAATCAAGCAGTTAGTCGAAGTGAGCAGAGCCACCGCCAGGACAGCCCACAGGACATGGCATTGTTCGCAACGTACTCCATGCGTGAGATATATCTTTGTTCTAGGCGCTTTTGTAGCGACAGTTTGGCAACATCCATGACGAAAGGAACTGTGGGAGTTGATGCGGGATCAATGGTCGTTTCTTCTAGCTCCGAGACGTTCTGCAACATGTTGTCTACGCGCTGCTGCGACTCCTCGTTGTCATTTTGCACTGGCTGAACCTTGGCATTGAATCGATACACCACCTGCGACAACAGGGCGGTCACACCGTTGAGAGAAATGCGTTGCAAGGAAGAAGACCATGCTTGGGGGGGGGGGCGGGGCGTACCTTGTCAGTTGTGCCAACTTTGCATTTTTCTATCAAGGGAGTCGATGATAATATGTTGAGCACTTCTTGCACATCTTTCTGTCTTGTCCTGGTCGCCCGTGCTATCTTGCTGGCGTCCTGCACTGGTTCCACCTGGAACTCCTGCAGAACGAGTCTGGTGAGCTCTTGGCACCAAACAGCTTTATCAAATATAGTCGGATAGACATCGTGAACGTAATTGCACTCTTCTTCTTGACGTTGTCGCCGTCTCCGAGCAGCTTCTGCACGACTTTCGCTCTCCGCAGCAGCTGCTGCGGCGGCCGCCTCCGCCGCCGCCGCCGCTTCAGCGTCGCTTTTCTCCTTGGCCTCCTCAGAGCCAGAGTCTGCCGATGTCATGGACAGGCTTCTAGCTTTCAACACCAGCTTCATTTTCTTTCGAACCGGCCGTTGGCTGGAATCACTTTCCGAACTTTGTTGGTCACTCGCGTCTGACTCGCTCCGCTCCGTCCTGGCAGCGTCCATGCTGAAACAAACTCAGGTAGGACGGGTACACCCGTGTCCCTTCCTGTCGCGACGAGGCTACCCTGCCAAGGCCTGCATTGACAGTACGGTTTCACTACTAGCGATTGAGGGTTACAAATATGTCAACAAAAACAATCTGTATAGGAAACAGTCCTGTTTTCTCAGCAGCAGTGTGCAATGTGGTGATCTGACACCGTCCATGTCAAGCAAGCGATACACTGTCGAAGTGCGTTCGTTGCATGCGTCCGCGTCCATCGCGCCCTGCTCTGTTCACTGTGTCCAATCACAAACACCGTGCTCCCTTCCTCCATCACTTAAGCTGCCGCCAACAACCAAGACCATGCTGTTTTGAGCAATACTTCCAAGCACTGCAAGAGAAAACGAACACAACGACAACAACACATCGAACGACGAACGAACGACGAACGAACGACGAACGACGAACGACGAACGACGAACGAACGACGAACGACGAACGAACGACGAACGACGAAAAGACGCAATCGAACTCAATCATTCATTCGCCTTCCCTCTCACTACCTTAATATCCTCTCACTTGCTCCATAAAACTTGCCATCAGTCGCTTTGCTTCCCGTCCACGTAGTCAAAGTAAACGTCACTATGCATCTTGCTCAATCAGTCACTCACTGTGGCGTTCACGCACTGTGTAGAATGTTCGTTTGTCGCAGTTAATTGACCGCATCGATGGCTGGCGAGCG
>ENA-OWNT01002972-OWNT01002972.1-seawater-metagenome-genome-assembly--contig:-NODE-2972-length-16708-cov-4.181709_pt1 | contig 16708 bp, 14 predicted proteins | sample MGYA00238136_ERZ651165 | MGnify/ENA primary metagenome ERZ651165 (study PRJEB26861, sample SAMN08777766) | seawater metagenome | isolation source: coastal seawater | place: USA: Florida | collected...
GACTGCTGTCGTTGTCGTTAGTAACTGTTCCGAGCCGCCAAACGCATGGAAGGCCCGGTCAAGCAGGTCCAGACACTTCCAGCTGTGTTGCATGGAATCTTTCCACTTTCTATGACTGTGGAACAGGGCAGGTCGAGGGTCCACTATGGTCACCGGGATGGCGTGCACGCAAGCGAGCTCGAACGCGACTGCACCGGACCCCCCCGCTACGTCGATGACACCACAGTCGTTGCTGGTATTGCCAGACGCAGAAGTCGTGCACGGTTCTCTGCAACAAGGCAGCACCTCCAGCAGGGCGTCCACAAAGACGGTGTGGTGATCGTCTTCACTGCATCCGGTCGTGGTACCGGCGGCGTCGACCTTTGTCCCGCTATTGCTGTCTTCTTCATCCTTCACAGCCATGCTCTCATGCTCCCGCGCAACACGCAACGCATTTGGTGGTAAACAGCCGTCCTCGCAAGACTGAGAACCGTCCGGAACATTGTCCACAAGACCAATGGCGGTGACCTGAATGGCCTGTTCACGCAGGTCTCCCGCGCATTCGGCTACGCGCGTGCCTTGCACTACTACGTTCGCACCAACCTCGATGGTGGAAACTACTTGTTCAATAAATGTGACGGACGAACCGTGTTCTGCGCGTAGAACGGCGTCACAACACTCATTTGAGTTGGTTATCGTCAGATACGCAAACGTCGGCGAGAATCGGAGAATCGCGGTGACCTGGCCCCGAAACCAGAACATGGTCTCTTCGCTGGGAGCTGTGGCATCGCGACGCCACTCCATAACCCCTGCGTCGCTCATAGCAACACCATTATCTCACCCGCGCGCTGTCCCTCGCAGAGTGTCCGAGAACAGCAAAAGATGTCTCGGCCGAAGTTTGCAAACGTTGCACGCACGCGCAAACAATCGCTTCGTTATAAATTAGTTACGCCATAAAAGTTGGGTGCCGAGGGCTCGCTTATTCATCGTCTTCGAATCCCTCGCCGCCGCCGTCGGCAGAGCCATACACTTCGTCCCAGTACTCATCTCCACCGAGCTCAATCTCCCGTTTCTTCGTCCGCACAATCGCCGTGCCTCCGGGACTCAATATGGCTTCACAAACGAGTATCGTAAGGTACAATATCAACAGTAGCGGTGCACAGACGTCGCATCGGTGTGGTCATCCGAACCACAGCCACATCACCGCCATGCGTTCATTCCACCCAAGCACGCACAGCCACGCACAAACGTGGAAGTAGCACAACCACAACCACAACCACGACCACACATCACAGTCGATGACACGTCCGGCAGAACCGCGTGACCGACGCATCACGGAGAGAGGTCGCACAAAACAAAGTCACGACAACGTTTCCATCCAACGCAGGCGATGGCCAAGGTAGGTCATGTGATGTCGTGTCATGGCCAAGCAACAACACACAACACACAGAGTCAGAAAACAAAACACGCTCGCGAGGTTGCGTTGCAGCACAAAAGTCACAATTCAGGGGGGTTGCACGGCAGTTGACGGCAGTTGACGGCACTTGCGGGCAGTTGCGGGCGGTGTGGTGGCATTGCAGCGCCGGTCCGCGCTTCAACGTTCGATGCCGTCGTGCAATGTCAACAATAACTGCCGGCGCCGCCAACGCCAACGTCGTCGTCTACTTTCGTCATTCGCGTCGTCGTCGTTGGTGTCGTTGGTGTCGTCGTTTTTGGTGTCGTCGTCATGTTGAGAGTTTTGATCCAGACGTCGGTCGATTTCGCCGTGCACCGCCAACTGCCGCGACAAGACAACACGAACATGCACAAGGAGTAGGCAGGGGGACGGGACCGTACCTGTGATGTTGCGATCACCCGCTGTTTCGGAAGAGCGAAGAACCTTGGGCTTTGCCGGGCGTCGTTTGGCCGACTTCGTTCGGAGCGCCTTGGGAATGCGCTTGCGCTGTTCACCACTCTACACGAAGTCAATGAACCAACCCTCGTAAGAGACACACCACCCGCGCGCGCAGAGCGAAGGCAATGAAGTACGCGTCGCGCACCTTTGTAGTCATCGCACGCTTAAATTCGTTGCGAGCCTGCACCAAATAATATAATACGACAACAGACACAGCAAAACGTCAGCGCAGTCCACTCGGGATCATTGACAGCAGGTGTGCACTTGATTCGTACTTTGCGCTCTTGATCCTGAGCTCGTCGAATGTAACCATCAAACTGGTTTCTGTCCACTGCTTTGAGTACCAGTGGACTCGGCGCACACAGGGACGCGATACCGGCGCGGTCCGCCGACGATGAAGCTTCCGGCGACGCGGTGGTGTCACCGTCCTCTTCCTCGCTGCTGTCGCTGTCTTCACGGATCATGTTGGCAAACACAGATGGCGACGGCAGCGCAAGGCTCTGTCGCCTGCTTCCGGCTGCAGAGCGCGACACCCACGGGGAAAACATGTTCGCGGGAGATTTCGTTTCGTCGCTGCCCTCCGTCACCGTGTCGCTCGACTTCGACTTTTCGGGAGCAGGTGCAGGGTCCGATTTCCGGGCGGTTGCGGCAAAAATATCGTCCTCGTGCTCTTTATCTCTCGCATCGAGGTACGCCCGTACTTGCTGTGCCCGCTTGGCAGTTCGCTTGCCTGCCAGCTTCTGCTTGCGCAGGGCCTGAATGGAGTGAATGAGATGTCAAAACACGACGTACAGCGAAAGATGGACCCAACAATATGAAGCCGCACCTCTAACACAGCCTGCGAATCTGATCCGTCCGACGATGCTGGAACGGATTTCGATCTCGAACTCTTCTTGCGGGACACAACGGGGGACTTGAAACGGGACTGCCACTTCACTTGGCACTCGATCGGCAGTCGCGGGCGCTCGGCGTTGGCGTTGGAACTAATGTATCTTGAGATTGTACCCCAGTAGTTGGGCAAACCTGGATGAATTCCCGGCAGTTTGCCGGTGCAAGCCTCGTTGAGCAAGTATTTTTCTGTGTTGCTCCACCCGTCTGCGTCAATGACCTCACTGCCTGCTTCAGCAGCATTGTCAGTACCTGCTTCGTCGGTGCCCTCGACTGCTTCGTCGTCTTCGCTGGGCGTCTTTTCCTGCTTCTTTCTGCGTTTCTTCGTTTTGGCTTTGCTTTTCGAGCGTGGCGGCGGAGTATCCGAAGGTACGATGAGATCGGAAAGCGCCGCCGAAGGCGCTGACTTCCGCCTCCGTGATTTTTTCTTGGACGTTGATCGCTTCGACGCTTTGGAGGACTTCTTCGGCGGTTCCTCTTTGGATGAAGCTGTGCGCAACTTCGCTTTCCGGTTGCTTTTTGCGTGTCCCGCGCCCTCGTTGGTCTGCACACCCAGCAATTGCAGGCAGGCTTCCATGTTGGCAAGTCGGTGCGTGATGCACTTTGTTCTCTTTTTCTTCGAGGCAGCCCGTTTCTGCGCCTTCAATAGTTTGGTTCTGATGTCGGATACGGCGGCAGTTAGCCGTTTGTTCTGCGCGCTCTGAGTTGTTGACGCACGCAGAAGCAACAACGATGCGCAATCTGCGAGGCTGAACACCGTCGGCTCTTTTTTGGACTTGCCCAGCAATTGTAGTTCAATACCACCCAAAGCGCCGAATTCGCCGAGCTGTGCCTTGGCAATCCACCTGCAATGTAGCAAACAACGAGCGAGTCAGTTCAAGTGAGCTGCAGTACTGGTGTACCCTTGACTGAGGTCGTACCCATGCTCTGGAATCATCTTTTGAGCAGCTGCCTTCGTGACGTTGCCAGGCCCATGTGAGAATCTTGCATCGTCTGAGCTGCACATAACGCAGCAGCCTTTGGCTGGAAAGACAACCTGCGCACAGAAAAAAAATCCGAATGTTTGTGAATGAGATGACAACAACGGTAGCATTGGCAACATCGAGGTCGCACTGCCGACGGCAACGCGCCCCCATTTTCGGCACCACGTACCCAAACTAAATCATCGACCTGAATGGTGCCTTGCATGTTCTTCTGCCACCTACTCATGCGCGCTGGAGCAGGGCTGTCGGATGTGGAGGACTTCCTCCTGCTCTTGACTTTGGTTGCGGACTTTTTGCTGTCCGAAGACACCGCCTTTTTCTCCTTGCCAGAGGACACCGTGACTGGAGACGTCGAGGAGAGGTCCTTGCTCCATTCCAACGTCATCAAGCCGGTTAGCTTGGTGGCGGCACGAGTGGAGTTCGCTGGAGCTCCAGCTGCCGGCCCGCACATGATCTTGCGCGCCTTCGCAGCAGCGGTAGCCGCCTTGTACAGTTTTCGCGTCGATATCACTGGGAGTGGGGAGATGTCGTCCACAGTGGCAATGACTCGATCCGCAAAGCGCAGCGAGTCGCCGACGAAAATGGGTTCCTTCCGGTCCGCCCGCAACCGCGATCGATTCAGGCGAGTTCCGTTCAACGACCCGAGGTCGGCCACACACACGCCCCACTTGACACCCTCGTAAGGCGAGCCAGGGTCCAGATCGTTCTCCTCTGTCCACATCGCCAAGTGCTCTGTGGATAAGAACTGGCAATGAATTTCGACGTAGCCGTGTGGATCGTCTGCCGCGACGTCTGACTGAGATCGATTGCGGCCAAGCAACACTTTGTGGCCCCGTTGCGTCATGGTCACCTTCAGCTGCGATCCATTCTCCAGCAACTGTGGACAGTCGGAGTCGGAGCCTTTGACAGCACGCAGCGACAACGACACAGTCACAGTGTCACTGCTTGCCTTCTTTGCTGGCGCGGGGGCTGCCTCTTGCGCTGCTGCCGGCCGCGGTTCCTGGGCGCTTAGGAAAGTCAGCATGGTGCCGGCTCTGCAGCAAACTGTGAAAAGAGGTGAACGGTCGCGTCCCAAGCCACGCCAGCGAAACCAAAGCCCACTGTGGGGAACTCACGCAAGTTGGAAATTCCTGCAAAAACACTGGCCGTGTAAAGCGAGGCGAAGTTCTTTGAGCTAATTACGACGAGAGGCAGTGAAATGCATAAAAGGTAACTGTGATGTCGGCACTATCGGCAAACAGAGAGAGAAGCCGAGAGTCAACGTCGTGTCATGAATTTAGAGATATCCAACAGATGAACAGACGGGCGGACGACAGCACCAACAACGTAAAAGCAGTGCTCGTTGAAATCTATCCACCGGACGCCAGAACAGCAGCCAGCCAACCATGCATCCATCCATCCATCCATGCATCCATGCATCCATGCATCCACGCACGCAGGCACGCACCCTCTGTCATCCTTTCTTCTCTCTCTCCTTCCATTCTTCCTTCGCCCCGCAGCAATAAACACAATCACAGACTCAGACACAGACACCGACATACAACGTTGCGTTTGTTGCTCCGTAGCGTTCGTTTCTCCATGCGTTCTTTTCTTCGTTGCTCCATTCGTTCTTTCGTTTCTCCATTCGTTCGCGCGTTGCTCTCTCCGTAGCGTGCGTTCGTCGCTCTCTGCAGCCTTCGTTCGTTGCTCTCTGCAGCCTTCGTTCGTTGCTCCATGCGTTCGTTCGTTGCCCCCAAGCGTTCGTTCGTTGCTCTCTCTCTCTCTGCTCTCTGTGTTAGTTAGCAGCGTTCGTTCGTTCGTTGCTCTTTCGTTCGTTCATTCGTTCGTTCGTTCGTTCGTTCGTTCGTTCGTTCGTTCGTTCGTTCGTTCGTTCGTTTGTTCGTTTGAAAACAAACCGTCAGTCAGTCAGTCAACGAACGAACGAACGAACGAACGAACGAACGAACGAACGACGACCACAACACGCTCGCTCTCTCGCTCCCTGGCGAACGAACGGACGAACTCCGCTGCTCGCCACACCGAAATCCAACTAAATCTCATTTCAGGGTAACTTCAGTACCCCTTACACATACCCCGACATATATCCTCAAACAGGAATTCACGGTATTGCCCCATACCGTGGATTACCGAATACGACTACATCACCCTGCCTGTACTGCAGCTACATGACATACCCTCAAACAGGAATACGGTGATTATCTCTATATCGTACTAGTACCAGAGCACTAGTACCGTGGTACGACTACATGACTGCCTGACAGACTGCCTGACTGATTATCAGTGCGTGGCAGGGGACGACTGCGCTTTCATGTACTGTACGCTTGACTGATTATCAGTGCCCGGGCGCGGACGAGTGGCGTTGGTCGCTGTCGTGCACCGTCCACTTGGGTGATCGCCAGTGCATGGGAGGGAACGAGTGGGTTTGGTGGAATGGTACACTTGAATGAACGTCAATGCGTGGGGGCGGGCGAGTGGACGACTTACTGTATACTTGCATGTTGTTGAGTGCATGGGAGGGGGGGAGTGGCGAAAGGTAATGAAAAGGTAATGAAAAGCTGATACAAAAAAGGCGGGCCTCACGAAAAATGAGTGAGCAAGTCAGAAGTCTTCGCACACACACACAAACTGTACACAAACTGTACACTTCCCGTACACGAATACTAGTTACGGGCGTGGAAGCGAACGTTCTCAGACGTGTACGGTCTCCGTACAATACTTGCACGGTCAGTCCGTCAGCAGGTGCTGCTGTACCGTACACTTGACTGATTGTGACTGCATGGACGGGAACGAGTGGGTTGAGGGAGGGCGAGTGGAGGTCGTTGGCTGTGAGTGAAAGATGGGGCAGGGTCGGAGTACTAACGCCGGTAATTCGTTCAATGTGAGGAGTGATTTACAATGACCGCACTACTATCATAACGACTAAGAAGGAACTGCCGCTGCTGCTTCCACAGCTCGCTTTTCGCTGCCGTTCCGCTTCCCGCGACAAAACACTTGCACTATGATACGAATGGCACCCACCATCAAATCGATGGTCGATGGTCGATGGTCGATGGTCGATGGTCGATGGTCGATGGTCGATGGTCGATGGTCGATGGTCGATGGTCGATGATGGGATTGGTTGCGGTCTTCTACATGTGAAAAGCGTTGGTACTTGCCCAGTAGACTCCGCATAGTTCCGCACCAGTGGGGCTGTAGTTTAGTTTTGTGCTGCTGCGTTGAGTCGCTGCGATTGGAAGAGCAGCGGGTGTTGTTTCCCGGTGACATCTCGGTAGAGAACTGCTCCAATCCCATTCGATGTCGCAGTATCCGCGTGGACATGCAGTTTTGCAGAGTAATCCACCGGGCGCAGATGAATTGTGTCCAACATACATGCTAGTTATGATAGTCCCATGCTTCCTCCCTCCAGTCATCAAGTATCACGGGAGTAGCGCAGCTGCAAGTACAGCAATGCAAAACGCAGTCGCCAGGGCACACATACCTCGCTGCCACAGCCACAGCCACAGCCATAAACCATAACCATGACCACAGCCGCAGAAGGGGTTCCGCGTCGGCATCGAACGATGAAGCTGGACGGCGGTTGTGAACTGGGATTTGTGAAGAATCAAAACCTACTTGTGAAGCCTCGGTTATACATCCCATTCAATTTCAAAGCTCCTGTATTGCGTGTGATTGACCGCAATGCTGCCGCATTTTTTTTTATCTTCACAGTAACAATGGTAAACAGCAACGACTCGGAGGTTTTGGGTTTTTTTGCATTAGCTATTTTTTATGCAAAACGCACACGTAATCCCTATCTCTTGAGGCTCATTGCCAGTCGAAACATCTGCGAATCCATCAGATCAAAGCAGTCCTGTCCGGCGACTGCATTCAGCGGCACTCTCGATCCTTCCGCCAATTCCACGGTCTCCGGAAAGCGGGAAGCTAAAGTTTTGGTGGTCACAAGCGTAAACAGTCCAAACGTCAGCCGAGGACAACTTTCTTTGAACAAACTTGCAATGTTTTTTCGGAAATCTTTCACTGCTCTTTGGGCATCCATAACGATCTTGCCCAACATGAAAGGTGCAGAGATACTTTTGCCATGCTCGCCCACCTTCACTTGCACTACTTCAACAGAAAAGCGGTTATCCTCTTCGAGAGAAAGCACAAAACCGTGCATTGGCTTGTCTGATGACAAACGGCACACTTTTCCGACGAGATCTTCAAGCCTAATTGAAGTGTTATGGTGGTCTCCAGGAGTGTCACCAGTGTCGAGCGCAACCTGTTTCTCGTCCGATTTCCCGGTTTTGCGGAAAGTTATTTTCCGTGGTTCGTTGCCCAATTCATTGCACTCCGCATACCGCTGTAGCAAGTACGCTTCCACAACGGCGCCCGCATAGCCGCGCCCCTGCCACCCGCTCAGCGTAGCACGTACAGCAAGTTGAAGCAAGTGAATCGGTTCTGTGGGCCTGTCCAAATACGATTTGAGGGCTTCATACTGAGCACAACAAAAGAATTCAAGGCTGGTGCTCTTCATGTGTATCAGCCGTGCATCCATCCATGTGTGCACGAGCTGTAGAATCCCGCGGTCACTTTGAACAAGATGCGCGGCTTCGCTTAGACTCAACTTCGTCTGATTCCACAAGTTGTACTCTCCCGTAGAGAGGAGGCCGTTGTTGAGCACGAACAACCGGGAAATGACCGCTTGGAAATTAGGGTCCGTTTCATATTGTTCCAAGAACGTTGTTACATCGGGGCAGGGAGGATTTGGCAAAAGCTTTGCGTTGTCGATGAGCCGCCCGACGCCGCCGGTCATTGCAAAAATTGACTCGACTCGCTCGTCAGTTGGCGGAGGTAATTTGCAATGTTCCGCGTGCTTGAGCAAGACACCTTTGACCTCTTTGGACGTGCGCAATGGGTCCACTCGATTGACGACGAACACGGAGTCATTCAGGTCGCAATAGTTTGCGTACGGATCTTTGGATCGAAAGTGATCGGGACGATGGCGGAACGCGAGATCTCGGAGTGCGCTTGTGGAGCCAGCAAAGACACCCAAGCTGTTGTTCTGCTTTCCGATGATGCTCAGCTGCAAGATAATGTTGCATTGCGGAGATTCCCGTTGCGCGTTGTCAATGTACAGTGTCTGCACCTCGTCTGCAAAGAACACAATTGCGCGCTTGGGTTTCTCTCCCAACGCGTCAAGTAGGCCGTTCATGGTCGCTGCTTGTGGAGGGTTGGGACGTGCAACCGCCGCGTTTACAAGCTCATACGGTGTTTGGTGACCACCAGTCTGGTAGTCCGCGAACACCGGTATAACAGACGTTGATAAATTGCCAACGGCTGCACACAGGCCCTTCATGATGGTGGTTTTGCCCACGCCGTTGACGCCTTGCAGAAACAAGTTGCCGCCCGATCCTGCACCAAACCCGTGGCCACGTGTCCATCTTTCCAGCTGAAGCAACTTCAGTGAGAATTGACGAACAATAGGCATTACGGACAAAGAATCTGAGAACAAGGGATTCACTTCTGTGGAATTGTCCGCAAGATAGTCCCACGCGCGGCACACGGCGTCGATCAGCATATCAGCGTCACTTTGTTCGACCGCCGCCGCATACTGCTGTTTGAACTCTTCCAACCGAGATTCCTCCATCCTGCGTTCCTCCATGGTAGCCACGCCCGCGTGAGAGGAACAACAGCAAGAAAACGACTGGTAAACAACGAAGGTAGGGAGCTAGTGCATCGCTGCTGTCTTGAGAAACCGCTTTGTTTGAAACAATTTTATGAGTTCGCAACGTTTTCCCATGCTGTTTGCTAGTCAACAACAACAAACAGACACAGCAACTTCAACGTTTGTCCTCACTTTGGGCAAAGCTGTTGGTCTCGCCAGGTCCGTTACTCGACGAAACGCCACCACAATCACCACGATATAGGGGAGTAAATTCCGTTTCGTGGACTGTGCCTGCCATAGTTCAGAGTAACTCATGCAAACCAGAAGGAAGACACGACGCGCTTCATGCGTCGACCGCCCGACGTTGAACGAACGAACGCTGCGAATCGTAACGGCCATCGTAACGACCATCGTGACGGCCATCTAAAAGCTAATGTCGTAATACAACCATCAAAACGACCACCGTAACACAGCGACCATCGTAACGACCATCGTAACGACCATCGTACTCGAGTATGATAACAACCATCGTTGTTCCAACAGTGGCAAATGGACACAAGGATGTCGCCCAAAACCAGTCAACGTTGCCGGAAGGTCGGTGCATAATGTTGCTCACTTACAGTCCAACAAGGACGTCGTGCGTGCGTTTTATCGCTACCATAATTCAAACCCTAACTCAACAATTACCCAGCAATAAACCCCTTCTCACTGTGGCGGAAAAAATATTTACAGCGCTGCGTCACGCAAGGAACCGCGTAACCTCTCCACAACTACCACGTTCATGGCACTCCTGTGCCGTCTCTCTGCACGCAGACAGTCAATCAACGGATCAACAGCGTGCAAAGATGGGTGAAGTTTCCTGATTTTGGACGAACTATCCCGAACTCGGTCCCGTCCTTATCATACTTGCCGAGACTGTGCGGTCCTGGGCGTAGACCTGTTCGGTGGGTGCCATGAAAGGTGGTCGAAGGATATATTTAGTCCTGACCTGGCAGGCACTGTTCGCTCCACACGTCGAACTAACAGTGGCATGCTTTTTGCTCGAGTTGTCCTGCTTTTTGTCGAACACAGCAGGTCCTGACAGTGACAAAAACCTGGACAGCCCCTATAAAATTGCCACAGGTACACGAGTACGGGCGTGGCAGTAGTATCCATATCGCTCTAAAGCAAGCTATGACGCTCGGATGGTGCAGTGTCCGAGAAGATACGTTGACAAGCCCGCCCTTGACGGTCCATTTCGCAACTCCTGCAATTGTCCGCTTCTGGCTGACGTTCGCTCTGCCGCATGGACTCTGTACCACCGACTTTGAAAACATGTGTTGCACACTTCGATTGCTCACAATGCGGTAATTTTTATATCATTATTTGCAGGAACGCCGCGGAAGTATATATTACATGTCTGACACGCTCCACTTGTAATTCTCCGAGGCTCGCACACGGCTCGCGTTCATCGCTTGCAGCAGCCGCTGCTCGAACCCGTTGCTTCTGTTGGTGCCATCCCAGCGATAACCTGGTTGTATCTCGTTTCCGAATCGGTGTGGCGGGGGTTTCACCTTGCCACGATACTTTCGCCGTCTCTTTCGACCAGGACCGGACCCATTCAACGACAGCGCTGCTGCGGCTGCAGAGCTGCCCTTCTCCTCCTCAAGGTCGGCTGCCGTGTCCTCGTCGTCCATTTTCTTCTGAAAGTACTGGTACATCGGATCGTCGGCATGTAGTTGCTGCTTCAACATCTGGTCTTGACCCTCTTCTCCCTCCCGGCGCGCAAACTTCAAATCTTTAGCGGCCGCCAGCCGTGCTCGCGCAGCTGCCTCGCTTTCTTTCTGCTTGGAACCCTTGCCCCACTCTAATTTTTGAGCAGCGATCTGCTCTGGTGTGAGTTTGTGGTCATCCTTGAACTTGTCCCGCATGTACTCTCCAACTTTGTCGATCTTCTTTCCCGTTTTGGAGTCACGGAATGTTGTCTGCGCGTTGCTGGCGGCGGATAAATCCACGCCACTGGCAATGAGAGCGGCCTCGTCACGAGCAGCGCGGGCTTTCATCATGGCCGTAAACTGTTCCTTGGTCAGCTGGCCGGTGAACTTCGTCGGGGCTGCGTCGGCGAGTTCTTTTGCTCGAGCGGCTGCCCTGGCTGCTTCATTCTGGGCATTGTCTGTGCCACGACGTCGAACGTCAAGGTCCGAACCAGAGGAGCTGCCACTATCGCTATCGTTATCACTGTCACTGCTGCCGACCCGACGCCTTCTGCGCCTGCCACCACCAGAGCTGTCTGAATCCGAATCGGAGTCTGATGAAGCGGAACCGGAGTCTGACGAGGCATCGGAGTCGTGGCGCCGCCTACGGCCTCCCCCGCGAGCCGGCCGGCGTGACTGCCGGCTGCCACCCCGAGATCGGTCCACTGACATGTCTGAATCAGAGCCGGAGTCCGCGCCGGCCGAGGTTTCAGGACCTGCTCGACCTGCCCGACCTCCCTCGGAACTGCGATCGCCGCGGCGAGACGGCCTCCGACGCGGGCGTGCTACTTCCAAATCAGAGTCTGACCCACTTTCTCGCTCTGCAGCACGTCTCCGACTCGCGAGCTCAGCTTCCAGGCGCGCCTTGCGCTCGGCCTCCTGCCGCTTCTTTGCCCGTTGCGCCTCCACCTCTGCTTCGGCAGCGGCCTGTTGTTCCTGCCGCAGTTTCTCGAACTCACCCTCGTTCACCACGACTGGCGCGTCTTCAGGGTTTTGCATGTGGGCCCATGAATCGTCGGTCGCAGCGTGTGATTCGCCGCCGTGGTGCCCACCTACACCGCTACCGCTCAAATCATCCTCGTCCACAACGCGCACCGCGGCGGAGGATCTCGACGACTGCTTCTTCTTTTTGCGTCGCCGCTTCGTTCCGGTGCCGGAGCTGTCACCACCCGCGGCATTGCCATATTTTTTCGCGAGGTAGGCCTGCATTGCTATCTGCAGCGACGCGCAGGGCAAACACGGCCGCCACCGTCGCGCAAATTTCTTCTTGGAAAGGCTGTTGCCATTTTTCGATACTCCCATGCAAGAAGAACCCTCGCTGCTTGCGTCGACCGCCGTTACGCCGAATGTCACGTGCTGGCCAACAGCTAGGAATGTGGCATCTCTCTGGCTGGCTGAGAACCACGTCCTATTGCAGCGTGTATCCTTCGTCGCACGCGCGTATCCACCGCCTGCCTCCTGGAATTAATCGCGCCGCTTCACAGACAGTGGTGACGCCGTCTCGGTTCTCGTTGGCGGAGGACCGAAGCGACGAAGCGACGAGGCGACGAAGCGACAAATGAACGAAGCGAGGAAGCGAGGAAGCGACAAATGAACGAAACAACGAACGAACGAAGGAAGCGACGAATGAACGAACGCAGCGACGAAGCGACGAAACGGCGAAGCGAAGAAGCGAAGAAGCGAAGAAGCGACGAAGCGACGAATGAACGAAGCAGCGAAGCGACAAATGAACGAAGCGACGAATGAACGAAGCGACGAACGAACGAAGCGACGAACGAACGAACGAAGCAACGAACGAAGCGACGAAGCGACGAAGCGACGTCGACGGCCATTCGCCATTCCGTCCCACGTCAGTCGATGTACGATGTACGGCATACTTTGAAACGTACACAGTCTGTACACTATGTCAATCACATGGGCGTTAACGGGAATATCAGCAGTATGTACGGTATACATGTACACTGCATCGAAAACGTACATTTTATGTACATTTACGTATCATAACGTACACAACTCTGTAAGTAAGCAGTGACGTAGTGCCACATGCACTTTGAAAATGTAATAATTGAAACTACCGCAAACCGCCGCTTAAATACCCAATAACAGTAATGTACTAAGAGTACACAACAACAACGTCAGCAATGTACATTTTAGTACACACCGTCATTCGTTCGCTTCCACACATTGATAATCAATGTGTACGAAAAGAGTGTACGCTTACGCGAATGCGCGTACATGGTCAAACTTGGAAAGTTGCAAAATTGCAAAGTTGGCCACAACAACGACGACGACGACGACGACGACGACGACGACGACGACGACGACGACGACGACGACAACGACGGCCGCGCGCGCGTCTTCAGCAGTGAGGAATGACGTCGCCGGATGGCTGTTTGAGGTGTATAATAGACGTGCCTGAAAACAAATAAATGGTATGCATCTTGGTGTGGTCGCTTTGGGACGGTGCACGTGGCAGTAGCACTTCAGAAGAAGATGGAGGGAAGGAGGGATGGAAGTGGGTATGGATCATGACGGACGGAGTGGCGGAGGAGTAGTCTTGTTGTGCTCAAGCCAACGCTCTGGAGCACTTGTGATGGAAGTGGTCTCTTGCGACCCTGGACGAACGGTTTGGATGATAGGTAATTGGACGCAGCTACACGATACATGAGAAGAGTACCGCGCTGCAATCTAGTTGAGGCGATCACGCTCTTGCGAAGCCGCAAAAATATTGCGACTTGCAATGTCGTCGTCGGGTTAATTAATTCAAACATCCGTTTTCCAACCTCGACTGCGAACGATCTGAAAAACATGCCATAAGCGTTTCGACACGGAGAGACACACACGCACACACATACAACAGCGCCATGCCGCAGTCCAACATGTGGGCATGGGCGACTGGAGGTGTCTGCGCGGCAGTTCTGGCACTTGCAGTCGTCCAGGGTCGCCGCAAACGCCGCGAGCGAGGTGTCGGTCACCGTGCGCTGCAACTTTACCAAAGTTTTGACCTTGACACCGAAGCTGATCCAGTGCGTCGTCTCCGCAAGTGCGAAACCGTCCTTCAGCGAAGAACGTCGCGGATAGTGTTAGTTTTGGAGCGCACTTGCAAGTCGCACAACTTTTCCGCCGTCATTCGAACGGCTGAAGCTCTCGGTATTCAGCACCTTTGGCTGATTTCCCCGCCTTCGTTCGACGCTGACTATATTAAGCGTAGCAAGCTGACGAAGAAGAAATTGTGGCAGGAAGACCAAGACGCACTGAAGAAGCACGTGGCATTTGCACGCAAGGCCGAGAAGTGGATTACTGTCACCACGTTTGAGGACACTGAGTCATGTATTGAAGCTATGCGAGATCATGGGTAAGGCGACCAGAACCAACTGCATCGTTACGTTGAACGACTGCTCACCCCCCTGACGTGATTATTTGTTCGCATAGCCTCGAGATATGGGTGAGTGATCTTTCACAAAACGCGTTGTCGTTGTCAGAAGCTCCGATGAAACTCCCGCGACTGGCACTGGTAATCGGTACAGAGTCAACCGGTGCTTCTGAGACGATGCTGAGAGCAGCAGACAAGCGAGTCTATCTTCCGCTGCATGGTTTCGCTGACTCCCTCAATTTGTCCGTTGCGGCTGCCTTGCTGGTCCAACGCCTCCTCTTTATAGATCCCTCCGTTGTGGGAGACATGTCGCAACAAGAGCGACAGCAGTTGCGTCGGGGATGGTACGAGCGGATCGCGCGAAACGATGCTGAGCGGGAGCGAAATGCGAAAGCCGCGGACGATTTCGCCAACAACCCCGTGCGGCCATTTGAAGACTTGAGAAGGCCCAACAAGCATCGTGCTGGTTGGGTGCAGGCGAAAATCCGCAAGCGCAATGAACAAAATGGATGGAAGGATGGCATTGGTACGATGTAGTTGGCTGCAACAGCACATACATAATCATCATGGCGTGACCACCATTGTAGCTGCAGCATTCTCATGATTGCATCTTCATCCTCGCATCCCACCATCATGATCATGATCATGGTCACCATGATCACCATCCTTCTCCGGCAGCTCCTCCTCCTCCTCCTCATCTTCTTTATATTAGCACCATCACCACCATCGTTGCACCAGGAGCAACAGTGGAGGGAAAGTGACGAACAAAGAACAAAGCACACTCAAGGCAAAACTGCAAAAACTGCTCAACAATCGTGCGAAATTGCAAAAAGTGTGAATGTTTGGAAACCGCACAGAATGCTCATGCAAGCGTAGTCTTTGTGGCCGATTTCATCTTGTTTGAACGCAAAGCATCATGCGTACGTACGGCCAAGCATACGTAAAGAATGGCAACACAAGCGAGTGCTGTGCATTTTAGTTAGTGTTCTATAACACGAAAACGCTTTCGGCATTTATTAGAAGAAACACGAGGCGACAGTGAAAGGCCCGAACTCAGGAAAGACGAAAGCGATGAAGGGGGCAGGTCGGGTGGCGTCGCTGATCCCGCTTAAAAGAGGCTCTTGTTGAAGAGGCTCTTAAAAGAGGCTCCCGAGGCCTCCGAAGGACCCGCCGGAGAGGCCACCTGTGACGAATGAAATAATCGCCCGGTCCACGTGTTCCTTCTGAAACGGGCTCAAGAAGTCTGCGCATCCCAAGCAAATACCCGGTGCACACACACACTCAGGACACTGTAATGACAACACACACACACACACACACACACACACACACGCTCTCTCTCTCTCTCTCTCTCACACACCACGACGCCGACGACGGTGACCACGACGCCGCCGCCGCCGACGCCGACGACGACGACGACCACCACCAACTGTGATTGTACGCGCGCACGCGCGCTACCATAACTACCTCACCACAACAACGGCTGCATACTGCGCCACTGCAACAACAACAACAACGAGGAGGGAGAACGAACGAACAGTGAGTGAGTGAGAGAGTGAGTCAGCTGACAACAGCACCGAACGGCGAGACAAAAATTCGGAAATGAATTGAAAAATTGAAAATTGTGAGTGTACAGTATGTCATTTTACTTTTTACGTTGCAGTGTGTGGGTTTACATAGTTGCGACTTTGCCATTCTGTGGCTCGCCGACCGCAGTGATTGATTGATTGATTGATTGCGTCGCCAAACAAACGTCGCAACGGCTCGTTCGTTCGCTCGTTCGCTTCGTTCGTTGTTTCGTTGTTTCGTTGGTTCGTTGCTTCGTTCGTTGTTTCGTTGTTTCGTTTGTTTGATCGTTCGATTCGTTCGATTGTTCGTTGTTTCGTTGTTTCGTTCGTTCGTTCTTTCGTTCGTTGGTTCGTTGGTTCGTTGGTTGTTTCGTTGGTTGTTTCGTTGTTTCGTTGTTTCGTTGTTTCGTTGTTTCGTTGTTTCGTTGTTTCGTTGGTTCGTTCGTTGGTTCGTTGTTTCGTTGTTTCGTTGTTGTTGGTTCGTTGGTTTGTTGTTTCGTTGTTTCGTTGTTGTTGTTTCGTTGTTTCGTCGTTCAATCGTTGGTCCATTCGTTGGTTCGTTCGGTCGTTGGTTCGTTGGTTCGTTGGTTCGTTGGTTCGTTCGTCGTTCGTCGTTCGTCGTTCGTCGTTCGTCGTTCGTCGTTCG
>ENA-OWNT01002973-OWNT01002973.1-seawater-metagenome-genome-assembly--contig:-NODE-2973-length-16705-cov-3.130262_pt1 | contig 16705 bp, 15 predicted proteins | sample MGYA00238136_ERZ651165 | MGnify/ENA primary metagenome ERZ651165 (study PRJEB26861, sample SAMN08777766) | seawater metagenome | isolation source: coastal seawater | place: USA: Florida | collected...
AAGGAAGTGGTACTGGTGCTTGGCCAGCCGGAGCATCAGCTGGCGCATCTTGTCGTCGGCTTTGAGGCCGAAGCGGCGCATCGGCATGTCGTAGTAGACGACGGGGCCGGTGGCGGCATGCACGGAGTCATCCGCAAAGGCCCGCTGGACTTGCTCCACCCAGTCCGGCTCGAGCACCGAGTCGGCGTCGATTCTGCCCAGGATGTCGCCGGTGGCGTGGTCCAAACCGAAGTTGCGGGTAGGGATGAGGCCCTGGTCCCTGTCCTGGCTGAGCAGGATGATCGGGCTCTCCGGGTACTCCAGCTGCATCTGGCGGACGATCTCCGCGGTGCGGTCCTTGGACATGTTGTCCACCACGATGATTTCGTGGGCCGGGACGGACTGGTAGATGGCGGCGATCAGGCACTGCCGGATGACGCTTTCCTCGTTGTACGCCGGAATGACGATGGAGACAGCCGGCGGCGGTTCAGCATCGTGTGGGGCATCCACGGAGGATTCAACGGGTGACATCCCCCCAAATTTAGCACCTGCCGCGTTCGGGCAGCCCGTAGACGGGCAACTTGTGCGGGGAAAGAGAACGCAAAAAGGAGGGACCCCGCCGGTGGCGGAATCCCTCCTTGAAGTACAGTCGTCAGGCTGCCGGATAATTCACTGGCAGACCGGGAATTACTTGGACTTGTCGTCGCCGTTCAGGCTCGCTGCGATGTTCCGAACAGCCGTCTTGGCATCGGTGGCAACCTTCGCGGAAGAATCCCCGGACTTGGCTGCAACTGCGTCGGCAGCGTCTGCAGAAGCCTCAGCCGCCTTGTCGGCGGCGGCGACGGTGGCGTCCGCGGCGGCGTCGGCGGTATCGCTGACGCTCTCCTTGACGTCCTTGACCGTGGTGGCCGGCACGGGGGCAGGCGTCGCGGGCGTGACCGGAGCGGGCGTCTTCCAAGGATCCTCGATCGGCTTGGAAGCCTTCCAGGCTGCGACGCCGGCGGCCACGGCAGCGGCGATGACGCCGAAGATGAGGAAGCCGCGGTGCTTGGGCTTCTGCGGCTTGGCAAGCTCACCGCTGACCGCACGGCTGGCTTCCGAGGCAGCGGCCTTGATCTGCTGGCCCGCGGACTGCGCCTGCTCCTGGATGTTGTGGACAACTCCGGAGTCGACCAGCCGCTGTGCCACGGCGTCCACGTGCGCCGGTGCGCCTTCCAAGGTGCGGTGCACGGCGTCGGAGGCATGGCCGATCTGGTCCGAGAGCTTGGGCAGGTACTCGACGACGACGCGGTCACGGGCGTTGGCGATCACCGGGGTGGCCTTGTCCAGTGCCTCGTGCAGCCGGGGGGTGGCGCTTTCAACGGCGTCGTGGATCTTGGGCGCCAGCTGGGCCAGTCCGTCCTGGATCCGGGGGGTCACGGTGGCAACGCCACCGGCCAGGTTGTGGGCCGCCGACTTCAGGCCCTCCTGGATCTTGGGGGAAGCGGTGTCCAGACCCTGCTGCAGGCGAGGGACGGCCCAGTCGACTGCTGCCTCGACCCGCGGGCCGGCCCAGTCCTTGGCGTTTTCCACTGCGCTGCTGACTGACTGCTCCAGGTCGCGGGCAATACGATCCGTTTTCTTCACAACTACCTCCCGATTAATGTGACAGTTCTGCAGTTAGCCTACGTGTCCGGGAGTCCACCGGCTATTCTCAGGCCCGATTTTGGCCGGATTTCACCCAGCGCGGAACTGACTATGCGGCCCTGTGCGTGAGGCCCTGCCGTGGAAGAATAGGCCCATGACTGCCAACGCAACCGCAAAAGCCACTATCCACACGAGCCTCGGCGACATCGTCGTCAATCTCTTCGGCAACCACGCACCCAAGACGGTCGACAACTTCGTTGGCCTGGCCACCGGTGAGAAGGCCTGGACCCACCCGGAAACCGGTGAGGACAAGACCGGTACGCCGCTCTACAACGGCACCATTTTCCACCGCATCATCAAGGACTTCATGATCCAGGCCGGCGACCCGCTGGGCCGCGGCATCGGCGGACCGGGCTACAAGTTCGACGACGAAATCCACCCGGAGCTGACCTTCAACGAGCCCTACAAGCTGGCCATGGCCAACGCCGGCATCCAGATGGGCCGCGGCACGAACGGATCCCAGTTCTTCATCACCACCATCCCGACCGGCTGGCTGCAGGGCAAGCACAGCATCTTCGGTGAGGTTGCGGATGAGGAGTCCAAGAAGGTCGTCGACGCCATCGAGGGTGTCCGCACCGGTATGGGTGACCGCCCGGTCGAGGACGTCGTCATCAACAGCATTGACGTAGAAAAGCTCTAACCCAGGCCATGAGCTACGGAATTCCGGCGGCAGAGCCGTCCGCGCAGATCCCGGTGTGCCCCCGGCACCCGGACCGGCCCGCCTATGTGCGGTGCCAGCGGTGCGGGCGCCCTGCGTGCCCCGACTGCCAGCGGGCGGCCGCCGTCGGATTCCAGTGCGTTGACTGTGTCAACGAAACCAAACGTACGACGCCGGCGGCCCGCTCGGTTTACGGCGGCGCCGCCGCGCTGGGCAGGCCGCTGGCCACCCTCGCCATCATCGCGGCCTGCGTACTGGTGTATGTGCTGCAATGGATAGTCCCCAACGACGGGATCTACCAGAACTTCGCCTTCGCCACGCCCTATGCCAGCCCCGCCTTCGGGGCCTTCGAACCCTGGCGGATGCTGACCTCGGCCTTCCTCCACTCCCAAGGCTTCATCCTCCACATTGTGCTCAATATGTACATGCTGTGGATGTTCGGACAGGCGCTGGAACCCCTTTTGGGTCGTCTCCGCTTCCTGGCCCTCTACCTGCTGTCCGCCATCGGCGGATCGGTCGGCTATCTATTGCTGACCCCGGCCTACGCCCCAGGCCAGGAAGTCGCCGGCGTGGTGGGCGCTTCCGGGGCCATCTTCGGACTGTTCGGCGCCATGCTGGTGGTCCAGCGCCACCGCGGCGGAGACACACGCCAGCTGTGGGTGCTGATCGCCATCAATGGCGTCATTGGCTTCGTCGTCCCCCAGATCGCCTGGCAGGCGCACCTCGGCGGCCTCATTACGGGGGCGCTGTGTGCCGCCGTGATCGCCTACGTGCCGAGGGGCCGCCGCCAGGGTCTCCTGCAAGCCGCAGGCCTCGCCGTGGTGCTATGCCTGCTCGTCGCAGCCACCGCCCTACACGCGGCGGCCACCTCGCTGCCGGCCTAGGCTCCCCGCTCCTTTTCGGTGGGCCGAAATCCCCGCACATTTCCGGAACGGCCCCCCTTATCCGAACCGCCGAGCCTCTCCGTCGTGCCGCGTCCCCGGTGGCTCGTGACACTTTTCCACATGGGTTATCCACACTGTTGGTAACTTACAACCCTGTAGTTCAGCCCCGCCTGCCCGATCTGACAGCCACAGCTGGCGAATCCTGCGCCAGCCCGCCGCAACACTCCACACCTGTGGATAACTTTCTGGGGATCGCCTGTGGTTAAGTGGACAACTTCCGGCCGCGCCGCGCCCAGCCGCCCACGCTCCTCGCAGCGGAGCCCCTGACAGCCTTCCCAGGGGCGCTCTTCGCCCAGCCCGCGCGCTGCTGGCACTTAGGGCAACGCGGCATGAGCCCGCGTCAACTGGGCTTCCGAGCGCCGCACGCGCGTCACGTTCAGCAGGCAGCAAGCGGCGTGCCAAGCCGCTATTTATCTGATTTATAGCCACTTATTCACAGCGTTGTTCACATTGTTAATAACTTGATCCTCTGAGCTTCTCAGCCCGGAACGCGCCGTTCCGGGTGCTAGGGACGCTCCCGGCTGGCAAATAGGCCCTAGTTATCCCCACCTGTGGATAAGTTGTGGGTAGTGAATTGTTATTAAGTGGACAAGTCCCTCGGGGCAACTGGGGAACGCCCACCAGGCGGGACTTGCGGCCGAGAACGGGCTTCCGAACGTGGAGACAGACACCGCAAGGGGCGAAGCGGCCGTTATCCACAGACAATCCACACTGTTAATAACTCACAGGCCTGTAATTCACGGGGCTCCCCTCCCCGTTTTCCTTCGCTTTGGGGGCGAGGACTGGGCAACGGCGGGGTTCGACCCAGAAATTATCCGCCGGGTCTATCAACATCCTGTGGATAACTTCCGCTCGCTTGTGCACAGCTGTGGAGAAGCGGACGGTGCGCGCTAGCGCAGCCAGACACCCGAGGTGCCGCGGCGGTGGCTGTCGACCAGGTGGGTGTCCACCATTCCGATAGCCTCCATGAGGGCATACATGGTGGTGGGGCCGACAAAGGCAAAGCCGCGCTTGCGCAGGCCTTTGGACAGCGCGACTGATTCCGGCGAGCTCGTGGGGATGTCGGCCAGTGCTGTGGGCGCCGGGGTGCTGTCGGGTTGGAAACTCCACACGAAGTCCACGAGTCCGCCGTCGTTCCTGAGGTTCACGGTGGCCTGGGCGTTGGTGATCGCTGCGCGGATCTTGAGCCGGTTGCGGACAATGCCCGCGTCCTGCAGCAGCCGTTCGACGTCGTCCTCGGTAAACGCGGCCACCGTATCGGGGTGGAAGTCGGCGAACGCGGCGCGGAAGGCGTCCCGCTTCCGCAGGATCGTCGCCCAGGACAGGCCGGCCTGGAACGCCTCGAGGCTGATCCGTTCGTAAAGGCCCTGTTCGTCGCGGACGGGCAATCCCCACTCGCTGTCGTAGTAGTCGCGCAGGAGCGGGTTGGTGGCCGCCCAGGCCGGCCGGGCCAAACCATCGTCGCCGATAATGCAGCCGCTGACGTCGGGGGTCATCTGGATTCCTTTGCTGGAGAGTTGCCTTTCAGCATTATCGCCCGCCCAGGCGATCGGCGGACGCTTAACGCAGCAGGCCGGCACACGGGGTGTGCCGGCCTGCTGTCAAGGGAAACTGGGTCTAGGAGCGCCAGCGCGTGGTCATCAGGAAGCCCGCGATGGCGATGCCGAACCCGGCCACGATGTTCCACGAGCCCCAGTCCCGGACCGGGAAAATGCCTTCGCTGATGTAGAAGGTGATGATCCACAGCAGTCCGATAATCATCAGACCGAACATCACCGGCTTGAACCAGACGGGGTTGGGCTTGTAGGCGTGCGGCGCAGAAGTCTGCTGCGCGACGCTGGCAGTCCTTTTTCGCGGCTTCGACTCGGGCACGGGTCCTCCTAGGCGGGCTGGACGAGGAGCGGGTACCCCGGCTTGATATCCTGCAAGAAAAGGAACAGCCGGCGATCAACGCGCTCTCGGTGAAGTTTGAAATCCTAATCGCAGCCAATTCTAGCTGTAGTTCAGGACACATCCCGCCCGCTGCGAACGCCCTAAAGGAGATCCAACGGTGCTGCAGGAGAAGGCGGACTTACCGGCCGCGCCTGCCCCGCGCCGCGGCGGAACTCCGCCGAGCGGACTGTACCGCGCCCTCCAGGTTTTTGGAGAGCTGCTCCTCACGGCCGGCGTCGTTCTGCTCTTGTTCGTGGCCTGGCAGCTTTGGTGGACCAACCTCGACGCCGACGCCCGGCAACGCGAGGTGGTGAGGGACTTCGCCCAGGACCTAGCCGGTCACCAAAGCGCCCTCCCCGCTGCCAATACCGGCGTGGCCGGTTCCGCCGGCCAGGTTTCCGGCAGCCGGAGTCCCGGCAGCAAGGGCTCCGCAAAGCCGGCGGCCGTCGCCCCCGAGCCGGCCCCCGGAACCACGATCGGCGTCGTCTACGTGCCGCGCTTCGGGGCCGATTACACCCGACCCGTCGTGCAGGGAACCACGCCCGAGGTGCTCGACTCGCTGGGGCTGGGACACTACGCGGGCACCGCGATGCCCGGGGCGGCGGGAAACTTTGCCCTGGCCGGCCACCGCCAGACCCACGGCGCCGTGCTGGACAACATCGACGCCCTGGTCCCGGGCGACAGGATCTATGTGCAGACCCGCGAGGGCTACTACATCTACCGCTTCCGCAACAGCGAGATCGTGCTGCCCACTGCCACCGACGTGCTGCTGCCTGTCCCGGCCCGACCCGCGGCCACCCCGACGGAAAGCTACCTCACCATGACAAGCTGCAACCCCCGCTTCGGTTCCCAGGAGCGGATCATCGCCTACTCCCTGCTGGAACGCTGGCAGCCTGCCTCGGCGGGGCCTCCGGCTGAAATTGCGGGCCAGGTGGCGCGCACCCTGGGGGACGGTTAGGTCATGTACGGATGGATTTTCAGCAAGCTCCCCGGACCGCTGTGGCTGCGGATTGTCACGTCGCTGGTATTGCTGGGCGGCGTGCTGGTATTGATGGTTCAGTTCCTATTTCCCTGGATGGCGCAATTCAGCCCGTTCACTGATTCGACGATTGGTTTAGCAAGGCACCCATGAGCACAACCAAGATCCTGGTCGTAGACAACTACGACAGCTTTGTCTATACCCTGGTCGGCTACCTCCAGGAGCTGGGCGCGGAGACCACTGTGGTCCGCAATGACGACGTGACGCTCGCCGAGGCGATCGAAATGGCGGAGGCCCGCGACGGCGTCCTGGTCTCGCCCGGGCCCGGCGCGCCGGCGGACGCGGGCGTCTGCATCGAGCTGATCAAGTGGTGCGGCAGCCACAACAAGCCGATGCTGGGCGTCTGCCTGGGACACCAGGCGCTGGCCGAGGCCTACGGCGGGCGCGTCACCCACGCCCCGGAACTGATGCACGGCAAGACCTCGCTCGTTGAACACCACGGGACCAGCGTCTTCGGCGGCCTGCCGTCGCCCTTCACCGCGACGCGCTACCACTCCCTGGCTGCGGTCCGTGAAAGCATTCCCGAGGTCCTGGAGATCACCGCTGAAACGGCCACCGGCGTCGTCATGGGACTGCAGCACCGCACGGCACCGCTGTGCGGAGTCCAGTTCCACCCCGAGTCGGTGCTCACCGAAGGCGGCTACCTGATGCTGGGCAATTGGCTTGAGTCACTGGGCATGGCCGGCGCAGCGGCCCGGGCAGCGGCGTTGAGCCCACTCATCCAGCACTGACCCAGTTCCAAGACTGACCGCCGGTGCGCTGCTAGGAGCCCGGTCCGAACAGCTTGCCGACGCCTTCGGTGACGTCCGTCGGGGTCTCGGACGGCGACGGCGTGGGCGTTGGCGACGGCGGCGGTGCCTTGGCCACGGTGACGGTAATCGCCTTGCCTTGCTCGACGGCGCTCTGCGCGGGATCGCTTTGCGCCGTCACCTTGCCCGGTTGGACCTGCGTATTCTCGACTTCCTTGATGACGGCCACGAGGCCGACCTTCTTCAGCGCTGCCTGTGCTTCTGCACGCGGCAGGCCGATCAGCTGCGGTACCGCCACCTTGCCGGTGGAGACGATGATTTCCACCGTGCTGTCCACCGCCACGGTCTGGGCGGGCGCCGGGTTGGTGGTGATGACGATCCCTGCCGGCACCTTCGGGCTGTTGTTCAGCGTGGTTTTCGGGGCGCCGGTCAGCCCCGTCCGGCGTAGTTCGTCCCGGGCGTCGGCCTCGGTCCGGCCGGGCAGGTCCGAGGGGATCGTGATTACACTGGGCCCTTCGGAGATATTGAGGGTGATCTCGGAATTGTTCTCGAGCGAACTCCCCGCCGTCGGCACGGTGTCCACGGCGATGCCCTTGGGCACCGTCTCATGCTGGATGCGCTTCAACTGGGGCTTCAGCCCGGCGTTGTAGAGCCTCTGCAGGGCCTCGGACTCGGTCAGGGCGGCCACCGGCGGGACGTCCACCTTGGCTATGGGCGCGGGCCGCTGGTTGACCATGTTGTAGAGCCAGAGGCCGCCTCCGGCCAATACCAGCAGCGTGAAGATCACCAGGGTCGCAGTCCACATGCGGCGGCGGGACTTTTGCCGGGGGGTGGGTTCGCGTTCGGCCGGGAGGCTCAACTCGATGCCGCCGGTGTCCGGTGCCCCGTGCGGGCCCGGGCCGACGTCGGTGGCGAGGGCATCGTCTCCGGCGGCGAGTGAGAGCGGGAGGCGCCCGGTGGGGGCGTCATCGAGGAACTTGGCCCCGGTCAGGGCGAAGGCGGCTGTGGGCGGCGTCTGGTCCGTTCCCTCGACCGTGTTGTTAGGGTCCGTCGGCGCCTCACTGGCCGGCACGAGCGCCACAGGAACGCCGCTACGGGCAGCCCTGAGGGCGTGCCGGAAGGCCGCGGCGTCCTGGAACCTGTCGGCCCGGTTCTTTTGCAGCGCCTTGGCCAGCACGCTGTCCAGCGCCGCGGAGACGTCAGGGTTCAGGCTGCTGGCCGGCTCAGGTATCTCCCGCACGTGCTGGTAGGCGACGGAGACCGGGCTATCGCCGACGAAGGGCGGCCGTCCGGTCAGCATCTCGTAGAGCAGGCAGCCGGCCGAGTAGAGGTCGCTGCGCGCGTCGACTGTCTCGCCGCGGGCCTGTTCGGGGGAAAGATACTGGGCAGTCCCCACCACAGCCTGCGTCTGCGTCATGGTCGCGGAGGAATCGGCCATGGCGCGGGCAATCCCGAAGTCCATCACCTTGACGCTCTTCGAATCCGGGCAGAACATCACGTTGGCCGGTTTGATGTCGCGGTGCACGATTCCGGCCTGGTGGCTGTAGTCGAGAGCGGACAGCACGCCCAGCGAAAAATCGATCGCCTGGTCGATAGTGACGTCGTTGGCCCTGATCAGGTCGCGGATGGTCTTGCCCGCGACGTACTCCATCACGATGTACGGCACGCGCACGCTGTCGTCGGGGCCGCCGGGCACCGCGTGGTCCCCGGTGTCAAAGACCGCCACGATCGAGGGGTGGTTCAGCGCCGCGACCGCCTGGGCCTCGCGCTTGAACCGGGCCTGGAACTGCGGGTCCCGGGCCAGATCAGGACGGAGCAGCTTGATGGCGACGGTCCGGCCCAGCCGGGTGTCGACGCCGCGGAACACGTCGGCCATGCCGCCGCGGCCAATCAACTCACCCAGCTCGTAGCGCCCGCTGAGGACGCGCCGGGCCGACGCCGGGCTGCTGTCCTCCCGGTGCGATGGAGTGCGGGGTGAAGTGGACACGGGTGCCTACTTCGTGGTGGTGGCGCTCGGCGAGGGCGAGTCCGAGGCGGGCGCCGGGGCGGTGGCAAGGTGGTACGTCACCACGGAACCTGCGGGAACCTGCTCGCCCGAGCCCGGCTCGGAACTGACAAACGTGCCCTCGTCCTGGGTCCCATCGCCCTCTACCGGCGCGCCCTTCTGCCAGCGCAGGCCGGCGTTTTCAATCGCACGCTGGACCTGCTTTTCGCTCGCACCCGGTTCCAGCGACGGGACCGTCACCTTATCGGGTCCCTTGGAGTAGCTCACCGTGATGGTGGTACCCGGTTGGACCGTGCCGGCAGGATCGATATTCGTCACCGTTCCCGGAGCCGAATCGTCGGCGACTTCCTTGCCGGTGACGCCCAGGCCAAGGCCGATAAGTTTGCTGCGGACTTCGTTGTAAGGCTGGCCCAGGTACTCCTCCGGAATGAGGTTGATCGCGGCCGGCGTCGATTCGGTGGGCGTGGGCGAGCTGCTGGTGGGGCTGGGGGTCTTGGAGGTCGGCGCCGCGCTGGTGGTGCTGGCTTTGGCACTGGAACTGGTGGCGGCCGGCGACGACGGGAACAGGATCCCCGCCTGTGAGAGGACCACTCCCACCAGGGCAAACAGGACCAGCAGGATCAGCGCGATCAAGGGCCAGGTCCACGGACTGCGTCCCTTGCGCTGCGGCTCCTGCTCCTCGGGTTCGTAGCCGTCGTAGTCCTCTTCCTCCGGGATCCAGCTGCGTTCGGCAGCCAGCGCATCGGCACGGGAGAGGGCACTGCGGGCGCCGTGGCCGCTTGCCGCTGCGGCACCCGCCGCGAGCCCGGCTGCGGCGCCTGCGCCCGCGGCACCGACGACCGGCAGCGCCGACGTCGACCGGTCCTCCGCCGCGCTGGAACCGATGATGCCGGTCGCGGCCGTGGGGACATTCACCGGCGCCGTGATGGGGCCCGTGGCCGCTTCGAAGAGCAGCATGCCAGGAACGGCGGCATGCGCGGCGGCGATGTCGCCGTTACGGATGGCATCGGAGGCCTCGGCCAGCTTGATGGCGTCGGCCGGCCGGTTCTTGGGATCCTTGGCCAGCATCGACATCAGGAGCGCCCGGACCGGCCTGGGCAGGGTGTCCGGCAACGGCGGCGGGGCGTCGTTGACCTGGGCCAGCGCAATCGCAATCTGGGACTCGCCGGAGAACGGACGGTGCCCGGTCAGGCACTCGTAGCCGATCACACCGAGGGAGTAGATGTCGGAGGCGCCGGTCGCCGTCTGTCCGGTGGCCTGCTCGGGGGCGAGGTACTGCGCCGTACCCATGACCTGGCCCGTCTGGGTCAGGGGGACCTGGTCGGCCAGCCGCGCGATGCCGAAGTCGGTGACCTTGACGCGGCCGTCCGGGGTGATGAGCAGGTTGCCGGGTTTGATGTCGCGGTGCACCAGGCCCTGGGCGTGGGCGACGGAGAGGGCCCGGGCCGTCTGGGAAATCATCGACAGGGTGCGGTCCGGGGAGAGCACCTGCTCATGCTCAATGATGCTGCTGAGTGGCTGTCCGGGAACGAGTTCCATGACGAGGTAGGCGGAGCCCTCTTCCTCGCCGTAGTCGAAGACGTTGGCGATGCCCACGTGGTTCAAGAGGGCCGTGTGCCGCGCCTCGGCCCGGAAACGCTGCAGGAAACCCGGGTCGCCGGTGTACTCCTCCTTGAGGACCTTGATCGCGACGATCCGGCCAAGGATGAGGTCCTTGGCCTTCCAGACTTCTCCCATGCCGCCGATCGCAATGCGTGTGGTCAGCTGGAACCTGCCGCCGAGGGTGATTCCCGATGTAGGCCTCACTTATTCAACACCGCCTCAAAAATCTTCTTCGCGTTCGGACTGGTTAGATTTGCGCCGGTGGTGATGTCCACGCCTTGCATGACAATCGTGACCGCCACTTGCGGGTCATTCGCCGGGGCAAACCCGGTAAACCATGAATTGTTCAGGCCGGTGCCGAGTTCGGCTGTGCCGGTCTTGCCTGCCACCTCGACGTTGGGTACCGCGGCGCCGCGGGCGATGCCTTCGCTGACCACGCTGGTCATCCACTCGGTGATCTGGCGGGCGATTTCCGAACTGGTGGAGGTCCGGAGCGCCTCGGGCTTGGGTTCGTTAAGGATCCGCAGATCGGGGGACCGCAGGGCCTTGATCAGGTTCGGCTTCATCTGGACGCCCCCGTTGGCTATTGCCGAGGTCATCATGTTGATCTGCAGCGGCGTGGCACGGACGTCGCGCTGGCCAATGGCGGACTGCGCCAGGCCGGCATCGTCCAGCGGTTCGCTTGGGAACGTGCTCTTGGCCATCTCAAGCTTCAACTGGTCGCCGAACGTTTCGCCGAAGCCGAACTTGGCGGCCTGCTCTTCGATCGCCTTCTGGCCCAGGTCGATGGCGATGCTGGCGAACGGGGTGTTGCAGGACTGCTGCAGGGCGAACGCGAACGAGGCTTTGTCCCGGGTGTAGCAGTTACCGCCGGCGTAGTTCGGCAGCTTGTATTGGATCCCCGGGAACGGCATCTCGGCTGGGTTGGGCAGGACGCTGTCCTTGTTGTACTTGCCGGAGTTGAGCGCCGCCGCCGTGTCGACGATCTTGAAGACCGACCCGGGGGCCAGGAGCGCGCCGGTGGGTCCGCTCACGGACTGGTTCAGGTTAATCCCGGGGATCTTGTTCAGCTTGGTGATGTTGGCTGCTTCGGCGTCGGCATCCTGGGTGGCGATCAGATTCGGATCGTAGGAGGGCTTGGACACCATGGCCAGGATTGCCCCGGTCTTGGGGTTGCTCACCACGATCGATCCGCGCTGGCCGTCCGGGATCAGGTCATAGGCCAGTTTCTGGATTTTCGGGTCCAGCGTCAGTTCGACCGAGGCGCCCTTGGGCTGGTTGCCGAGGAAGAGCTGGCCCACCCGGTCCAGGAACAGCTGGTCTGAGCTGCCGGCGAGCTGTTCGTTCATCGCCAGTTCCATGCCGGTCAGGCCGTAGTTCTTGGAGAAATATCCGGTGATGCCGGCGTAGAGCTCGGGCTGCGCGTAGCTGCGCTGGTACTGGCAGCTGTCGCTGCCCGGGACCGACTGCGCCACGGGCTTGCCGCCGACGATGATGGCACCGCGGTCGTTGCAGTAGTTCTGCAGCAGTGTGCGCTTGTTCCACGCGTTGGCTTTGAGTTCGTCGGCGCCGACCACCTGGACGTAGCTGACCGCGCCGAAGATCAGCGCGAACATGGCGATCGCGGCGATCCAGGAGTTGCGAATGGCCTGGTTCACAGGTGTTTCACCGCCTCGGTGGGAGCGTCTGGACTGGTACGGGCGCTGCGGGCCGGGGCCGTGGCTGGCTTGGGCGGCATTGCAGGGGTGTCGCTCTTCAGGTCAGGCTCCTGGCCGGGCGGCAAGGGGGTGGTGTCCACCGGCCCGCGAGCCGTGTGCGAAATCATCAGCAGCAGGCCGACGATGATCCAGTTCGCCAGCAGGGAGGAACCGCCGGCGGCCAGGAAGGGCGTGGTGAGGCCGGTCAGCGGGATCAGGCGGGTGACGCCGCCGATCACCACGAAGCACTGCAGGGCGATGGCGAAGGACAAGCCCGTGGCGAGCAGCTTGCCGAAGGCGTCGCGGGTGCCGAGCGCGGCCCGGAAACCGCGGGTGAAGAGCAGCAGGTACATCAGCACGATCGCAAAGACGCCGATCAGCCCGAGTTCCTCGCCGAAGGAGGCGACGATCATGTCGCTGTTGGCGAAGGGAACGAGGTTGGGGCGGCCCTGCCCGAGACCGGTGCCGACCAGGCCGCCGTTGGCCATGCCGAACAGGCCCTCGACAATTTGCCGGCTGCCGCCGAACTCGCGGTCATAAACCTCGGGCGTGAAGGCGTTGAGCCAGCCGTCGATGCGGAGGGCCACGTGCGAGAAGACCTTGGACGCCACGAAACCGCCGCCGACCATGAGCACGACGCCGATGATCACCCAGCTGATGCGGCTGGTGGCGACGTAGATCATCACCAGGAACAGGCCGAAGAACAGGATCGAGGTGCCGAGGTCGCGCTGGAAGATCAGCACACCGATGCTGACCAGCCAGGCGGTGATCATGGGGCCCATGTCCTTGAACCGCGGGAATTGCACGGGGCCGATCTTGCGGCCGGCCAGCAGGATCAGGTCCCGGTTCGAGGAGAGGTACCCGGCGAAGAAGATGGCGAGGGTGATCTTGGCAATTTCGCCGGGCTGGAAGGTCATGGACCCAAGCTTGATCCAGACGCTGGCGCCGAGGACTTCGCCGGCGGAGATGCCCGGGACCAGCGGAAGGATCAGCAGCACCGCGCTCACGGCAAGCGAAATGTAGGTAAATCGGCGCAGGATCCGGTGGTCCTTGAGGAACCAGATCACGGCGATGGCCACGGCCATGGCCACGAGGGTCCAGCGCAGCTGGTTGTTGCCGGTGTCCTCCCCGACGCGGTCGAGGCGGTGGATCATTGCCAGGCCGAGGCCGTTGAGCCCCACCACGAGGGGAAGTATTACCGGGTCCGCATATTTCGCGCGGAGGCGAAGGATCAGGTGGAAGGCCAGCGCCGCGGCGGTGAGCAGTCCGGACTGGAACCAGAAGTCGGTGTCGAAGGCCTTCTGCCGGTCGACGCCAACCAAGGCGTTGGCGCCGATCCCGACGGCGAGAGCCAGGACCAACAGGACCAGCTCGGCATTACGGCGCGGCTTGGGCGTGGGATCGATCGGCGTCATTTGACCCCCTCACAGTAACTCGGGGACGGCGTAGGTGTCGGCGTCGGGGTGGCCGACTTGGAGCGGCTGGCCGCGCCGGAAGTTGCCCTCGATGTCGCCGTCGCCGTTGCCGACGCGCTGGCGCTCGGTGTGGGGGAGGGCGTCAGGCACTCGTCGGCGGGCGCCGTCGTGCCGGTGCGCTGAAGGTTCTTGACGATCCGTTGCGCGTCGTACAGGTCCCGGGCGGGAACGGTCTGGCGTACACGCTGCTGCGAGAACTCTGGCAGGTCAGACATCCGAATATCGGTCACCGTCTCGAGGGTGGAAAGCGGAATGGGGCCCAGGCGCTGGGACACCCCGTTGAAGATAGCGACTCGCTGGTCGTGCTCGCCGATGTAGTACCGGGTCTGCGTCCAGGCATAGCCAAGCCAGAGGCCGATGCCGAGTACCGCCACGATCGCCGCCGCGATGGAAATCGTCAGCCAGCGCCGGTGCCGGACCGGTGGCTTGTACTCGTCGGGTTCGTCCTTGTCCGGCTCCGCTTTATGCGTCAGGACCGTCGCAGCCCGGCGCGCCACCGTGCGGCCGGCAATCGAGGGGATGGAGCCGGAGGCCGCAGCGGAAGCTGCCGCGCCCACGAGTTCGTGGGGACGGGTGGAGAGTTCCTCGCGCAGGACCTCGGCGGACAGGTGCTCGCCCAGGTGCGGATCCGTTGAGGGCTGGGATTCCTTCCCCTGTCCGGCCTCCTCCGCAGCGTTCTCGGAGGTCTTGCCCGCGTAGGTGCTGCCGGCGCTCCCGGACGGTGCCGTCGGAGGTGTTCCGGACGGCGCTGCCGACGGCGTTCCGGACGGTGGCGCGGGCGCCGTTGCGGTAACGGTCTCCGGTGCCGGGATTACCTCGACGGCGGCGGTGTTCACGTCATCGGGCGTCTGTTCGGCGATGTCCACCATGACCACTGTGACGTTGTCCGGGGAGCCGGCCTCCAGGGTGAGGTCAACGAGTTTCTCGGTGCACTCCCGCAGGTTCTTGGTCTCCCGGACCGTGCGCTCCACGACGTGGCCGGCAACGTAGTTCAGCCCGTCGGAGCAAAGCAGCCAGCGTTCCCCGGGTTCGACGTCGAGCACGTCCAGGTCGAGTTCGGGGCTGGCGTCGACGTCGCCGAGGACGCGCATGAGGACGTTCTTGTGCGGGTGCGTCTCGGCCTCTTCGGGGCGCAGCCGGCCCTCGTCGATGAGCCGCTGGACGAAGGTGTGGTCCACGCTGACCTGCTCGAACGTTCCGTTGCGGAGCCGGTAGGCGCGCGAATCGCCGATGTGCGCGAAGTGGAGTTTGCCCCCTGCCAGCAGCAGGGCAGTCACGGTGGTCCCCATCCCGGCCAGTTTCGGGTTCATGTGGACCAGTTCGGAGAGCAGCGAATTGGCGGTCTGGATCTCGTCGGCCAGGACGGTGTCCGCTTCGCCGGCCTCCACGTCATAGTCGTCGCGGTCGAGGTGGATCATGTCCAGCACGGTGGCGGCGGATGCCACGTCACCGCCGGCGTGCCCGCCCATGCCGTCCGCGACGACGGCGAGGTGGCGGCCGACGTAGGCGGAGTCGTCATTTTTCGCACGTACGCGGCCGACGTCGGAGCGCGCGGCGTAGCGCATGATGAGCGGCCGCTTCGGGGCAGTTGCTGCCTTGTCTGCGGGGGATTCGGGGGCAGCCATGGCTACGGCCTCAATTCAATGACCGTCTTGCCGATTCTCACGGGGACACCCAGCTCCACCGGAAGAGCCCGGGTCAACTGCTGGTCTGCCAGGTACGTGCCATTGGTGGAACCGAGGTCCTCGATGAACCAACGGCTGCCCTGCGGGAACAGGCGTGCGTGCCGGCCGGAGGCGTAGTCGTCCTCCAGGACCAGGGTGGCCTCCTGGGCCCGGCCAAGCAGGATGGGGCTGGCGGCCAGCGGCAGGGTGGTGCCCTTCAGCGGGCCTTCGGTGACGACGAGCTGGCGCGCCTGCTGCTTCACCGGGGCCGGGGCGGGTTCGGCCAGTGCCGGGTTGCGGCGCACCTGCCGTGCCGTGGGGGCGCCGGCGGCGGCTTTGCGGCCGATCATGAGGTCGCGGCGCATGGCCGAGACGATGCTGAAGATAAGGACCCACAGGAGGATCAGGAAACCAAAGCGCAGGGCGGTGATGGTCAGTTCACTCACGGGCGGCCGCCCGGGTTGGCGGGCAGAAGGCGGAAAATGATTTTGGTCCGTCCCATCGTGATTGTGGCGCCGTCGGTAAGTTCCGAACTGCCCACGACTTTGTGGCCGTTCACGTAGCTGCCATTCGTGGAGCCAAGGTCAATGGCCTGTGCCTCGCCCTGGCCGGTGCGGATTTCCAGGTGCCGGCGCGATACCCCTGTGTCGTCAATCAGGATGTCAGCCTCCGAGGAGCGGCCCAGCACCACCGAGGGTGCATTCAGCGAATAGCGCTGGCCGTCGATGTCCAGTACGGGCTGAAGGCGGCCGGGCTGGCGGGTCGGGGCCGCGGGCGCAATGCCGTGGCTGCCGGGCTGGGCAGGGGCGCCCCCGGCTTTCTCGGTCCGGGAGGTAATTTCGAAATCGCCGGCCCGGCGGTCCTCGTCGCGGCGGAAGCTGATCCGGACCGGACCCTGGAGGGTGTATCCCTGGCTGCGGACGTGGTTGATGACGACGTCGCACAGTTCTTCCGCGAGCGGTGTTCCCCATTCCTGGGCCCGCTGGAAATCGTCGCCGCTGAGCAGGACGTCGAAAACGTTGGGAGCAAGGGTGCGTCCCGCGGCGATCGTGAGGGCCTTGTTGTCCACTTCGCGGCGGAGGTGGCTGGCGATCTCGACCGGCTCAACCTGCGCGCGGGAACCGGTGGAGAAGACTCCGCGGACGGCCTTTTCGATGCCGCGCTCGACTTTGTCCAGCAAGCCCATGGTCCTTCTCCTTTCCTGGCAGCTGCGGTGCAGCGTTTGTTCGGGAACTCGGTTTCCAACATTCGCGGGAGTCCGCCGTATCCGGGCAC
>ENA-OWNT01002974-OWNT01002974.1-seawater-metagenome-genome-assembly--contig:-NODE-2974-length-16695-cov-4.376820_pt1 | contig 16695 bp, 8 predicted proteins | sample MGYA00238136_ERZ651165 | MGnify/ENA primary metagenome ERZ651165 (study PRJEB26861, sample SAMN08777766) | seawater metagenome | isolation source: coastal seawater | place: USA: Florida | collected...
CTGTTGCCTCGGAGCCTTCACTGTCGCAGTGGAGGCGAGAATTGTCTCCAGATGACAAGCTCGATGTGTTCGACTCTTCTTTTGGAGAATGGCGTGAAGGTGCTGTCGTATCGGTGAGCACAACAAATAATGGTATTGTTGTACGCTTTCGTGGGACTGTTGGATCTCGCATCGTCACCTCCCGCGCAGCAGGCAATGATAGAGAGGATGGGAAGCCAACGCACGGAGAAATCGCCCCCGCGTATTCTCAAGTTGCTGACTGGCGTCCTCGACTACAGTGCGGCATGGAGTTTGAGGTCTTGGTGAGTGCGCGATCAAATTTTTACTATTGCCGAGAAAATGACACACTATTGCAGTACGTCCCTGCCAACCATCGCTTTGAGGGCCGGTGGTGGTTGAGCCGTCGTGAATGGAATGGAGAAATGGCAGTTGAAACGGACGTTGAAGGCGTCCGAGGCTACTTCCGGTCCGGCCCTTGTGATGAGACCGCATGCCCTCCAGCGTCTCGGGCGCCCGACACCACCACAGAGAAGACCGCGCATGTTTGGGAGCTGTGGAATGGGTCTCGTTGGGAGTACTCGTGCATGGTGGTGCTAACCGTCGACAACGATGGACCGAGTCCGGTTGTCACCGTCAGCATCGACCCTGATTTGGTTCATTTCCGCAATATTCAAGAGGACGATTGGCCACACATGCTTGCAGGTGCGTGGGAACAATTCACTGAGAGTGCATGTGCCGTTGCATTGTGCTGAGTACGACTACATATGTAGGAGTGTACCGCCATGACCCCGAGCATGCATGGCAGAAGCGGAAGATTCTAAAGCTTGACCCTGACAAACGAGAGGTGAGTCTCTTTTGCAACGTGCAATCGTGAGTATTCACCATGGCTCATTGATAGAGTTTCTGCAGGTCAATGTTGCGAAACTCATTCAATTCATGAGGAAAAGTTGGCAAAGAGGCACCCTTAAATACGAGATTGACCACGAATGGAAAACAATGCCTGGCACAATGTCGTTGCGAACCGAAACGTGGCGTGACGAGAGACCAGGTTTGGGCTACCGGGAACTGCGCACGCTCAGGGTCCGCAGAAGCAATTCCGATATTGCACAGGTAGGTCCCACTGTTTCAGGAATGGCTAAGCTTTTTCGGAAACCAAACTGTTAAGCTTTGATCGGTGTTATGCACAGGTTGATTTGGCCCGTACTCGTGCTCGACTCGCAACGGAAGTTGTCGGTCTGCCGAATTTGGGAAACACATGCTACATGAATTCAGTACTCCAGTGCCTCATGGTGCGTTTTTTTTTGTTGTGTGTCGCTGCTTAAATGTCACTCGTGAGTTTGCACTGTCCGAAGAAACTCCTGCGATGTGTGTGCATTACATTGTTACGTCGTTTTTCTCTCTGTCAGGCATGCCCTGCCGTCGTCAACTTCTTTGCTGATCCCTCGTCCGTTCGCGGGGAGGATCTTAACACGACGACCACCAGTGAACTGAAGGAGGGATCCCTCGGAAACTCCTCCCCGCCAATTGCTGATGGTACGCACCGTCATGAGCGGAAGCGCAGACAAGCATTTCGAAACCAGGAGCGCGATGGCACAGGTGCGTGAGCGTGTGTACAAAATCTGCGGCCTAGATGCGATTCGTAGCGTGCTGAGGTTTCGTTGCTCGTACTTTTACAGGTGGTGTGCTTGCCAGCAACTTTTCTGCGCTTGTCCGTAAAGTTGCGCGAGAGCCGCACTTGGGGTGGCTTACTATTGCTGATAACACTCCGACACTTGGCTGCAAGTTGGGACCTCTTGGTCGATTCAAAGCTGTAAGTGGCATTCAAGCTGAAGTGCTTGTCGGTACACGTGTCTTGTCCCCGTAATTTGAAAATTTCTGTGCGTTCTTGCAGACTTTAGATCAATTTCGCCCGGACTTCCGGTCTTACCATGAGTACACCGTGGGACGACAGCATGATGCGTGGGACGTTTTTGCCCCAATCTTGGATCTACTCCACCGTGATATCAATAAATCCGCGATTTTGCATTGCGAAGACCCGGAGCCAGATGAACACCTAACTGCCGATGAACATTGGCACAGGAGTCGACAGCAAGATTCTTCTGTGATTGTTGACACCTTCGAAGGTCAGCTTGGGAGCTTACTCTGCTGCCCGAAACACCCGGCGCAAAAATCCATTCGATACGAGCTCTTTCGGGCAATTGCGCTGCCGGTGCCTGACGATGCTGCTACACGCCACGACACCGCTCCAGTCACCTTGACAAGTTGTCTTGCGAACTTTTTTTCCGTGGAGACAGGGATTGAGTGGTGGTGTGAGGAGTGCGCAGCAAATGTGTCAGCCGCAAAGAAGATGGTGCTCTGTCACATACCTTCGGTTGTTTGCATTCATTTGAAGCGATTCTCGTTTGCCACAGGAGTGGCGAAAAAGATTGACGCATTCGTGGACTTTCCATTCGAAGTATTTTTCGATGAATTTTTGGGCAACGAAACTGTGGACGACGATATGTTAAGCACTCTGTCAACTGACGGTGACGCGGCTGACTGTGTTGGAGAACCTGTTTCCACCCAGAAGAGTGGCTCCAGTCACGAGCGCGACATCATTGACGATGCGTCGGCGTCGCCGTCAAGCGAGCCCAGCATTGTTGTGGACGGCGTTCGTGTTGGCGATGCGCCGGTTGAAGCAGCGCAAGGTGACACATCGCTTCGCGGTGACCTTCAAGCGCGTGATCATTGGATATCTGGTCAACACTTGTACGAATTGATCGCCGTGTCGAACCAGGAGGGGCTGTTGACATCGGGTCATTACACGGCATTCACAAAACGTGGAACTCAATGGTATTTCTGCGACGATGAATCGATCAAACCAAGAGATTGGGAAACTGTCCCAACCTCGAGCGCATATTTGCTGTTTTATCAACGTGTTGCGACGGAGAATGTTCGTCCTTACTTAAAGCGACTGATTTCGCAGGCTGGGATCGCAGTTCCTGATGCGTTGTCGGACACAGAGTTACGGTCAAGAGCTTGGGAAGCTCGAAAGTCACTTTTAGAGGAGGCCAAGGCCAAAGCAGATGCAACCAAGCAAGCATTGCTGGAAGCACAAAAGGTGGCGCTTATTGCAGAATTGGAACAGGAACTGAAAATTACGCTAGACGCTTGCGATAAGCGGATCGATTCCGCTGCAATTGAACCCATCCCTGATGCGGTCATCCACAACTTGAGTCGGAGAGTTTCTGCGGCCCAGGAAAATGGATTATCTGATAGTGCATTATTAGCTCGTGCTACTCAAACCATCGCAAAACTGAAGGAGGTGGCGGCCTCGCAGGGAAATCTCATAGAGTCTCTGAATGATGAGGTGCTTCGTAAGATCATCGCTACTGCCGGTATGGTCGGGCCTCCATCGGATGCCACTGTGGACGATGTCAGAGCTCAGGCACGTCGTGCACAAGCACTGTACTTGACTGCCAAGAAGAGTGTAGCCCAACTGGTCGACGTTCCACATGCTTACAATCCATCGAAAGATCCACCGTTGTTGGTCACGAATCCCTTCACTGGCGCAACACAAGCGTTGCCTGCACACGCAGTACCTGGACAGGCCTGCTTTTTGACTATTGAAAAACCAGAAGAAAAATTGAGTCTTTTGCGTGCGCTGGGCCTCAGTGATGAGAATCAGTGCTTGGAAGCGCTGGCTCGTGCTGGTGGTGATGTTCAGTCAGCAGCAGAGTCCATCTTCGACGCCGAGCAGTCCCAGGTGGCAGATCCTGTCACCGATGCCATATTCAATGTGCCCATGGAGTGTGCGCAGACCGTCATTCCGGGTCAAACATTGGTCGTGTTCGACCCCTTCATTCACCGTGTATGCTTGCGCCAAATTCCCCATGACTGGCAACACGGCCAACCCATTGTCTTGTCCTTTTCGAAACCTTTGAACTGCCTGCAAGGATTTCGAAAGCATGGAATATTCGATGAAAAAGAGTGCCTCCAAGCCTTACGGGAATCACGTGGAAGCTACCGCAATGCGTTGTACCGGCTGGTGTCGGCAGCGAGTCGTCAAAATGAAGACGATCTCCAAGTCGTATCCGGCGAGCCGGTTGTCGACGGCACCCGTGTTCAGTCGACAGTCGAGGTTATGTTTGCAAGTTATCGCAATCGTTTCGCGGACGCACAGCCAGGGCAAGTCGTGATACTCACAAATCCATTCACCGGCGAAGAAATAAGACACGCACTTCCAAAAGACTGGCGCCACAATGTACCCGTCAGACTGCAGCTACCCAAACCCAAACAAAAACTGAATCGGTTGTCAAAAATAGTTCCTGCATTGCCCGAAAAGACGTATGTTTTCGCACTGGTTTGTGCAAAAGGCATTGTTGATGAGGCAGCTGCTCAACTGCGGCGACTAATTGAGTTTAGAAGACTCGCAGATTCAAAAGTAAAGAGCTTGTCGGACGCTGAGTGCATTGACTATCTTCAAGCTCACAACTTCGACGTCAAAGTTGCTGCATGGTCATTGGACATAGGACTGCCAGCAATTCGAAAATTTCATGCCACCGGTGATTTCAGTGCATTTCAAGCGCGGATAGTCGAGATGGCCTACGCAAGGAGCCAGGAGAAGAAGCGTCAGCACTTCGCAGAATTCTTCGAAAAGTTGAAAGCAACAGCAAGTCAAATGGGCCTCTCTGATATATCCGAAGAGAAGGTGAAAGCTCTCGTGGCTTATTTTGGATACCAGATGGAAGCCATTATTGGAGAATTAGTTTCGTGAGTTAGTTAGTGTTGTGGTTTCAAATGTTTACGACAGTCTAGGTTGTGGTGTGACTTGCACATGGTTTTGTGGTGGTGGCACTCGCTTAATATTGCAATGATGCACTCCCCGCGAGAGATACGAACTCATTCAATTGCTCGTTGAAGATTGCATAAAAGTCCTCCACAGTTTCCATGGTACACCCGTTGTAATCCTAAACAGCATATCAGCAACACAGTGAAGACCCACTTTTTGTAACAGAAGGATACCATGATAAAAAAGCAATGTAAGCAAAACTAACATAGCCATGACGCGAGTAATCCTCCAAGACTTCAACAGTTTTCGCTACTCCGGAAGCAGCGTCAGTTGCATCTTGGCGGCGGTGAAACGCCTTCGACAACTCCTGTAGAGGCATCAACGTGGGATCATTGAGACCCAAAAAGTGCAATATCCGTCTCATTGTGGTGCTGTTTGTTGGATCGGTGGGACTGGGACCAACATCTGAGGTGTGCAAGAACAGAACCTGCGCATTGACGAACAGAAATAAATCTCGGAGCGACAGCTTTTTTGCCATTGTGTTCTTGGGCTTGAATGATCCTTCATATCTCAGACGGCGAATAGTGTCTGGGAATGAACTCAGCAGAATTCTTAATTGCTCTGCCTCCTCATCGGCAACAAGATCAAAGTCCAAAACTGCCTGAAACCAGCGCAATAAAGGTAGTAGAAAGATGCCTTGTGTCAGTGGGCCTTGCCGGTTTGCTGCACAAGTAGCGACGGCATCAGATCGAAGTCCGCCATGAGCCAATTGTGATTTTGCAGCGGCGAAAGAGTCCACAACGGATGTGGTCTCATTGTGTGCTGAACGTTTTTGAATTTCCGCCATTACACAGCGTAGCAAGTGAGACTTGTACAAGCTGAAATATCTATCACAGGAATATGACCGTTGGTTTTTGCTTTCAAAGGCCAGCACTTCCTCAGGAAGATCCCATTTTTTACTGCCAGTTCGCAGATGCCCGCGGTGTTTCTGGAGTGGTAGCAACCATCCAGCGGCAAATACCAGAGCCGGATTCTGCACCACAGCTATAAGTTTCAAATCATGTCGAAGCGTCGAGAGCAACAATGCCGTGCTGGATGAACTGTACAAGTAGCTCATGGAGGCCTCGCCCGTGAGATATTCTCCAGATGCGGAGAGAAGCCCACTCGCTCGCGGCAGCAAAGTCTGTTTCACATACAGTTCACGCAGTTGACGTAGTTTGTTGGTGGTATTGTACTCAATGACATCATGTTCAACAAAAAAGTTGGGTGCTGCACATCTCGGTGGTACTACCGATGGATGTTGGACGATGTTGTGTAACACTGACATTCGTGGTGCTCTCAAGCAACAGAAAACAACAAAATGTCGAAGCCTGGCATCAAAGTCTAATGCGGGTTGTGTTGACGCCGTCGACGTGCATGTCGACGCAACCTCCACCACATGCACATCACGATTTTCCAATGCGACGCGCGCGCTTTCTACGATTGGCCTCCACGTTGCCTGCAACAGGGATGTCGCCGAGGTATTGAAGAGGAAAGAAATATCAGAATCACTGAGGCCGCAGAATTCGGATCGGTTTCCACCACTAAACCGAGCAAGTGTCTTTGCCACTCTTTTCAATTGATGCCCTACAAAATGTACTTGCCACGGAGGCAAGAAATTCACATACAATGGAACTTGTTGACGAGCGTCATGGTCCTCCGGCATCATGACGGGATCGTACTTGGACGACCAAATGGCAATGGAATCCTGGTGCAATTGGTTTTGCGGGGCATCGCAGTCCCACGAACCGTTTGTGGATTCAGATTCACTGTTGGAAGATATCCAGCGAAGCATCGAGCAAATTGTTTGCGTTGTCTGTTGCGGATTGAGCATCGTTGTCTCATACAAAATTGCCACATATTTGATTTGTTGTTTGCTGCAAATCATACTCTTCAACAGAGATAAATGCCACTGTACCCACGATAAGAGTTCAAAGTGCAGTTCTTGAATGGACATGTCCACTCTAGCGGTCACGTGTGGGCCGCTCTGAGCACCCGCTGCACGCAACCCCCGTGACACTATGTTGTCGATGGGATTGCGAATAAGGTGAACGACACCCGCGTACCCTAATAGTTCCTTTGAAACCTCTGCTGAAAACATTTGTGGAGCAAAATCGCGCAAAGGTTCAGTGTCAGCGAATTCTTCATTCAACGCGTCCCAAACGCTTTTGTAGTGGCGGAGGTGGCTTTTTACCAGTACACCTTCTCCGGCAAGGCCCATCCTTCCAGGCCCATTTTTGTCAAATGCTTCTTTGATCGCATACACGAAGCGGGGAAGGCTACTTTCGTTATTCGAGCTATTTTGCTGTTCCATGCTGAACCGTACACACGTCTTTCGGTTTGGGCCATTGACGTCACTACACTCTTTTTTGTAGACTGTATGCTTGAAGATACCAGAAGCTCGCCGAATCAAATTCAACACCCAAGAGGTGCCCGAATTCGGAAAGGTGGCCAACATCACTGGCACCGGTCGATTGACGGGAGCAACGCAATGCTCATGGTCGTCCGACAGTGCTGGAAAAGGCACCATCCCCCATTCAGGATTTTGACTACACGTAGGTGTCACAACGTCCGCAGCTCGCATTATAATGTCAACGATGTCCATGTAACTGGGACCGGCTGCGGAGCGCTGGAAAGCGTCGACGAACAGCTGCATTGGCATGGGATGCTGTGTAAAGCGCATCCCAACTGGATGGGGTAGCGACATACCAACGCCACCTTGTTGGTTCCGAGTGGTAATAGATGCAGGCACACGCACTACATTGTCATCGTCTGGTACCATGTTGGGAAATTCCTCCAACTGTTGATATGTGCCACTGAGCCCCATGCAGTAGTTTATATTTTCGCTTCTCCATCTTCGCACGGGCACGCCTGATTGGACTTTGTCAAAGTTTGACCGCAACAACCCGGACACTGTTCTTGAGATGTTGTCGACGTGAAGGGAGGTATATATTTGATCCTGTGCGTGTTGTGCTTTTTGCCGAAGTACAGCATCGTGTTGCAGGGTAATGTCTTTTTATAAACATTGATCCACACAACCGCAGCCACAACAACAGCCACAACAACAACAAAATGCAAAGTTACTTACACCTCGTTGTGAGTGTTTCATACAAGGAAAGACAGCGACTTACTATGCATCGCACGTGCGAGATTTTGCGGACTCACTTCGCTCCACCAGACGTGTCCGAAGTTGATTGAGCCTCCATTTGAATTGCGGAATACGCCAGTCGAGGAATTATCGCACGGCCAGACTCCCTCGCATTTGGTACGAACGGCTGAAACGGTGAAGGTGGAAGAATCGTTCAACCATTCCTGCGTTGGCAACACAGTTTCCTTTGGAAGAAGAGCCGGGGTGCCTTGCAACGCCGCATCATATACTGTCAAGGCGAAACCTTCCGCTCGATAAGGCAAGACGAAGCAATCCGCGGAACTGTACAGAGCGTCCATTTCTTTCTGTGACTTGCCACTATTTTGACTTACATCTGAAACTATGGTGATACGGTACTTCCGCGCTTTGTAGAGCTCATTGTTGGAAAAGTTTCTGAGCTTGTCCGCAATGGTGGTTGCGAATTTCACTCCTCTTCCTGATGTTGGCCAATACGACGCATAAATTTGCAGTTCGACAGGTCGAACGGCATCATAGCTCTCAGCGAGTAGGGTGAAGGCGTCCAGTAAAATATCAATCCCTTTTCGAGGGAGCACGCCACCGACGAATAAGAACACAAATGGCTTCGTGGCATCCGAGGAAACTGATTCCTCCGGTGTTACAGGGGGACTTGCCTCGCTGTCCGTTTTGAAAGCAAATGAACTATTCGCCGGGGTTCGACCCACTAGAGCATGTGGCACGACAAAAATGTCTTTTGAGCTCAAAACCTCAGCTCTTTGCAAAACTGTTTTGACGTACAGTGATGGAACCCATATTTCGTCAACACACCGGTTGATCATCGTGGACCACCTCATCGGAAAGCCATCCACTTCCCATGGCATATGAAGGATCAACCGCGACCGATCTGTTGGGAGGGGTCGACCGCGCGCTCGCCACGTTTTCTGAGACACAATTCCCGGTAACGCCGTTGGCAGCCAGGTTGTGGATCTTATTGTGACACGAGGAGTCGCGAGAGTGGCGTCGGTGTAATGCCAGCCATGTGGTCCCGCAGAAAATAGCTCCAGTACACCTTCGCGATTTGGATCTATGCCGTGTGCAGTGCATGTACGCGTCCAGTTTCGGCCAGGCGGCCACGGAACAACATGTATTGCCCGAAGCGTATCATTTTGCGACGCTGCCACAATCGAAGCGTGAGAACACGATGATGGCGGTCGAACGAGATCAAGTCCTCCATAATGCGGACCATCGGTACCGTTGCCCGAGACAGCGAGCAGGACATTGAGCAGCCCCCTATTTGCGTGCGCGATACCCGAATGGGATTGCACATCGCCCTCAAATATTACTTCCGGCAATGAAGCTTTGCTGTGGACCCACTGCGAAACGCATATTTGAACGAGAACGGCCACCGCGATATGCGAATGCAGCATGTGATCAGTACAGCCGCCGACAGCAGACTGATCATCGGTCGACGATTGAGGCTGTCGTGAGCAAGTGGTTTCTGCAGCTGATCATTGTGACTATTTGAAGGGTTTGTTGATCCGTATCATAAAATCCCGCCTGGAGCCAATCCGTAGCGCTTCATCGCCAGCTTGTCCAGTTCAACCGTGATAAGTCACAAAAAATGTTGCCATCAGTATCTATCCCGCACAATTCTGCTGCTTCCATCGACTGCCGATGACGCGTCCGTGGATAGCGCCATCCCCGAGTGACCTGTGCCACGCCATGGACGCTTTCAAAATGAACATCAACCGCAAGGGCCCCGCACGGTATGACAACAAGCGCACACAATAGCATACTACCGCACAAACAGGAAGACGGTAAACCTCCAAATACTGTACCCAACACCATTGTCCGCCGTATCCGCCGTGGCCGCTGTCGACGTTCAACACTCACGCAGCACGCGCACGAAAACCACCGCCACACGAAGTGCAGCTGCGATACGTGCCGCGACACACGGGCAGTCTGTCGAAAAAGTGTGATCGAAGGAACAAAAGTGAACAAGCAAGCAAGCAAACAAACGAAGAAACGAATGAACAACCCAACAACAACGGACACCCAACAACGCAACGAACGAACGAAGCAACGAACGGACGGACGAACGAACGAAAAACTCCAACTGTGCTGCGCGCCAACAGCGCCAACACCACCGATTCGTTGACACGCTCGTTCGCTCGCTCAACACGCTCCTCTCCCTAAAAGTCTGGGGCCTGCCGCGCTGCCCGCTGTTGGCGCGCCGCCGCACTTTTCTTATTTTCTATCATAGACGCCGACAAATATTATTATTGAAATGACTGGATTAATGAGGCACTGATTTGTAAAAATTGAACCGTATAGTTGGATATCATTTTGGGTTAAATATTGATATGGACAGTGTTGAAGGGGTTATTCATTATGTGGGTGCGGCAGTGAGTGAGTGAAGCTTTGAGATTGATGACGATGTCGTTCGTCGTTCGTCGTGCGGCAGTGAGTGAGTGAGTGAGTGCGTGAGAGCGCGGGCCGTCGTTCAATTTTGAACGAAGTCCGTCCGTCCCCCTCACAGTCAGTCAGTCACAGTGTTGCCAGCCACGTTCGCATTCACAGTCATTGCTTCTTCGCTCCCGACTTTGACGGCGACGACGAGTTGCAAAAGTTTTCGTCCGTCTCCAGTCAATTCGGACCGCGTGCGTGGAACGATGGAAGTCACGGAGGAGTCACGGAGGAGTCACGGAATCACGGCGTCACGGAGGAGTCACGGAGTCACCCACGAGGTGGAGTTCCGTTGTCATGCAGGAGTGGTGGAGTCACGCTTGAGTCGCGACGCCACGAAGGCAAATGAACAAAGACTTACTATCATATGTTCCGTTCCACGCGACTGGTACAATTCGAAGACGAACAAGCAGCTAACCTTGAGCCACGATCGACGACCTAGCAAATCAAAAGAGGCATTCGACACAAGTCATGAGTCGTTGTACTCCTGAGACGCATGACACTCACGAACAGTGTGTTCATGTATTGTTTGTTCGATCCGGCCGTTGTCATGTGTTGATCGGTTGTGGTTGCCATTTCGTGGAAACACTCGCCAACAGAGAAACTAGGGACACGAAGTGAGGTGTAGTACGCCCATTCACGTCACGCTGACAGCGCACTAAATGCTGTGTGTGTTTGTGTTCAACGAGCAAAAACATTTCGTTTAAATTGTGATTGTATGTGCATCCCATAATTGGATGGCACGGTACAGTCTCGCTGTGCTGTGCCTCCCGGTCTCGGTGAGGTTGCACAACAGCCGCTAACTCCACCGGCAGCGGGCAATTGCTCCCGACGGACTCCAGTAGGTCTCACGAAACTATGTCGTCGCCACGCGTGAAAATTTTAAAATGGGTGAAAGAATCGGTGGACAAGTGTGAGAACTTGGAAAAGTCGCGCATCCCAGGCATTCGAAACTTCTTCTCTCGCGGATGGGCGAACGGCACGTCTCTTGCCACCCTGATTTTTGCTCTTGATGCATCGGTCCTGAATCTCGCCGCTTCAGATCAACTGTCTCAGACCGAGCGAGTTCAAGAGTGCTTTGATGTAGTGAAAGCCAAGTGGTCGGTCGAACCTCCTTGTACAGTTTCATCATGGACAAAAACCAAGCGGTTAAAAACAGAATTTCTCGTCAGTTACTTACACAGCATTATGAACGCAACGTTACGACCCTTTGTCGAGACGGGAGACGGCGGCGACACTGACAATGTGCCCGGGACCACAGAAAATACCACAAAGAGTTCTCAACATCCAAACGACCAGCAAGTTGACGGTACTTTTGACAATAATGATGGTGAGGTAGCCAAAATTGCTCCTGAGGCAGGAAAGGACGCCGACTCTGAGCTTTTGACTGAGCCGGCCGGGCAGGCCGACCGCACTGACCCGTCACACACCAGCAGACAAAGTGATGCGGACGCGAATGCCAACACTAATCGGACCTCTGAGGAAACCTTTGAGCAAGAGAACCAAAGTGGCCGGCCTTCATCGGACAAGGTAAACACCGACGATGTCCACGGTGACACGCAGGGTCGACAAGACTCTGTCGATGACACCAGGTCTCCTCACGACCTACAAGTTGCAATGACAAAAATTCAGCAGCTTGAAGAACAATTGCAAGCAGAAGCTGCCGCCAAGACCGCGCTGGTGCAGAGTGTCGACGCCATGATGCAACAGCTGCAGCATTTCCGCAGCGTTTGCGCCGGGTCTGCCAGCGGTAATTTTGGACCGCATTCGCCACCTCCTAATGCGGTGGATTATATGACTTCTCCTGGCAGCCGCATTCGCACGTTGAAGTCGCCTCATCACCGTCACGCACGGGACTCGTCTTCCTCGCAGTTTCCGAGTTACAATAGACATTTGCGCACGCCGAACGATTTCGGACACAGTGGTGTTAATTCTAGCACCGTGCTGCGGCGCCAGCAGTACAAATTCCACGAATCCAGTGCTAGGAGCACCCATCGGCCCACGTCCGGACATCGTGTCAGCTTTCAGAGGGAGAACTTTCCACCATGGGAAGAAGCGTTCCGGGACCCTGTTCCTTTGCGAACTCCAGCTTCAGGAACTCCACCGCCGTGTGATTTGACGCTGGAGCTGCAAGCGGAGATCAACGCGGCTAGCCGCAAGAATAGATGGGCCGAAGATCGCAGCGCGCTCCTCCGCCCTCCATCGCACTCGTGGAACAGCTTCGGTGCACCCAAGAACCGCGCCACAGCTTCTGAGAACTTCTTCAAAAATGCGAAAAGTATTCGGACTCCGTTGGGTACGGCGCAAATGCCCAACACACCAGCACTGGATAGTGACGACGACATTTTAAATCGCACGAACAGCAATATTTTGTCATCGTCTGCGAGGGAAGAGTCGAATGCCAGCTTTATGGAAAAAGTTGACCAAGGCCTCGATCGACAAAGGCAGCACTTGCAGACGCAAGTGGATCAACTGTCACAGAGTCCTTTCTTTTCACAGCGCACAAACGCAAGCCGAAGCCGCTCTAGGCTTGGGGAATCAGATGGTTCGGTTGAAGAAGACGTTGCAGAGCATGATGTTGAAAATGCCCCTGAATCACTAGCGCGAAGCGATTTGTTTGATGATTTTCGCGGCCCTGGTAGGGGCGGCGGAGGAAATCACACCGAAGGAAGCGACGACAAAAGCGACTCATTGGAACCCATGTCGACATTGAGTGGCACGTTGGGGATCTCTCCCATTAAGCCGCATGCAAAGCCCTCTGCTGGTTCTCCAGCAAATTTCCAGACGCGCCAGCAAGGTTCGCGTTCCGACTCGGCCAGGGACCCGTCGGCATCGTTGCTTGAAACTTTGGACATGTTGTCACCGTTCGCAACCACCACGTCATTAAAGAAAACGGACCGCCCTAATCCCGCCACGTCGAGTGGCGCCAATAGAGTGAATAGTCCGATGTGGGGAACGCCGATAGCTAAGTCGGACATCCCTTCTCCACATGCGAAGCGTATTCTGCAATTTCGTAGCGACCACAAGACTGACCCCGTGCCGGTGCCGCCTCCTCGATCCTCGTCACTGCGGCCATCACCGACCTCCTCTCGACCAGGCACGTCGTCTCCACCACAAGTGGAAAAAGATGCAAGACATACTGCGGCGATAATTGCCGGTTCGGCAGCGCGCCGTCTGTCAGACCAATTGAAGCAGCAGGCGCAAAGTGCCACTGAAGCCGCACTTGCGGCGGCTGAGGCATCCCAGGCCTCTTTCGCTGCTTTGACGTCGTCTTCTGGATGGCGTTCTCCTCCACGTTCATATGCTTCGAACACTAGCACCTCATCGCTCAGGAGCGTATCGCCAGTTGGGCCACATGCTGCGCCATCACTGGCTTACATGCGGCATCGCAACGCAAGTGAACTATTGAGGCACCGTTTGTTGGTCCACGGCATGCCCAAGCCACATTCGGCACCAGGTTGGTTGAATTTACGCACCGAACACGTTGCGTACACTGTCATGACACTCTGAACGTGTTTGTTTGTGATGGCAAACCAGGAATTACTCGCGCGCTTGCACACCTCCAAGTAAGCACTTTTGCAACGCAGCGTAGTAAAGTGACGAGTTCTTCGCCAACAACCTACGGAAAGCTATCAACGTTTTCAATTCCCCGCCCCGGCAGCACATCCCCATCGCATGATTTGCGATGGTCACCGATTCGAGGACTCAACGTGCCAAAAGCAACTCCAAACTCGTTTGCGAGTCGCTCTTTTTGATGATACAAAATATATAATAAATAATAAAACAAATTTTCCACAATAATGCTCAACAAATGCCGTTCATTTTCCGAGTTCTTCGCCAGTGTCAAGGGTCTCTGTGGTTTGGATGACACCAAAACGGTTGCATCGCCGCAGAACGACGTCATTAGATCCATCCCACCGAATCACCTTGGGGAGCCATCTCTGACTAGCAACTTTGATCCAATCACCTTCACAGCGTGAACTTGTGACGATATCTCCACGAAATGCAAAGACACACGCGGCACCTTCTTGCTCCTCCACTTTGGACTGTGGGTCTGGCTTCGAGCGATACCACATGTCATCGACACATATGTAATGCTCCACTCCTTTGGTATCTTGTTCTTGGGCTACGTCTGCGTCCCCTGTTCCTCGAACTGGTTCCTCGTGCAGTGCACACTCCAACATAAATGCTTCGTTGGGCGTGACAGTTTTCGCATAGAAGTTTGGAATGCGTGCCACTATACGAAATCCATACGCCTCGTAAAGGGCAAGTGCGGCCATGTTGTCGACTTGCGTGTGTAGCGACATTGTGCGGACTGTGCTGCTACCAACCAGCTCTGACTGCAGCATCGTCAGAAGCTTGCTCGCGATGCCCTGTCGCCGAAACTGCGGAAGAACTGCCAAATTCGTTATGTAAGCTTGAGGAACACCTCGGTGCAATTTGGGCTTATAACACACGGCCCCAATGGTTCTGGAACTGTGTGCATCTCGCGCGACGAAACTCGTATGATCCGCCGTCAACAACGTGCTGTAGAAGCTGTCATCGTACCGAATGGGTATTACTTCTTCATTCAGCTTTCGTATTTGGTCGACATCACCAGTATTGGACACCTTTTGAAACTGCAATGCGGGTGTTGGAGGTAAATTGGTTTCACTGGCCTGAGCCTTGCGACAATTTTGCCGCTCGAGATTTTTTTTCTTTCGCTGACGACGCAGTGATACCAAATCTTTTGTCATCGCGAATGCATCGCGCGGCAAAACGTCGGGTACGTAGTAGTTAACAACTGTGTTCAGAATCTCAAATCCTTGCTTTTGATACAAATGAATGGCGGTAGCATTGTTGACCTGTGTATGCAACGCAAGCACATGAATGTTCAAGTTTGAAGTTGCCTTCTCAACGAGGGTCCGCAACAATTGTGTTGCCACTCCATTGCCGCGGAACCGTGGTGCCACTGCGAGACTCAAAATGTACGCGCCGGGTCGATTGTGGATGCTCTGTCTTCTGCACGAAATACCCCCAGCACAAACGCTGCGGCCCGAGCATAGAGCAAGGAATGTCATGTGATCGGACTTGAGCAAGTCTTCATAGTATTCGTCATCGTACCGTACTGGAAACACCTGATCATTCAATTGGCGCACCAGCGCTACGCCTTTCGCGTCCACCAATTCAACAATCTCGATCGCAGGCAAGTCCGGTAGTATAATGGTAGATGTAGATGCCATCGCACTCATCGTGTGCCGGGGACCGGGAAACTATTAGAATTGTGTCGTTGAAATGCTCATAGCGTTTTTCGTGCGGATTCCACAGGCGTCAAATTTGGAAGGGACCACGCCATAGAGTATGCCACAGTGCATAATCTCTCACCACGGCAGGCCATGCCACTTTTCAGTTGAGCACCTCCCACAAGGTAGTGCATCGAAATGCCACTCACAACGGAATAGCTGTCGCAGACACAGTCACAACAACGCCAGTCGTACCCAAACGGCTTTGGCGCAGCAGGTAGCCTCGATACCATGGCATGACACCCATGTCACGTCATCACCCACATGCCCGGCATCGCTGCCTCTCCATCGCATCACCTCACACATCCACACATCCGCACATTATCACATCCACACATCCGCACCATCAAACAGTTAATCATCGAACCTGCAACAACAGCGGCAACGACAGTGAAACCACCTCCCCCGCTTCGTTCTGCACGACGACGACTGTGTTCCCGTCGTTCGTCGTCCGCCGTCGTTCGTCGTCCGTCGTCCGTCATTCGTCTGTTGGCCGACTGCCGACTTTGGCGAGGACGAGCGTGTCACAACAGCACCGCACACCGCACACCAGCACACCAGCGCACCACAGACGCTGTGACGAACTTTTAGTGACGGTGAAGTCTGTCACTATTATCTCTCTGTCCCTCCGTCTTTGCTGTGCTTGTGGTCATCTATGTCCCTGCTTGTCGGATGGCTGCTGCTCTTTCAAGCAATGGTGCGGTAGTTGGTGAGCGTTGGTTGTGATTCGTGACGGAAGAAAGATGGAGCGACAAGCCATGTGGCGAAATGTGTGATGCTCGATGGGCACAGCCACGATGGGCACATACATTGCATTGCGTTGTGCGCAGTGGCCGTTGCGAAAGATGAAGTGCCTGTTTTCGCTGTTTCCAAAAGAAAATAGCTGAGGTGGAGTATAATTATTTGGACATAGAAAGGAGTCAAAAGGAGTCAACGGAGGCTTGGTTGATCCGTGACTTCACGAGGTCACACCCGTACCTGATACGGCTAGTCCCTTGTCGTCAGTGCTCTGTGGCCAATCTACCACTTTT
>ENA-OWNT01002978-OWNT01002978.1-seawater-metagenome-genome-assembly--contig:-NODE-2978-length-16662-cov-4.458909_pt1 | contig 16662 bp, 16 predicted proteins | sample MGYA00238136_ERZ651165 | MGnify/ENA primary metagenome ERZ651165 (study PRJEB26861, sample SAMN08777766) | seawater metagenome | isolation source: coastal seawater | place: USA: Florida | collected...
CCAACTGCACGAAGCGAACTCGCCTCAGGTGGAGCGTGGCGCTCCATCTTGTCGGCGACGTGGCAGTTCAGGGAATCTGACGCTACGTCACGCATGTTGTCGCATGCTGGCGACAGTTTTCGTAAGGGCGCTTGGGTTCGGGACTGCAGCCAACCGGGTTATCCAGCTTCTTCCGCTCCGACTGTTTGGCACGATGCATGCAAAGCGTGAAGGCGTCATCTACAACCTAGGGAGCAAAGATGAACGACGTTCTCGCAAAGAAGAAGTTGGATGCCTTGGTGCTGAATGGCCTGTTGGCCGTGGACATTGCGTCAGGTCTTCTGGAACTCCGCCAGATGCTGGTGATCTGGACGAAGAAACTCGGTGTTACCGTGGTGGTGGACCCTACGTCTTCTCCTCGCGCCATCGACTTCCTGGCTGGCGTCGGACTCGGAGGTGCGAGCGGCGCACTGACGGGTGCGGCCGGCGGTGCGCTCATCGGAAGTGCCCTGGAGAACACCACCGACGGCATGGTCGCTGGAGCGATCATCGGGGGTATCATCGGAGCCATCGCAGGAGCGAACGCCGTGGCCAACGGTGGAGTACGCGTCCGCATCCACATTCCAGTCGGCCCGACGGCGTTCTTGAGGCTCGTGTGATGTCGGTGTACATCGACGAAGCACTTCCTGTGGACCCGATCGAGGCACAGGCAGTGCTGCTTGCCCGCCGCCACCATCGCGCCCGGGTGCGTGATGGCGTGCAGGTTGCGGAAGCGCTTGCGTTTCTGTTCGGCCATGACGCGGATGAAGCATCTCGCTTCGAGGAGGCGGCTAAGGCGCCGTCGCCCCTCGAGGCGGCTGCTGCCACCGTGGCCACGAACGGCATCGCCACGCTGGGACACGATGCCGACCACGTCGAACGGTGTCGGTTTTTCCTTCTGGAGCGGAAGAAGGGAATGCCGGCGTTCGACGGCATCCTCGCACTTGACCTGGGGACCCTTCTTGCGGTGGCACAGGCGGCGGAGCTCGCGCGAGCCGACGACATGACCGGCAAGCCCCCGCTCCCGATCTTGATTCTCGGTGAGACGGGGACCGGCAAGGAACTGCTCGCCCAAGCCATCGTCAACCACTCGCGCAGAGGCGGGCGGCCCTACGAGAAGATCTCCGTTGCGGGCGTAGGCAAGAGTCTGATTGCAAGTGCGCTATTCGGCCATCAGCGTGGCGCATTCACTGGTGCAGACAAGGACCGAACCGGCCACGTTCGGAGGGCGAACAAGGGCACTCTGTTGTTGGACGAGGTTGGCGATCTTCCCATGTCCGCCCAACTGCAGCTCCTTCGTTTTCTTGAGACGGGGGAGTTTCATCGGCTTGGAGACGACGCGGTCCACAGGAGCGATGTCCGTGTCATCGCGGCGACCTGGCAGGACCTCGACCGGCTCATGAAGAAGCGGAGATTCCGACGTGATCTGTACCATCGCATCTGCACGGGCGTTGTCCGGCTCCCACCGCTCGTCGAGCGAAAGACGGGCTTCGATACCCTGGTGACGGAGATGCTTCGCGGTGTGCGCGAGGGCCAGACCGTTGGCCGAGCAGCTCGAGATGCACTCCGAATGCACGATTGGCCCGGCAACCTGCGCGAGCTTCACAGCACCATTCGACTGGCCAGCGTTCGAGCAGGCGACCGTATCCGCCTCGAGGATCTGCCATGGAAGATTCAAAGCTCCTTTCTTGCCAGGCCAGTGGAGGAACGGGCTGCGGCATTCCTCGGCGACGAGGAGCCAAGCCCACAGCTTTCGCTCACCCGCGCGAACGTGGTGACTCACGCCATCACGGCCACATCAGAGTCTCCTCGCCTGTCCCGGCAGGAACGGCAGCTCCTGGAGGTCATGGAGATGTTTCCCGATCCGACCGGGGAGCACCGCCTCGCAGTCCAGCAGGTGCGGGAAGTTGTTGAGTTGGCCCATCGAGCCAACCACACTCGCAGCATCTCCAACCGGCTCGCCACCGCGGCTACAGTTCCCGGCGCCATGCCGGAAGAGTTCCGTGAGGCGCTCCACAATCGGTCTGTCGCGCACAAAGAAGCTGCCGCGCGGACACAGGCTACCGCGGACGAGCTATATCAGGCACTTCCGAGCACGAGCCCATGGATTCGGATCTATATGGAAGCGCAGAATCATCCTTTCTTCCGTCTCGATGACGGCACCGCGCTCACCCAGGTGATGTTCATGGCCGCGCAATTCCTGACGATGGCTCAGCCGCTCGCCCCGGAGTTCGTGGAGCACTTGAGGGAGATCGCCCGGCAGGGTGGGCTCCGGGGTCTCGTCGACAGAACGAAGCAGCTCATGCTCGACAGCCTGGACGACGAGAAGCCGGAGGTAGAGAACGTCTTCGAGGTGCCCGCTGGCTCACACCGCCAGTGGGATACCGAGGCTTGGACGAGGGTAGTTGAGCAATACAACACCCGTCAGGAGCTCGCCCGCGATCTCGACATCAGCGGGACGACGCTGAAGAAGTACCTCGATGCGGCTGGTGTCACGCCCCACTGGGCTCGGCGAACATGAGACCGAGTAGCTCGGAACTGTGGTGAATGCAGGATGGCGACATCGCCGGCGAATCACGAGTGTGGAATGTAGCCACCTTGACGCGGGAAGACACAAGAGCAAACCTTGTCTTCGGTGACGATGAGGATGTGGGCAGGAACGCGGCCGCGGATTCCGCTGGTTCGTAGCTCCTCACCCGTGCTGATGTCCTCGAGGCTGGGCCCCGCGGGCCCGTCTGGGTGCGAGTGCCAGTCGCCGACATACTGAATCAGTCCGCCGGTGGCGTCGTCGGCCGCGCTCATCGATTGCGCCACTCCCGCAACCCCACGGACGAATCGAGTGGGCTCCTCGATACTGTCAGGAGGAGCAGGGTCTGCCCGCGTCACATAGAGGATGTTCTTCTTCGGATGTACCATCCCGAATAGAACGCCTCCTGTTTCGTTCGGAGCCTTCTCCCGGAGTTGTTCCCGCATGAAGTCCAGAGCGCTTCCGGCGATACGTATGTCCCAACTGCTCCCGGCTGCGCCCAAACGGCGCCACGGCAACACCGACATGCGGTTGATGGATCCCTTCGCCGGTTCACTAGGGTTCGGCTGGGTTAGGAGCACCGATCCATGCTCCGGCGTTGGTTGCCGCAACTCCATGGAGAAGGAGTTGGCGTGCCAGCTGATCATGTCTCCCGAAATCCGCATCGTGTCGGACGAGCACGAGAGCCCTACGATGATTTCCTCGTACGCACCTCCCTTGTCCCGAAGGCTGCGGTGATGCTGAAGCCAAAGGGCTACAGACCCCTCCGGGCTGTCGACGGCGGAGTCAAAGAGACCGACTCGAATCTCGTCGATTCTCGGATTTCTGTCCGGCCCCTCCTGGGTGAGCACGCCCAGCAAGCCATACAACGCAATCTCCGCTCGGGCCACGCGACCACCGATGGCCGCGTCGCACAGGAGCTCCAGAACTTGGGCGGACGCCGACATGTCGAGCACGCGAGCGGCTTTCGTCAGCACGTCTGGGTGATCGAGGACAAAATCCTGCGCCGACATGTCGAACGCGCGCGGCTTCACCTCTTCACCTGTGAACATCGCCTTGATCTCATCTGCCATGGCGGTGGCCTTGCTGGCGCCTAGATACTGGGAGCTCAAGGCGTGGCGGGCAAGGTTGTGAGGCTCCAGCCGGTCATTGTCCACGAGATCGAGGTCCGCGTGACCGGCGCGGCCCCGACCAAGCGCAATCATAGAACCAAGCGCGCCACAGCCGAGCACGACCCAGCGCTGGTCTTGTTCCGACATCTTCGATCTCGAGAGACGTGCCGCCTTCTTCCGCGTCATCGGCTGGCGATGACCCACATCAATGAGCTCCTTCGGGTCCTGCGGAGGCAGGACGACGAAGCTCACGAACTCAATCGCCTCAGCGGAACCCAGCACAATGCGCGGACGCGGGAGCGCGATTACTAGAGGTAGAATCCCGTCTATTGCCCAGCCTTGCGAAATGTAGGTACGCATGACTCTCGCCATGGGAATGCCCACTCGGTCGCACCAAGCCACGAGCTCTTCGTACGACGTGGGAAGGTCGCCGTTGTAGGCGTCAATTGGATTGATGTCTGGCCACAGGACGACGCCCCAGAGCCCCACGAGCCCCAGCTTCTGCCGGCCTTCAACGACGTGCTTGCGCCGGTGCAGCCACGGGTCCGGCTGAGCAAGCGGATCAAGAGACAGCTTAGCCACGAGGCTGGGCGGGTTCTCTCGATACGGAGGAATCGCCTCCATTGGGAGCTCCAGGCTGACGGACTCCAGCGCATACCGGTTGGACCCAAGTAGGGCCGCAGCCCGAGCCCTGGTCGAAAGCCTGGTATAGAAAAATGCGGCGCCCGCTCTCCCGATAGTTCGTCGCCAGCCTCGGGAGACGAGGTCACACATCCGCGCGTTTTCATAGAGAAAGATGCAGTCGTTGAGCCGGGGGAGGATGGGCTCGTACGGCTCGCTGGGAGGGTTGAGCTTGCCTCGAGCGGCGTCGCGCAGCCAGTGCTCGGCGCGTTCGACGAGGTCCGTGACAGTATGTTCGGCGAACCACTCGTCCATAGACCCCTTGTGCAGACACAGCCAAGCAGGGTCTTCGCGATGCCCTGGATAGAGGTGGGGTAGCTGGTCGCGCGGAAAGCTGACCCGGTTCATCCCCACGCGGGGACACTTGTGGGGGAATCGGATCGGGTCGATCTGGATCAGTACCGGCTCTACGGGGCGTACGTCTCGGCGCTTGTGTGGGCCACGTGTTGGTATGCTGACGGCAAGCTCAAGGCAGATCGCCACGCCGAGGCCGTTTAGCTTCACAGAGACGGCCGCACCAAACGCCCCTTCTAGTTCTCTGACGGCGTGAACAACTGCAATGGGAAGCTCGTTGCGGTCTGCGTCACTCCACAGGTCGCTGAACAGTTCAGCCATATGATTTTGGAATCGTCGCCACGCTGGAGACGCTCGCCGCCACACCCGACCTCTTGCGGGTAGCCGGCTCAAGCGACGGTCCATCCGACGTGAAATCGAAACGGATCGGCTTCGGCTCCTTCGTGTTGGGGTGTTCCCCGGTCACCAGGAAGTGGTCCGCTTTGACGTGCTTCAGGTAGACCTTCTTTGCCTCATGATGGGGCGGTGGAGAGTCTGACTTCTTGATCTCCTTGCAGGACGCGACGATGTAGGCACCGTCTCCAGTTCTTGCCTCCAGGACATCGACGGACGCCTCTTTGGGCTCCGAGTTGTCCTTGTACGGATTCGCGTTGAAGTACGTCCAACTACAGTGATGCGGGGCGAGCAAGAGGTCCCACTCGTAGTCTTTCTCCTTGCTAAGCTCGACGATCTTCTCCCAAACCGGCCAGTGCGCGTCCCCGCCCAGGAGCACCAGGTTGGAGCGGTCGACTTCATCGACATCGAATCGCAGCTGCATCACGATGCTGGTGTCATTTCGGTCGGCCTTGGCGTCGTCGGTCATCTCCTTGAATGGGGCGTGGATGAACATGTCGAAATCATCGTAAGAAGTCGTGTTCACCGTGTTCGTCGTATTCCCCGGCACCGTCACCAGATGCTCGAGCCCCTTCAGGTCGTCCGCGCCCGTCCAGCCAACGATCCGAATGCGGTTCCCAGCGTCGTCCCGACCGTCCTTCTTGTCACGATGCAGCTTTAGTCGACGGTTGGCTTCCTTCTGAAAGGCTTCCGCCGAGTCGCTCAGATCGTCTTCGGTCTCGTTGAACACGCGAGGCGTGAACCAGAGTTCATCGACGATAATCGTCGCCGGTTCGTCTTCCTCCGGCTCCTTCCAATCGTCGGGATCACCCTGATGGAAGACCCGCCCAAAACCACCGCAATGGTCACGGTCCAGGTGCGTCAGTACGAATGCGTCGAGGTGCGGCGCTCCCTTCTTTGGAGAGAGAAGGTCCACCAGGTCCTTTCTCACGTCGAAGCGATCGTCGCCATCTTCCTCCGATTCAGTGGTGATGTGGCAGTCGACCAGTATGTGGGCGTCGTCGGACAGACCAATCAGGACTGTATCCCCGTTGTGAACAGGATAGAACTTGATGAAAGGCGTGGCCATCGGTGCTCCGCGAAGGGACCACCTTTAAACACGGTCGGTCAGCCCGTCAACCCTGGTTGGTCGGATTATTCGACGCAATGCTTGCCGCCGCCGCCAGCGATTTCGCGACCTCGGCTGTGGTGGCCGCGACGTAGACTTCCTTCGCGAAGTTCGCGCCGGCGCCGCGGGCTCGCCAGCTGAACGCCACGAGTAGCAACGTGCAGAACAAAGCACTGGGTAGCGCCGCGTCAACGCCGGCGGTGGAAAGGCCAATCTTGGCCTTCCAGCTGGCGTCGATCCACAGAACCAAGAAGCATGGTGCTCCAACGAGCCCAACGGTGTACATGCCGCGGAACAGTTGATAGTAAGCCTCGGCGACATTCGCGCGGGTTCCGACACCCGCGTCAGCGAGCAGAGAACGTGTTCTTCCGAACACAATTGCGGCGGCGCGAACTGCAGGAGCTGCATCCCCGTCGATGTACCAACGCCTTGTGTACTTCGAGGACACCGCCTTAGCGGTCAGCGCTCCCTCAAGGTCGTCATCGATGAGCTTTGCCGCGCGGAGAGCGTGAAGCACCGTCTTCTTGGAAAGCCCGGTGCGGAAGGACCCTTCGAGCAAGACAAGATCCGAGGGCCAATGTCCGTTCCAGAACACGAATCGATGGAGCTGCTCGGGTCCCGCGTGTGCGATGGTCTGAACGAGATTTCCGGCGACAAAACAAAGCAGAATAAAGACGACGCTCGCAAAGAGCCCGGCTGTACCGAGTAGCGGGAGTTGGCTGGCACCTGTCGGACTGACGAGCCAATAGGCGTTGATGCACAGAACTAGACTTAGGCCTCCAGGAAGAACGTACATTAGGAAGTCCATGTACGTGAACTTTTCGGTCACTTGCTCTCCAGTCGCGACTACTCGTCGTTGGGCTGATCGGCCTGGTCGAGGGCGGCGAGCACTTGTTTTAGTTGCTCCCGCAGCGTTTGTCTCTCGCCTTGGTTGAGGTGTTCGACGGAGAACTTGATTGGTAGGAGGCGGAAGGTGCCCGCGCTCGAGTCGGTCCCGCCGGCATGAAGTAGACCAGTGAACTCCGAGCGACTCTTGCCATACTCCGAAGATACTCGTCTGGTCAGCTGCTGAACGGACAACGACTCGTCGTTCACGACGGAAATCCACCGCCTTCTGTTCTTTGCCGTCCGCAGGGCCGCGTCGAACTGCCGAAAGCGGCTGCGAAGCTCCCGAAGCCGGATGGCATGAGTGTGGGTGAACGACTGCTCGGCGTCATCCACGGCCGCTTGGATATCCGGTTCCATCTCGAGCAAGCCGAGCAGGTTCCGAAGCTGTCTGCCCTTGACGCCCATCATCCGCCAGATCTGCTCATCCTGGCGTCCGGCACGCCGTAGCGCCAGGGCCGCACGCGCCTTCGCAAGCGGCGTGTAGCTGCTGCGCTGGCTGTTCTCGATGACGCAGAGGTCGAGCGCTTGTTCATCCGTGAGTTCCCTGACTATGGCCGGAACACTGGGCAGCCCGGCCTCTCCTGCAGCGGTGCATCTGCGGAAGCCTGCGACCAACTGGAACCGCTCGCCGTCTCGGGGCCGAACTACAACCGGGAGTTGGATGCCATCCGCCTTTACACTCTCTACTAGCAATTTTGCACGTATTTGCTGACGGAACATGTATGTATGGTCCCCCATATCGATGTTCTTGAGAGGGATTTCCACAACCTGTTCGGGCTGATGCGACATGTTCGCCTCCTCCGCTTGGTACAATATCGTGGTGACGAAAATCGTCGAGAACGGATCGTTCTCTGTTAGCCGTGGCAATCGATTGCCACACCGAGCGCGGAGCAAATCCAAATATATCTATACATATATTTGAAGTGGTTGTAGGTTCGCATTGGCTACGGTAAGCGAACCTCCGACGCAAGCCTCAGGGTGACGATTCGCCAGTAAGATCGGTCTATTCGTCGCTATCGTCGTCTTCGAGACAGCTCATCCGGTCCCGGGCGCGGTTCACCAGGCGCGGGGCCACGTGAACGTAGCCGCGCGTCGTAGAGATGTCCTCGTGCCGCAGGCTCTCCTGGACGACCTCGATGGGGTCACGGAGGTTCATGTCCGAAGCGTGCGCGTGTCGAAACATGTGCGGGTGAACGTGTCGCGCGAGTCCGGCCAACCGCGCTAGATGCTCCATCCGCTTCTGGATCGTGCGCGCAACGGGCCTGCTGCCGGCCTGGGTGATGAAGAGCGCCGGGTTCTCTGACGCCCGTTCCCGCATGTAGTCACGCAGCGCCGGGCGGGCGTTCTTCGCCAGGTATTCGTCAGCAACAACGCCGTTCTTGCGTGACCGATCAGCGATGCCGGACGGCAGGGCTGTCTCCGCCGGGTAGGCGCTGTGCCGCTCGGTGTCAGCGCGAGGCGAGGGAGTGCTTGTAGGCCGCCGGGGTGAGCTCGGCGGCGGTCAGCTCATAGTGCTTGCGGTGAGTACCTCGCCGCTCGAACACCCAGGTCAGGTAGGCGCGCACATCGACGTCGAGCCGCTGACAGGTCGCCACGATGCCGAGGAGCACGGCGGCGCGGTGCCCGCCCTCGGGTCCGCCGGCGAACAGACAGTTGTGGCGCAGCTTCGCGACGGGCTGGAACAGGCGCTCAGAGCCGGAGTTGTCCAGCGGGACCGGGTGATCGAGGCACACGGTCAGCTGGGTCCAATGCCGGCGGTAGTACCGGATGACCTTTGCCAGCGGGTCGTCGGGGAGGAGCGAGGGGTAGACCGCGTCGCTCCAGACGCGGAAGCGGCCAAGGACCGGGGCCGCGTGCTTCCGACGCCACGCTACGAGGTCGTCGCCTACCAGGCCCCGCTGCTTGGCCTCCTCCTCGGTGTCGAACAGCTCGGTGATGAAGCGTCCTCCCTCGGCCGCGAGCACCGGCTGCATCTGCTCGGCGTCTTGCAGCTTCCGACGGGGATGGGCGTGGCAGTTGGCCTCCAGGATGCCGGGCAACGCCGCCGTTTCGTTGTAGCGACTCTCGGCATCGACCAGCAGCACACCTGCGAAGCGCGACAGCTTGGCCGCCTGCGTCGTCCCCGTCTTCTCCAGCTCGAAGTGGAACACCACGACATCCTCGTGGTGGTAAGTCTCCAGGTACGCGTGCTGCAGACCGACACCGCGGATCTGCACCTTGAAGTTCGTGCCGTCGGTGGCGAGCTGCGGCCCTGCAAGGAGTTGCCGCCAGTGCTCTCCATCGATGGCCTCGAGCAAGCGCGCTGCATGGGCGGTCTGGCTGACGAGGAAGGACATGGCGAGGTCGATGCCCTCGGCCCTCAGGGTGCGTCGAACGCGGTCGAGGGGGACGAGGAGCTGGAACTTCTGTTGGACGAACCACGCCAACCAGTCGCAGGTGACCTTTGAGCGTGGGAACGGAGACGGTGGAGCTTCGGCGGTGCTTCGCCGACCGCAGCGTGTGCACCGACCGGTGTGGCGATGGGTGACGCGGCGGCGCTGGTGCGCCTTCACGTCGAGCTTCTCCTCCACCAGTTCGTCGACCCAGGTGAAGTCCTCGCAGCCGCATGGGCAGCGCTCGGGTCGGCGCTCGAAGACATCGGCGGGCAGGCTCTCGGGCAGGCGCTTGCGGCCCGTCGGCTTCTGCTTCGGACGCGGGTGGTCGTGGGCGGCACCCCGCGGCTCGGGCGGAGCCGGACGGGACTCGAAGGCCGACCGCTGCTCGTCGGTCAGCTCGGGAGGCGGGTCCGCAGCCTTCTTCTCCTTCTTCCTCGTCGAACGCTTCTTCCCACGCTCGATGAGCACCAGCAGCTCCGCGATGCGCTCGTTGGCCTTGGCGAGCTCCGCCATGCGCTCGTCGTGCATCGTGACCAGCTGGCGCTGCAGCGTCGTCATCTGACGGCGCAGAGAGTCCACCTCGCGGTCCTTCGCGCGGTAGAGCTCCCACAGCTCGTCGTAGTCGGGCATAGGAGCATTCGATCACCGGAATGGGCCGCTGTCACCCTGCTCGCGCGTATGGTTCCTTGGACGTCAGGAACGGGGATGTGGTCGTCGCTCGTACCACTTCCTTCGCAGGCGCGCAGGTCGATGCCGTCGAGGATGGAGGCGATGACGCGGCCATCGACGGCGACCTTGGCGGTGCCCTCGGTCACGTCGGGAAGCTGGAAGGTGCCACGCTCGAGGCGCTTTCGGTATTGGCACCACCCCGAGCCATCGAAGAGGAAGACCGCGGCCATCTTCCGGTTTCGGGACACGAACAAGAACACGTGTCCGTCGGCGGGCTCCAAGCCGAAGCCCCGCACGCGTCCCGCCATCGACCGGAAGTGACCTCGCATGTCGAAGGGCCGCAGGTCGATGAACACCCGCATGCCGCGCGGCAGGTTCAGCATGCCCGAAGCACGCTCACCAGCCGGTGCACGCTGTGTTCGTCGAAGTCGTCGGACACCTCGAACGCCAAGTCGCCCACCCACACGCGGTACGTGTTCGCGACCGGCGACACCACCGGTACCAGCTCCAACAGCTCGCCCGCCGGTGACGGACTCCGCTTCGCCAGCGTCATGCTCCACGCGTGGACTGAGCGCCCGTCGATGCCGTGCTCCTTGCCGACCACGCTGGGCTTCACGCCACGGCGACGGGCCTCCTCGATGAGCGCGACCGCCTCTGCCTCGTCGCGGACCTTCCTATGGGCCATGGGCACCTCCACGGCCCAGATCACCGGCCAACCGCTCTGCGTCGGCCGGCGTCGCTGATGGGTCACCTTGCGACTCTCGGTCCGCGTGAGCAAAGAGTGAGGTCGGGAGCAATCATGTCCAGCCAGTTCGCCGCCTACATCAACCCGTTGACCTTCTTCGAAGTCGAAGACCTGGGCAACGCCGACAACACGCCTAGTGCCGAGCAGGTGCTGGACTTCATGGTTGCACCGGGAACGGACGGTTCTCGGGCGGCCATCGCTGCAAGATGCCGAGACCTGGCAGGGGCGACATCGATCGTCGCAGCCCCCCACGAGCCTCACATCCTCAACAAGCTCGTCTGGCCCCTACGTCACGCGAAGGCGTCGTACATGACCGGCAACTTCCTCGGCACCATCGCACTCACCGGCATGGTGTCCGAGATGGTGGCCATCACGTACTTCGACGCGACAGACTTCCAGATCAACGGCAGCGAGATGACGGACAAGCTCCAGAAGGACATCTGGGGTCGGACGTTCGAGAAGCAGGGCCAGGACCGACGGGTGGCGATCCTCTTCGCCTATGGGGTGATCGACGAGGACACGAAGAGAGGCTTCGACGAGATCCGCCTCATCCGACGTGGCTACCTCCACCTCGCGTCCAAGGGCCATGAGAACCTTGCGGAGGACGCTGCCAAGGCGTTCGCCAGCGCATCGTCACTGGTAGGCGGGCTGATCGGCAAAGGCTTCAACGAGGGCAAGCTGGTGCTCAACCCTCTGATGGTGAAGTACCTTCGTGACCGTGGCCTCATGGGTGACCCGGAGGCCGAGACAGGCGTTGCGAGCGAGGGTGAAGTCTGATGGCCATCGAACCCAAGACCCGGAAGATGCTGTGGGGACGTGCTGCAAGTCGCTGTGCCTTCCCAGACTGCCGAATAGAGCTGTACTACGACATCAGTGAGACCGACGACGCTGCCCTGATCGGAGAGGAGTGCCACATCGTCGCACGGAAGGACGGCTTCACCCGAGGCAAGAGCAAGCTCACAGCAGCTCAGCGAGACAAGTACAACAACCTCATCCTTCCCTGCCGGAACCACCACAAGATCGTCGACTCGACAGATGATCCCTACACTGTGGAAGCCCTCCAGGAGCTGAAGGCGGAGCATGAGCAGTGGGTCCGGGCGTCTCTGGCGACCTTTGACCCCGAGCTTCAGCGTGATGAGGAGTTGCTCGCTTCCTACGTGCAGGAATGGGAAGCCCGTTGCGAGCTGGACGAGTGGGAAGCATGGGCGTCCAGCCTGCTGGCCAACGGCCACCCACGCCTTCAACTCAAGAAGCTTGAAGAGCTGGACGAGCTGCGCCAGTGGCTGTTCACCCGAGTGTGGCCCGACCGCCATCAGCCGCTGGTCGACGCGCTGGAGAACTTCCGAAAGGTGCTCTCCGACCTAGTTGTCTTCTTCCGGGACGTGGGTGAGGAGTCAGGTCCAATGTGGCAGGTCGAGAAGCTGCACAAGCGTTTGGACCGCTGGGATCCGGAGGCCTACCAGAGACTGGCCGACCAAGGTGAGTTCAACGTCGATGTCGTGGAGGACTTGGCGTTGGAGCTTACGCGAGCAGCAAACCTTGTCTGCGACCAAGTACGGAGAACTCTTTTACCCGGCTTTCGGCTCCAAGAGGGCCTCGTCGTAGTGACCGCTGGCCCGTTCATGGACCTCATGTACAAGACCTACCGGACCCGGTACGCCTCCGGCACAGCACCTGCGGGTGCCTATCCTGGGCTTGAGCAGTTCTTGGTGGATCGTGAGACCAGGGACATTCACTTCGGATCGGGGACCGGACCGGGCTGACTGCTGGCCGGCCCCGCACAGCTCGACCCGCACAAGTCTCCAGAAGACACGTAGAATCTACCTACGTTCGACTTCGGTTCAATGTGTAGGCGATGCCCCGTAGAACCCAGCGAGGACCAGCGCATGAAGATCGGAACCCTGAACCTCGGCCATCAAGTGCGTCGCCCGCGCCACGTCCCCGTCGGACTCCTGGACGCGCTGACAACCCTGGAGCTCGACGTGCTCGTACTCACCGAGTTCGTCTCCACGCCCGCCTACGCTGCCGCCCTCTTGCGTCGTTGGCCGCACGTCATCGCCAGCGAACAAGTCCAGTACGGCAGCAGCCGGGCCCGCTTCGCCAACCAGGTCGCCGTCGCATCGCGATGGCCCATGGTGGCCCGTGAAGGGGTGAGCGCAACGCCCGACGTGCACGCCCAAACCAACTTCTTGTCGGTGTCGTTCCACGGGGTGGTGGTCACAGGAGTCAGGGCCCCTGCCTACAAACGGGCATCCGACTGGTACGGCTACTGGAACATGCTGCGGGAGCGCCTGGACGGCGACGTGGTCATCGGCGACCTCAATGTCGACCCTACCCGAAGCAGGAAGCGGGACCGCGTCCTGCCCGAGGAGTGGCAGCTGGTCACACCGCCGGGCGTGAGCTACCGCAGCCCGAAGAACGGCACGGAGTCGACGATCGACCACGCGTTGGTAGCTCCCGGCATCGAGGTGCAGGGCGCCGAGTTCCGCCCCGAGTTCTTCGCGCGGTGGGGCGTGGACCACTGCCCGCTGGTGATCAACGTCACGACCTCATCACCGACCGAAGCAGGATGGGAGTCTTGAACGGTGACGACCGCCAGCCGGCCCTGGTCTGGTGGCCCGCTTCTCCTGGGCACCCCTCTGCGGGAGGCCGGATACCCCCCGCACCTCTCCGAGTACACTCCCTGGCATGACCGACTGCCCCTTCTGCCAACTCCCAGCATCCGCCATCGTGTGGGCTGACCGCCTCTGCCTCGCCTTCCGAGACCGCTACCCGGTGTCCCCAGGGCACACGCTCATCATCCCCAAGCGCCACGTCGCGTCGCCACACAGGCTCAGCAGGGCGGCGACGTCCATCCGGTCCGGGGTGGCCGTGAGGCCCAACAGGTACCGGGGTTGGAAGTGGGCCAGCAGCTTCCGGTAGGAGCTCGCGGCGGCGTGGTGGAACTCATCGATGACGATGTAGTCGAAGTGGTCGGAGGCGAAGCGGTGCAGGTGCTTGGCGCGTGACAGCGTCTGCACGGACGCGAAGACCAGGTCGGCGTTGGGGGTGTGGGTGCCACCGACCATGAGGCCGATGGACCGGTGTGGGTGGACCGCGCGCCACGTGTCCGCCGCTTGCTGCAGGATCTCCTGTCGGTGGGCGACGAAGAGGGCCCTGCGGCCTTCGAGCTGGTCGAAGTCGAAGGCGGACAGGAAGGTCTTTCCAGTGCCGGTGGCCATCACCACCAGACCGGCGCGGTGGCCGTCGGCTCGGGATTGCCGCAGCAGGGCCAGGACCTCGGCCTGGATGTCGTGGGGCTCGGGGCGTGGACCGCGGGGCTCGGGTCGCTGCACCTCGGGGACAGGCACGCGGGCCTGGTAGTCGTCGACCAGGTCGCGGGTGAGTGGGAGGGCCTGCTCGAACAGGGCGTCGAAGCGGGCACGGATGGCGGCGAGGTCGGCTCGTTGCCCCGCGTGGCGCGGAGGTTCCACTCGATGCCGTCGGTCAGTGCGCTGCGGCTGAGGTTGCTGCTGCCGACGTACGCAATCCCGTGTGGGTCGCGAACGAACAGATAGGCCTTTGGGTGGAAGACGATGCCCCGCGCGTCGGCAGGGAAGAGCCGGGCTTCGAGGTTCTCGTGGGCGTGGTGGAGCGTGAGCAGGCGCTGGAGCGCGTCGGGGTGCGTGATGCGTTGGTAGTCGGAGGTGAGGAGTCGGACCCGGGCCCCGCGATGGGCGGCGTCGACGAGGTCGGACTCCAATAGGCGCACGCCCGAGTCCTGGGCGAAGGCGGCCACGATGGCGATGTCTTCGGCGTGGGTCAGGCCGTGCCGCAGGGGCTGGAGGAGCTGATCGCTTTGGCCGGGCACGAAGGCTGGGAGGCTCGCGAACGGGTCGTCCGAGGGCCCACCGTGGGATGGGCTGTCGCCGTACTTCTGCTTGTGGGGAATGACCCCTCGGATCCCACCTCGGGGGTCGCTCATGTCGCCCTCGAAGCGCGGGATCACGTGCAGGTGCAGGTGCATCACCGTCTGCCCGGCGGCCTCCCCGGCGTTGATGCCGAGGTTGTAGCCGGCGGGCGAGAGCTCCCGGTCGAGGTCGGCCTTCACGGCGTCGACCGCTCGCCAGAGGGCCTGCTTCTCCTCGTCGCTGGCGTCGAACCACCTCCCCCACCTCATCCGCCACAGCACCGGGCGGCGCCTCGTCGGCCAGCAACGGGCCTGGGCCGCAGGCACCCCCTCCGCCCACACCGGCCTCGTCCCCGTCGACCCATGCTTGGTGCCGGGCCTCGATGGCGAGCCCCTGTCGCCGTGGGCCCTCGCCCTGCTCCTGCACAACCCCGCGGAGTTCTTCGTCGCGCAGGTGCTGGGCGTGCGCCGCCTGCGACCGCTGTACGGAAGCTCGCGAGAGCTCGACAAGTCCTGGCGGGAGCAGCAGCTCCTGCGCGCCCTCCAGGCCGTGTCGGCCGGCCCCCGCGACGCAGGCGACGCCATCCTCGGAGCCTGGGATGCCGATGTCGAGGCCTGGGCCCGGTTCCGCGTCGACGTGTCTCCCGAGGCCCTCCGAGCGGCCCGAGCCATCACGCAACAGACCGTCGAGCCGGTGCTCTCCCGCCTGCCGAGGGGCACCACCGAGCCCGTGCAGGGGTGCGTCGCGCCCCACCTCCCGTGGGTCGTCGAGGCCGAGATCGGCTGGGTCGACGGCGACACCCTCGCTCAGGTGCAGAAGAAGAAGCCCGCCAAGGGCAAGCTCGTCCGCGACGCTGCCGACGTGGTGCTCGCCGCCCTGGTGCACCCTGCCGTGGCCCGCATCGTCGTCATGGACGCCACCGGCAAGGCCGCCGCCGACACGGTCGACGCCGCAGCCAGCCAGCTGCTCCCCGCCCTCGAGGCCGTCACCGACGGCGTACGCGCCGGCTGGTGGCCCACGGTGAAGCGCGTCAGCGCCGTGCACCTCAGCACCGACCCCATCCACGAGCTCGAGGAGGGTGCCCCATGACCGCCGTCGACCAGGCCGTCCGCGACCGCGCCATCCACGACACCGCCCACTCCTTCGCCATGGCTGCCGGCGCTGGCTCCGGCAAGACCACGGTGCTCACGCAGCGCGTCCTGCAGCTCCTCGTCGACGGCCTCCCCCCCGCGCGGGTCGCCGCCATCACCTTCACCGAGAAGGCCGCCGGAGAGCTGCAAGAGCGGGTCCGAGACGCCCTCGAGAAGCGCCTGGCTGCCGCGCCCGACCCCACGCTCGAGGCCGCGCTACAGCAGCTCCCCGAGCTGCAGCTGTCCACCATCCACAGCTTCTGCCAGCGCCTTCTCACCCTCGAGGCCCTCGACGCCGCCTGGGCCCCGGAGACCGAAGTGCTCCCCACCGTCGTCGGCGCGGAGGGCGTCGCTGCCGCCTACCGGCACTGGCAGTCGGGGTTCGCCGACCGCCACCCCCGTGCCGCGCTCGTCGTCCAAGCCCTCGTCAACAAGAAGACCCTCCGCGAAGGCGCTCTCCGCCTCCTCGCCTACCGCGACCTCAGCCCCGTGGTGGCCCCCCTCCCGTTCGATCCGGTCGCCGCCCACGGCGGGCTCCTCGAGGTCCACCAGCACCTCGTCGACGCGGCCGCAGGCTGTGCGAACCCCGATGGCGACAAGCTCCTGGCCAACAACGCGACCCTCCGCGCCACCGTGGCCGCCGCAGCATCCGCTCCCCCAGGCCAGGGGGTCGTGCAGGTGCTGATGACGGGGATGAAGCGCTCGCTGAGCGGGGGACGGTCCGGCGACTGGCCCGGCGGCGGCAAGCAGGTGTTCCTGGCCGCCCTCGAGCGCGCTCAGGACTGGTACCAGGGACAGCTCACGCGCGTCCACGGCACGCTCCTCCTCGACC